>Ga0326597_10003092_pt1 | contig 24294 bp, 20 predicted proteins | sample RVTome_12_FD_203789 | JGI IMG/M metagenome (GOLD analysis project Ga0326597, IMG submission 203789) | Soil microbial communities from uranium-contaminated site in the Upper Colorado River Basin, Wyoming, United States - RVT100D185 | ecosystem: Environmental > Terrestrial > Soil > Contaminated >... | reverse complement strand
CGATCACACGGCAGGAAGCCTGGACCGACCGTGCCGACACCCTGCCCGTCCTGATCCCGGACTACATCCGCGACATCGTGGAGGAGGTGGCGTTCCAGGCGCGTGCCGACCGCAACGTCGACAAGCGGTCGGGCGTGAGCCAGCGGTTGCCCATCAGCACCCTCGAGCTGGTCGTGTCGAACGCCGAGCGCCGTGCGCTCGCCGGCGGCGAGCCGCTCGTCGTACCCCGCGTCACGGATCTCTACGCGGCCCTACCGTCGATCACCGGCAAGTTCGAGCTGGAATACGAGGGCGAACTGCGCGGCGCCGAACAGGTGGCACGCGACCTGATTCGCGCGGCAGTAGGCGTGGTGTTCGCGGGCCGGATCGAAAGGGCCGACGCGCAAAGTGTCGTCGAATGGTTCGAGATGGGTGGTTCCCTGCCGCTCGGGGACGACGTGCCCGCGGGCGAACTGGTCGGCCGGACCGCGGGCGTCCAGGGACTGCGCGAACTGGCCGCACGTGTCGAGGCCATCCCGGACCCCTCTGACCCGGTTGTCGCATCCGCGATCGACTTCGTCCTCGAGGGCCTGTACGCCGAGCGGAAGATCAGCCGGACCGAGGAGCGCGGCTACGCGGCGGCGCCCGAGACGACGCCGCGGCGCCCGGCGCGGCGTGAGGAGCCGCTCATCGACGACGAGATCCGCGTACCGGGCGCCGGCAAGAAGAAGTACTACAACTGATGAAATACCGGTACACGAGGTTCACCGGCGATCCGCTCGAGGACCTCGACCTCGAGAGCCTGGTCGAGGCTCTGTCCGACCTGCTCCTGTCGAGCGGCTTCGGGCGTCCCGGCGCTCCCGCCGACGACGACCGCACGATGCAGGTACTGCACGATGCGATCCTCGACGCGCTGCTGAACGGCGGCGTGCTCCCTGAGGACACCATCGAGCGCCTCCTCGGCGACCCCGCTGATGGCGACCAGGAGGACGTCCGCTCCCACCTGGAAAATCTCATCCAGCAGATCATCGAACGGATGGGCGAGCAGGGCTTCATCACGGCGCCACCCGATCTCGACGGCGAGCGGACGCGGCGGGCCGGCACCGGCCGCGGCGCCGACGAACTCCCCGCGCGATTCGAGGTCACCGACAAGGCGCTCGACTTCCTCGGCTACCGGGCGCTGCGCGACCTGCTCGGATCCCTCGGCAAGAGCAGCGTCGGACGGCACGACACCCGCGAGCAGGCCACCGGCATCGAAGCGACCGGCAGCTCGAAACCGTACGAGTTCGGCGACACGCTCAATCTCGACGCGACGGGGACGCTGCTTCACGCGGTGCAACGCGAAGCGCGGGAGCGCGAAGGCAAGCCCGGAACCTCGCGCGGCATCCGGGTCCGCCACGAGGACCTCATGGTCTCCCAGGGCGAGTACCAGAGCTCCTGCGCCACGGTCCTCATGCTCGACTGCAGCCACAGCATGATTCTCTATGGCGAAGATCGCTTCACGCCGGCCAAGCGCGTGGCCCTCGCGCTCGCGCAGCTCATCCGGACGCAGTACCCGGGCGACGCCCTGAAGGTCGTGCTCTTCCACGACTCCGCCGAGGAAATCCCGCTCGCCGATCTGGGCCGCGTCCGTGTCGGCCCGTATTACACGAACACCCGCGAGGGCCTGCGGCTGGCGCGGCGCGTGCTGGATCGGCAGCGCAAGGACATGCGCCAGATCATCATGATCACCGACGGCAAGCCGTCGGCCCTCACGCAGCCCGACGGCCGGATCTACAAGAACGCCTTCGGCCTCGATCCCTTCATCGTGGCCGAGACGTGCGCCGAGGTCGCCGCCTGCCGGCGGAGCGGCATCATGATCAATACGTTCATGCTGGCCCGCGACTACGATCTCGTCAGCTTCGTACGGCGGGTCGCCGGGATCTGCAACGGGAAGGCGTACTTCACGACGCCGGCCACGCTCGGTGAGTACGTGCTGATGGACTACATGGACCGGAAGACGAAGACGATCCACTGAGAGCACCATGTCGGATCCGCTGCCCCTGTTCCCCCTGCCGAACGTCGTCCTGTTTCCGAACGTGTTCCTCCCCCTGCACGTGTTCGAGACGCGGTACCGGGAGATGGTCGCCGATGCCCTGCGGGGCGACCGCCTCATCGGGATGGTCCTGCTCCGGCCGGGCTGGGAACACCAGTACGAGGGACGTCCAGCGGTGTTCCCCGTCGGCTGCGTGGGTGTGATCACCCACGTCGAGCACATGGACGACGGCCGGTACAACATCGTGCTGCGGGGCGTCGAACGGTTTCGGATCCTGGCCGAGGATCACTCGCGGCCGTACCGCTCGGCGACGATCGAAGTTCTGCCCGAGCCGCCCCTCGGCACGGAGGACCGGGCGCGCCTGGCGCGATACCGCAACCGGCTGGAGCAGCTGCTCGCGCCCGCCGTCGAGAAGGCCGGGGCGGATCCGCGGATGACGGCCGGGATGAGCGACGAGGACCTTGTCAACGCCCTCGCACAGCACCTCGATCTCGAACCGCTCGAACGGCAGGCGCTGCTCGAGCAGAACTGCCTCCGGAGCCGTGCCGGGTCGCTCGTCGAGTTGCTCGAAATGAAGATCCTCGTGGCCTGCAATCCCGGCGTCTCGCACATTGCCCACTGAAGCCGTCGCCCCGTGCGGGGCGACGCGATCCCGCTCGAAGTTCTTCAGGGCGGACGGCTTCTGGCAGGAGGCACGGTCTCTCGCGTGGCGACTCCAACCTGATTCTCCCCATCGATCGCCCGCTCGAGACGCCGGCAGAGAAAATAGCGGCGCCAGCGGGCTCAGGGGAATATGTCGATTGATAGAGGAGACGAAAGGCGCGCGATCAGCATCACAGCCGGCTCGCGATGGTCCCGACGATGCGCTCCCCGTGGAAGCGCCCGTTCTCGATGAAGATTGTTCCGGTGTCGACGCCGGCCACGGCGCCGCCCGCCACAAAGAGACCCGACACGTTCGTCTCGAACGTGTCCCGATCGTGGACGGGCGCATCGCGGTCGTCGAACGCGACGCCCGCACGCTGAAGCAGATCCGCATCGGCCCGGTAGCCCGTGAGCAGGAACACCGTCTCGGCCGGAATCGCGTCCGCCTCGCCTCGGATCCCCGTGTCCTCGACTCGGCGCGGCGACAGGCGCTCCGTCACGACCGCCGACGGGCTGATCGCCTTCACGACCGTGTCGAACCGGGCGGCAATCGAGCCTTCCTTGATCCGGTTCTCGATGTCCGGGCGCACCCAGTACTTGATGGTGGACTTGAGTTCGGGCCCACGGTGGACGAGCGTCACCGAGGCGCCGGCCCGGAACAACTCGAGAGCGGATTCCGCCGCGGAATTGCCGCCGCCCACGATGACCACGCGCTCGCGGTAGTGACCGTAGGGCTCGCCGTAGTAGTGATGCACGTGCGGGAGGTCTTCTCCCGGCACGCCCAGTCGGTTCGGGTGGTCGTAGTAACCGATGGCCATGATCACGAACCGCGCGTGACGGACGCGCCGCACGCCCCGCACCGAACGGGTCTCAACGGCAAACACCGGTTCCCCACCCGACCCACCTGCCCCACCCGCCTCGTCAAGGTCTCCCTCCCGCTGCACCGACAGGACGCGTTCGCCGAAGGCGATCCGCAGGTCGTACGTGTCGGCGACCTTCCGGTAATAGCGGAGAGCCTCAACGCGAGTCGGCTTCTCATAGGGCGACACGAACGGCAGGCCGCCGATCTCGAGCAGCTCAGGCGTAGTGAAGAAGACCATCTGCGGCGGGAAACGGAAGATGGAGTTGACGAGGACTCCCTGCTCGATCACGTGATAGTCGAGGCCGTGCCCTTTTGCGGCAATCGCGGCCGAAAGGCCGGTCGGGCCGGCGCCGACGATGAGGAGGTCGCGAACGGACATGGGGCCATTCTAGCGGGCAGCTCGACAAGGCCCTGAAACACGGACATTTTCAGTCCGATATTGACCGGCAAACAGCCGGAATGGCCCGCTCAACACATCCGACGGCCCGTTGGCTGAAAGCTGTGCCTGGCAATTCGTTTCCCGCCTATTATTTAGCGCGACATCGCCACGGGCGGGAGCCGCCCGGGGTGCGGCGATGACACCTTACTGAGGAGACACGCATGCACGCGCCCATCAAGTACTTCGAGAAGGGCCTTTCGATCATGGCCAACGGAGCCTGGGTGGTGTTCAACGGGCTCAACCGGCTCAATCAGCGACCGTCGTTCACCCCCACGTGGTCGGACAAGCCCTTGCTCAAGTCCTACGAGAAGACGAAGCCGCCGCTCGGCTGGCCGCGTGAGACCGACTCGCTCTGCCCGACGTGCACGCGCGAGGCGCGGCAGGAGATCCTCGACGGCAAGAAGGACGTCAGCGTCCTGCTCAACGAGAAGGTCGGGGAGATCAAGGCGACGATCCTCGAGCGCGACGGCAAGATCCTGATGGTGAAGGACTGCCCGATCCACGGCCACTTCGAGGACGTGATGGCCATCGACACGGAGTTCTTCAAGCACCTCGAGCAGGTCTTCCCGGGCCGGGACATCCGCGCGCACAACGACGAGACGCTGCACAACCACGGGAGCAGCACGATCAAACACGGGCGCGGCGCGGTGCTGACCGTCGACCTGACGAACCGCTGCAACATGATGTGCGACCCCTGCTTCATGGACGCCAACCAGGTGGGGTTCGTCCACGAGCTGACGTGGGACGACATCAAGACGGTCCTCGACAACGCCATCAGCATCAAGCCGCGGCGGCAGATGTCGGTGCAGTTCTCGGGCGGCGAGCCGACGATTTCGCCCTGGTTCCTCGACGCCGTCCGCTACGCCCGCAAGGTCGGCTACAACAGCGTCCAGGCGGCGACCAACGGCATCGAGTTCGCGAAGGATCCGGAGTTCGCGAAGGCAGCGGCGGAAGCCGGCTTGCGCTACGCCTACCTGCAGTTTGACGGCATCGGCAACGCGGCCAACGCGCATCGCCGCGTCGGCAACCTGTTCGACGTGAAGCTCAGGGCCATCGAGAATCTCTACAACGCAGGCGTCGACATCGTCCCCGTCGTGACGATCGTCAACGGCGTGAACAACGAGCAGGTCGGGCGGATCATCGAGTTTGCGCTCGACAACCCGAAGAAGATCAACTTCCTGTCGTTCCAGCCCGTGTCGTTCACGGGCCGCGACGAAGAGGTGACCGACGAGCGCCGGCACGCGCAGCGCTACACCCTGTCGCACCTCGCGCACGACGTGAAGAACCAGACGGGGCTGGGCGAGCCGACCCGCGACTGGTTCCCCATCTCGTTCATGGGGAGCTTCACCGACTGGGCCGACGTCACGCACGGCGCCGAGAAGGAATTCGGCCAGCTCACGTGCGGGTGCCACCCGAACTGCGGCGTCGGCATGGCGCTGATGATCGACAAGGAAACGAAGGAAGCCGTGCCGGTGACGGCGTTCCTGCACGCGGAGCAACTGGCGAAGGACATCGCTGCCGTGACCGATGCGGGGCGCGGACGGCACCTCTCGGTCCTGGGCATGGCGCTCGCGGTCGTGCGCAACTACGATTCGTTCAAGTCGCCCACGCACTTCAAGCTGACGGACCTCCTGAAGAAATTCGACAAGACCTTCGGCGCCACGAAGTCGGCGGAAAAGGGCAAGTACGGGCGGGTCGAGGGTGACCGCACGATGGACGATATCGCGAAGCGCCGGGCGGACCGCTGGAACTTCCTCTTCATCGCCGGGATGTGGTTCCAGGACCTCTTCAACTACGACTTCCGCCGCACCGAGATGTGCATCATCCCGTATGCCACGCAGCAGGGAGAGATTTCCTTCTGCGCCTACAACACGGGCATCGGGTGGCGCAACATCATCGAGAAGATGCACATGACCGCCACGCTCACGAAGTGGTACGAGGAGCACGGCCGTCACGAGATCTTCGCGGGCGGCAAGGCCGTGCCGCTGGCCTCGACGGAGCACTCACTGAAGCTCAACGAGGAAGCGGTCCTGGCGGGCGCCCAGACCGACCTCGACGAACTCGGGATCGCGAAGAACGCGCGCGAGGAGAAGCTGCAGGCGCGGCAGAAGGAACACGACCCCAGATACCACGCGGAGATGGCGAAGCTCTACGCCCAGCACGTGCTCAAGGAGCCGCCGACGCTGCAGATTCAGGGCCTGGGCGGGCGCCGGGGCGTCGGGGCGTCACACGACGAGAAGAAGCAGGACGTGCAGCCGGTCCTGCACACGCCGACGGTGTAACGGGCTACAGGATACGGGGCTCCGGACCCTTTCTCTTTCCGGTCCGCCTGCCGCCTCGCCCTACCCGACCCACGGGGCCCACCCGGCCTGCCAAGCCCAGCCGCCCTACTCCGTCTACCGGCCCCCCGGCTTCGCCGCCGGCTTGGCAGTCGTGGGCTTGGGCGCCGGGTTGGCGGACGTCCTGGGCGCCGGCCCCGGGCGGAACTCGATCATCACGTGGCTGACGACGGCAATCGGACGCCCCGGGGCCGTGTACGTCGCACGGCCGTCCGCGCGCTCGATCGTCAGCCTCTCTCCAAGCAGACTCACGGCGTTTTCCCGCTCCGGGATCACGATGGTGACCGACTCGGTGCCGGTCGGCGCCACGGCCTTTACGCCGCCCGGGCCGGCGCCGCCCCCGACCCGATCGACGAGATCGGACGGTCCCCGGAACTCGCTCTGGACGGCGGCCCGGCTGATGAGAGTGTTATCGAGCGCCAGCGCGCCGATGACCGCAGTGTAGCGGGTGTACGCGCGACTCGTCCGCACCTGTTCCTCGGAGTACGTATGGCGGTTGTGCAAGTCGAACCGAAGCGTCACCGGCCCTCGATGCGGCGGGAGCGTGATGACGATTCCGGCCGCCGGATCGGTACCGCTCATCACGTCGCAGAATACCTGCTTCGTCTCGATGCCTGAGCCAAGCGGGGTTGGGCAGGTCATGTCCGGCGCGATGGTCGTCACCGCAGCCGCCGGCACCTGCGGCTTCTGCTGCCCGCCAGGGACGGCCTGCAGGCCGACGACGATGGCGACGACAGCGGGTCCGGTCAGGGAGCGCATGTCGGTCAGTATAGTACCGGCGCCCTCAGGAGAGCCACCAGATGCGAAGAGCAGCGTGAGCGTACGGTCGTCGACCTCGGTGGCCACGTCGTCGAAGCCGAGGGATCCCCCGTCGCCACCATCAGGACCGCACCGACGCAGCTGCGCCCGTGCGGTCGAGCGGGAGGAACGGGGCGCGCCCCGCCGCGAGGACAGCGTAAGTCGCCAGGAAAATGGCGGCCGTCATCGCCCGCGGCGGCGCGACATCACGCGTCGTCGACGCACGCGAGGCTGGCCGCGGCACCGCCGCGCATCCCGGGAAGAACGCTGCGCAGCCTGATGAGCTCGAGGAACTCCATCCTGGTGCGCGCACTGTCCCGGAAGGCGCCCAGCATCGCGCTCGTCACCGCGAAGGAGTTCTGCTTCTCCACGCCGCGCATGGACATGCAGAGATGGGTCGCCTCCATGACGACCGCCACGCCGAGTGGCGCGATCTTGTCCCGGATGACGTCGGCGATCTGGTTCGTCAGCCGCTCCTGAACCTGGAGTCGCCGGCTGAACACGTCCACGAGCCGCGGGATCTTGCTCAAGCCAATCACGCGCTCGGACGGAATGTACGCGATGTGGCACTTGCCGAAGAACGGCAGCAGGTGGTGCTCGCAGAGACTGTAGAAGTCGATGTCCTTGACGATGACCATCTCGCTGTAGTCAACCGAGAACAGAGCCCCGTTCAGGACATCGTCAATGTCGGCGCGATACCCGCTCGTCAGGAACGACAAGGCCTTCTCGACCCGTTCCGGCGTCTTCTGCAGGCCCTCCCGATCCGGATCTTCTCCGAGTTCGGTGAGCAGACGTCTGATGAGGTCCTGCATCCTTGTCATTCTATCTCCTCGGATCGACGAGCCCGCCCTCCACACACGTCCACCGCGCGCAGCGCCGCGTGTTCTTCGCCGTGCGGTCGCGTGTCTCACAGGCGTCACGTGGGTGACACACCCTGCCGCGCCCGGTGGACGCCGCAGGTGAGAGCCTGTGCAACGCCGCTCGACGTCCGCGCGGGAATGCCTGAGATTTCCAGCCGGCAGGCAATGGCACGATGTTGGCATAGGATCGAGGTATACATGGAGCGCCTCATGATGCTCACCGACCCATCGACACGAACAGTCGCACCTGTCACGGCTCGCACGCCCGAGCGAGCAAGAGCCGCCAACGCGCGGACGATCATGATCGTCAACGGCGACGATCGCGTGGTGCACCTGCTCGACGCTGTGGTCGAATCGGGACACTACGACATCGTCTTCGTCGAGTCGACCGCGCACGCGTACTCGCAGATCAAGCGCCTCCGACCGAATCTGGTGGTGATCTGCACGCGCCTCGGTGAGATGGACGGGTTTCAGGTGCTGACGATGCTCAAGCTGGACGAGCAGACACGGTCGATTCCGGTCCTCACGTACGCGGCCGAGTACGAGAGGCGTGAAGACGAGGACGAGGCAGCAGCCGTCGAGGCCGATGTCGAAGCGTTCGCGCCCGCACCAGCGGGGCGGCCGAATTGACCGTGGTATAGTCCGGCCGGGGATCGGACGTGAGCGAGTCGCAGCCGCCGACGCCGCCGACCTCGTCGAGGACCTACACCCGCGAGGCCCAGCGTGTCCCGATCCTCGGGGAGCTTCACGGCGAGGTCATGGTGTTCCAGCCCATGGCCATCAAGGAGATCAGCCGCGGCGGCGCGCAGATCGAGACGAGCTTCCCGCTCCAGCTCGATTCCCTGCACGACCTGCGACTCACCTTGGGCGACCGCTCGGTCGTCGTCAAGGGACGCGTGGTGCACTGCAGCATCGCGGACGTCGATCAGGAGGTCGTGACCTACCGTTCAGGCGTGGAGTTCGTCGAGCCGCCGGAACGGGTGGCGGCCGCCATCGCGAGCTTCATCCAGGCCATCAGCGACGGGCGTCGCGCTCCCTGAACCTGCCGGGACGCGCCCTAGAGTCTCACCTTCAGGTGTTCGCGGTAGTCGCCCGATTTGATGCGCGGCGCGCTGCCGAGCGGCGCATTGTAGAAGTACGCCCAGGCGAACTCGACGCGGCCGTCCTCCAGCAGCACCGGGATCTCCGCTCGTGTGTACAGGCCCCGCTCCGGCTCATCGGGCGTGAAACCCTCGATCTCGTCGAGAGCCGTGAGCACCGCGGGGACATCGAGCATCCGGTGTACCTCCCCCCAGACCCGACTGTCAGTCGCGGGGACCGCCGCCGGATAGATGCCGAGATCGAAGAGAGCCGCTTCGATGGAGCCGCGACAGACGGGCTTCAAGTGACTGTTCAGCCGGAGCCGCCCCGGCCGCGCGAAGCCGCTCATCAGGGTGCCGTAGAAGAACACCAAATCCGTCATTGAGGATTCAGGAGGGATCACTCCTCAGGTTACGGCCAGGTGGCTGGTTCCGTTTACCCGAGACGGGCGGTGTCAGGGATGCGCAGCGAGCTGATCCAAGAGGTCCGCCGGGGCATCGAAGGAGAGAGTGACCGTGCGACCGGTCCCCCGGAGCTCGAGGGACTGCAGGAGGGTCTGCACGCCAGGCCCCGGCGGCGCCTGCGTCCTGCCGAGGTCGATGAACCGGCGCACGATGTCCCGCAGGCCGTCCGCCGACTGCTCGTCACGCACCTCGACCTGGAGCACGCCGCCAATCCCGTTGCTGATCCTGGCGCTCAGAGCCATCCACGAGATTGGGGGAATCTGCCCGGCGATGGCTGCCGGAAGCTGCGCCTCGCCGCCGAGGGCCTCGTACCGCCCGACGGCCCAGACGTCACCAGCCTGGAGGGACCGCAGGAGGTTCATGAACTCGTCGTTCCCGGTCACGTTGGGGCCGCCGGCCCGCCGGTCGATGGCCCGCTGCACGAGCTCCCTGGTCCCGATTGCGGCGAGGCCGGGCTCGATGAACGAGACGGCGATCGGCTCTTTCGAGCCGTCGCCGATCCCGGGTCCAGCCGGTCTGTCGCTCACCAGCAGGCGATGGGCCCGGTACTCCTCGACGGACGCCCCGTGCACGCGCATCAGCTCCTCGATCCTCGCGGCATTGAAACGTCCGCGCGCGAGCGCCAGTCCGGCATCCGGCCGGCTGCCCGTCGCAGCCGGTGCGGCGTAGATCAGCACCCGATCGACATCGCGCTCGAAGCTGATCCCGATCTCGGCCTCGAACGTCCCCTGACGCTCGGGCGACACCGGCAGCGACCGACGGAGCTGCTGCCACAGGGGCGAGGTCAGCATCGCCCGCAGGTCAGCGAAGCCGACGAACGCGGCGTCATCGGGCACGAGCCGCAACTCGGGCAGGTCTCCCTGCGCGGAGACCGTGCTCGACGGAAGTTCTGCCAGAGGCGCGACGAACGACGCGCCAGGGCCCAGCGCGACCAGGGCGATGGCGGTCACAACTGCGCGGCGCGTCACGAGGGTCATCGGTACAGGCTCCCCGACCGCATCTTACTCTTAAGATTTAGTATGGCCTCTTAAGATTTAGTATGGCCAGCCGATCGCCAGGGCCTTTTGCACGACGGCAATCGCGGTGTCGGTGACGCGCAAGGCGGCAAGGTCGGCGGGAGCCACCCAGCGGGCGTCCGCCGCGTCGGATCCGGGCGCGAGCGTGCCCTCGAGACGCCGGCACTTGTAGTCCACGATGACGAAATGATATTCGACGGCGCCCGCGTCGTCGCGCTGCATCCGCTCGACGACTTCGACGACAGGACCCACGTCCACGATAAGGCCCGTCTCCTCGAGGACCTCGCGCCTGACGGCCTCCGTCGACGTCTCGCCCAGTTCGATCGCACCGCCAGGCAGGCTCCACTCGCCCTGCAGCGGCGGGTGTGCGCGCTTCACGAGCACGACCCGGCCTCCCTCGAGAACGACCGCACCGATGCCGACGATCGGGCGGTCCGGGCGCAGGCGCCGACCGTCGACGCTCACGCCTCCTCCAGAGCGAGGGCCGCGTCGGCATTGAGGTCGGCCGGTGCGGTCCGCCCCGCCCTGAAGCGGCGCAGCCCGGCGGCCGCGATCATCGCCGCGTTGTCAGTCGAGAGCGGCAGGCTCGGCACGAAGGTCGGGACCTCCCGCGCGGTGCCCCTGGCCTGGAGCGCCGCTCTCAGCCGGCTGTTGGCCGACACGCCCCCAGCAATGCCGACACTCCGCGCGCCATGCCGCCGGGCCGCGTCGAACAGTCGGTCGACGAGCACGGTCACGACGATCCGCTGGAAGCTCGCGCAGAGGTCGGCAATTTCGCGTGCGGTCATCGGCGCGGCTGATGCGGCCTGACGATCGCGTACGTAGTGGAGGACGGCCGTTTTGAGGCCGCTGAAACTGAAGTCGAGGTCGCCCTTGAGGTCGGGCCTGTTGCGGTCGGCATGGGTCAGGCGCGTCGTCGGCAACGGAACCGCGCGGTCGTTCCCCGCGCCGGCGAGGCGATCGATCACGGGTCCGCCGGGATACCCCAGATCGAGGAGCTTGGCCACCTTGTCATAGGCCTCCCCCGCCGCATCGTCGCGGGTCCTCGAGAGCAGGCGGTACGCGCCGGGACGGTCCACGAGATACAGGTTCGTGTGGCCGCCTGAAACGACGAGGACGACGGCCGGCAGGGGGATTTCGCCGTTGTGCAGCACGAGCGACTCGATGTGACCGGCCAGGTGATGCACAGCCACCAGGGGCACGGCCGCGGCCGCGGCGACTGCCTTGGCGAAGGACACGCCGACGAGCAGCGAACCCACGAGCCCGGGACCCTGCGTCACCGCCACGGCACCCAGGTCGGCCCACGTGGTTTCCGCGGCAGTGAGCGCACGATCCACCACGCCGCAGATATCGCGGACGTGCTGCCGGGAAGCCAGTTCCGGCACGACGCCGCCCCACTCCCGGTGGATCGTCTGCGACGCGACGATGTTCGACCGGATCGCCCACGGGCGGTCCGCGGATCCGGTCTCCCCGACGATCGCCGCCGAGGTCTCGTCGCACGACGTCTCGATTCCGAGCATGAGCATCAGCCGTCCACCTGCCTGGCCGGTCCGCGATCTTCGAATGCCTGCCTCAGCGACTCGCCGTACGGTGCGCGGAAGATGCCCCGTTCGGTGATGATACCCGCGATGAGATCGTGCGGCGTGACGTCGAAAGCCGGGTTCCGCACCCGGGCGCCTTCCGGAGTCAGCCTGGTGCCGCCGAGGTGAGAGACCTCCTTGGCGGCCCGCTCCTCGATGGGGATACGGCTTCCGTCAGGCATGGTGCGGTCGATGGTCGACAAGGGCGCAGCGACATAAAAGGGGATCCCGTTCTCGCGGGCCAGAACGGCCACGGTGTAGGTGCCGATCTTATTCGCGGTGTCGCCGTTGGCGGCGATGCGATCGGCGCCGACCACGACCAGGTCGATCTGCCCCTGGCGCATGAGCGCGCCGGCCATGTTGTCCGTGATGACGGTCGTGTCGACGCCGTCTCTTACCAGTTCCCACGCCGTGAGCCTGGCGCCCTGCAGGAAGGGCCGCGTCTCGTCGGCGAGCACTGTCACCTGCTTCCCGGCTTCGATGGCCCCGCGAATCACGCCGAGGGCCGTGCCGTACCCGGCCGTGGCAAGGGCACCCGCGTTGCAATGCGTCAGGATGCACGCGACGTCAGGCACCACGGCCGCGCCGAAGGCCCCCATAGCCCGACAGCTCGCGACGTCCTCGTCGTGAATCGCCTGCGCCTCCGCGTCGAGGCGGTCCTTGATCTGGTCGACCGACTCCCCCGCCTCGGCTCCAGCCGCGAACGCGCGCTTCATCCGTTCGATGGCCCAGAACAGGTTCACGGCGGTCGGCCGGGTTGCCGCCATGAGCTCGCACAGGGTGTGGAATTCGGCCGCGAACTTCTGCGTGCCTGTCGCCCGGCTCCGGCGCATGCCGAGCGCGAGGCCCATCGCGGCCGCCACGCCGATGGCGGGCGCTCCGCGGATGACCATCGTGCGGATGGCGCGCGCCACCTCGGGCCCCGTCGTGCAGCGTACGTACACTTCCCGACCAGGCAGCTTGCGCTGGTCGATCATCACAATGGCATCCCCGTCCCTGGCGATCGTCGGCAGCATGAATCAATTGTACGTGGGCCGGTGTCAGAGCCGCTCGATCACGGCCGCGACGAGGGCCGCCAGTCGGTGTCCCGCCTGCTCGGTGACCGCGAGCACCTCGCGGTGATCGAGGAGGCGTGACTGCAGCCCCGCCGCCAGATTGGTCACGCACGAGATCGCGAGCACCTCGATGTTCATGTGGCGGGCCACGAGGACCTCCGGCACCGTCGACATGCCGACCAGATCGGCGCCCGCGCCGCGCAGCCAGCGGATCTCGGCCGGCGTCTCGTAACTCGGCCCCATGACCCACGCGTAGACGCCGTGCGGGGTCCCGACGCCAGTCGCCCGACCGGCTGCGTCGGCCAGTTCGCGCAGCCGCCGTGAGTACGCCTCTGCCATGTCCGGAAAGCGGGGCCCGAATCGATCGTCATTCGGTCCGACGAGTGGATTGTGGCCGGTCAGGTTGAGGTGGTCGTCGATGACGACGAGCGACCCGACGGCCAGATCCGCGCGAATGCCCCCAGCCGCGTTCGTGAGGACGAGGACCCGGACGCCGAGCCGCCCGAGGACGCGAACACCAAAGGTGACCGCGCGGAGATCGTGCCCCTCGTACGCATGCGCCCTTCCTGACAGCACCACGACGGTCCGGCCGCGGACACGGCCGGCCATGAAACGGCCTTCATGCCCGACGGTCGAGGACGCCGGCCAGCCGGGAATCCCCTCGTACGGCAGCGACACCGGCGTCTCCAGCACACCGGCCAGCGCGCCGAGCCCGGATCCCAGCACGACCGCGACGTCCGGCGTCCCGGGGATCAGAAGCCGAATCGCCTCCGCAGCGGCTTCGACCTCGCTGTAGTACGTCACAGCAGGATGGAGGCCACACACGCATTGATCAGGGTCGCGAAAAACCCGCCGAGCAGGGCAAGGCCGCTGAGGCTCGCGATGTCTCCCCGCCTGCTCGGGGCCAGGCCTCCGATCCCGCCGAGCAGGATGCCGATGGACCCGAAGTTGGCGAATCCGGTCAGCGCGTACGCGGCGAGCACCCGCGAGCGCTCGCTGAGGACGTCCTGGTACTCAGCGCTCATCTTGATGAACGCCACCATCTCATTGGCGACGAGTTTGGTACCGAGCAGATCCGCCATCGCCGGCACCTCGCTGCTCGGCGTGCCCATCAGGATCGCGAGGGGCGCGAAGACCGTCGCGAAGATCCTGGCAAGAGAGAGCCCCGGGATGGCCAGGCCCAGGACGTAGTCGAACATCGCGATGAAGGCCAGGAAGGCGATGAGCATCGCCGCCACGTTGATGGCCAGGCTCGTGCCCTCGGCCGCGCCGGCCGAGGCTGCGTCAATCGCGTTCACGTACGTCCGTTCCGAGGGCAGGACGGCGCCAGCGCGCGTCAACGGCTGCTCGGTCTCCGGGTAGAGGATCTTCGCCAGGTACAAGCTGCACGGCGCAGCCATCACGCTTGTCGCAAGAATGGCCACCGGATCCACGCCAAGCCCCACGTAGACGACCATCATCCCGCCCGAGATCGTGGCCAGGCCACCCACCATCATGGCCAGGAGTTCCGACCTGGTCATGAGCGGCACGTACGGCTTCACGATCAGCGGCGACTCGACGTGCCCCAGGAAGACGTTGGCCGCAACCGAGAGCGTCTCCGCGCCGCTCGTCCGCATCACCATCATGGTCGCCCGCGCCATCAGCCGGACCATGTACTGCAGGATGCCGAAGTGGTAGAGCACCGAGAAGAACGACGACACGAAGATGATGGCCGGCAGCGCGGTGAAGGCAAAGACGAATCCCCCGGGGAAGACGGACGACATGGCGCGCGGATCGGCGAGGCCACCGAACACGAACGTGCCTCCCGCGGCCGCAAACTCGACGAAGCGGCTGACGGCCATCCCGAGGTGCTCGAATACCGCCTGACCGGGCCGGACGCCTCCGATGTCGAGCTTCAGGATGAAGAGCGCGAGCAGCCACTGGATAGCGACGCCCCAGCCGACGGTGCGCCAGTCGATCGCGCGGACGTTGCGCGAGCACGCCGTGATGGTGAGCAGGAACGCGACCGCCCCGCACGCCGCCTGACCGCGGGACCCGATGAGATCCTGCAGCAGGTACGCGAGGAGGGCCGTCAGGCAGGCCGCGGCGCCGGCTGTCGCGCGCGGGATGGAGTCCGAGCGCGCACCGGGCGGCCGGCCGGCCCCTGGAGCACTCGAGGGCGGCACGCGGCCGGCAGTATAGCGGATCGTCAGGCAGGCGCCGGGCCTCCAGCCCCCGTTCCCTCCGTCCGATAACCTTTCCCGTGAGCACCACCCCGCTCGCCCCCGAGGAGGCCACGCGCCTCACCGAGTTCGCGCGCGCCTGCAAGGCCGCGGCTCGCTCGGTCATGCTCTATCCCGAAGGGCATCCGGCCATCGCCGCCGGCCTCGGGCGCATCGTCCAGGTGACCTCGCCCGCGAGCCTGCCTGCGCCCTTGCGCCTCACTGTGCTGGCCGACGCGCTGCGTCTCGACGGCCGTGAGCCCTCGCGTCCCGACGGCTCACTCGGCGAACTGGCCACGCTGCTGCACGCGCACCGCGTGGGCGAGTTGACGGTTCATCCCGGCGGCGACGCGGACGGCTGGCGCCGCTTCCTGCTGCTCCTCGGTCAGCCGCCGGACGCCATCCGGGCCGACGGGGGCATCGCCCGTATCTGGACGACGACCGGAATCGCCCACGTGGAACTTCGCGAGGTGGACTACACCGAAGTGCTGCGCGAGCGCCCCGGGGGGCTGCCGGCCGTCTGGGACGACGTCATTGCGAACTGCCTCGCCGGTCGCCCGCTCGAGCTCAGCCGCGACGCGATGCGCGCGTTCCTCGAGGCGGGCGTCGACACCGCGCGGCTGACCGAGATCGTCGCGGCGCTCGACGCACAGGCCACGGCGGCAGGCGCGAGCGTCGGGGCCGGAACCGCTGCGCTGCTCACGCTCGTCGGCGGCATCGCCGACGTTGTCGAACGGCAGGCTCCCGACCGCCGCGAGGAGATGATGCGGGCGATGGCCGCGGCCGTCGGGCAGCTGTCGCCGGAAATGATGCTGGCGCTCCTCGCCGAACGACATCGTGAAGACGGGGGAACCGCCGGGCTCGTCGAGGCCATCGTTAGCCGGATGTCGGACGAGACGATCGCGCGGTTCGTGGCGCACCACGCGGTCGACGACCGACAGCCCCTCGACCGGCTCGCCGAGGCGTTCCACGCCCTCGTCCCGGACGCCGACCACCAGGAACGCCTGCTCGCTCTCGCGCACGACGAGGCGGCCGCGAGTCCGTTCGGGTCGCGAGAGGGGTTCGAGGACACGTGGAACGAGGTCGCGGGACGGTTGATCACGTCGTACTCCGACGAGCCCTACGTGTCGGATGACTACGCACGCGAGCTGTCCTCGGCGCGGGGCCGGGCCGTCACCCTCGAGCAGGTGAACGAGGACCCGCCCGAGCGGATCTCGACCTGGCTCGGCACGGTCGCGACGAGCGAACTCCGACGCCTGGACCTGGCGTTGATGCTCAACCTCATGCAGCTCGAGGATGACGCCGAGCGGCGTATGACCCTCGTGCGTCCGCTCGTCGCACTCCTCGAAGACCTGCTGCTCGTCGGGGACTTCGAGGCCGCGGCCGACCTGGCCCGCCCGATCGTCGCGGATGCCCGGCCGCAGGCCCCGGCGTCGAGGCGCGCGGCCGCCACCCGGGTGATCGACGGCCTCGTCGCAGGCCCGATGCTGCAGCACGTGGTCGCCCATCTCGCGGCGATCGACGACGGCCAGTTCGAGCGTGTGAAGACGCTTTGCGTGTCCCTCGGAGAGGGGCTCATCACGCCCCTCGCGGAGGCGCTGTCGACGGAGGAGCGGACCCGCCCGCGCGAACGGCTCACCGCCATCCTCCTGGCCTTCGGCGCCGTGGGCCGACGCGAGGCCGAGCGCCTCAAGGGATCGCCGAATCCCGCCGTCCGGCGAACCGCCGTCCAGCTGCTCCGCGAGTTCGGTGGAACCGAAGCCCTGCCCGAGCTCGTGGAGCTGCTGAGCGACCGCGAGCCTCAGGTGCAGCGCGAGGCCGTGCGCGCCATCCTGAACATCGGCACCGAGCGCGCGTACGAGGTGCTGGAACAGGCCCTGGCGCGCGGCACGCCGCAGGCGCGCGAGACCATCATGCAGGCCCTCGGCGCCGTGCGCGACGAGCGCGCATCGCCCCTCTTCGCCTGGGTGATCCGGCACGTCGATCACAGGGGCCCGCTCGCGACGATCTACCGGCAGGCCGTCGAGCTCCTGGGCGGTCTCAAGGATCCTGCAGGCGTGGCCGCGCTGCGGGAGGCCCTGTATCGCGGCGAATGGTGGGCCCCGCGTCGGACGGCCCACCTGCGACGCGCGGCTGCGGCAGCCCTGGCACGCGTCGGGACGACGGAGGCGACCGCGGTGCTCGACGAGGCCGCACGATCCGGCCCGCGCGGCGTGCAGACGGCCGTTCGGAGCGCCTGGACCGGGACGAGGCCAGCCGCATGAGTCCGTCCCGTACCGAACTCGGCGGCGACCTGCTGCGGCGGTTCGCGGCGGCCCTGCGCTCCGGACAGCTCTATTCGAGCGGGCACCCGATCGTCGCGCGAAATGTCGCCGCGCTCGTCGAGGCCATCGAACGCCTCCACGCCGTCGCGACGCCGGTCGTCGTCGGCGTCGTGGGCGACGAGATCATCGTCGACGACACACCCGTGTCGAAGGGTGATGCGCTGGCGAGCCTCGTTCGCCGGCTGAAACACATCGCCGTCGAGCGCGTGACCATCGAGCGCGGGGTCACCGTCGAGGAGATTACCGCCCTCGTCGATGCGGTCACGCGGGTCGAGCCCGCCGCCGACGGGTCGCTGCCCCCGTTCCCGGTGCTCCCCCACGTGCGGGTCGGCCGAGTGACCGTGCAACAGCAGCCCGACGGCGGCGCGGCCGACATGGCCGCCTTCAAGCGGATGTACCTCGAGGCGGTGTCGGTGGCCGGAACGGTCTGGGAGAGCGCCCGGACCGAACAGCAGCCCGACGCCACGGCCGCACGATCGATGGTCGACGGGCTCGCGCAGGCTGTATCGAAGAACCGGACCGCGCTCCTGGCCCTGACCACGCTCAAGGAGTACGACGACTACACCTTCACGCACATGGTGAACGTGTCGATCCTCACCATGGGACAGGCGAGGGCGCTCGGGATCGACGGAGCCCTGCTGCGGGAGTTCGGTCTCGCGGCGCTGATGCACGACATCGGCAAGGTCCGGACGCCGCTCGGGATCCTGAACAAGATCGAGGAACTCACGAGCGCCGAGTTCGAGATCCTGAGGCGCCATCCCGTCGACGGCGCCGAGATCCTCCGGGCCACGCCCGACATCCCGACGCTCGCACCCGTCGTGGCCTTCGAGCACCACCTGCGCCTTGACGGGACAGGCTATCCCCTCGCGGTCCGGCGCGAGGGCCTGAACCTGGGCACGGCGCTCTGCAGCATCGCCGACGTGTACGACGCCATGCGGTCACGGCGCAGCTACCAGCAGGCGTTTCCGAGCGAGCGGATCCTCGCGGTGCTCAAGCGCAACGACGGACGCCAGTTCGATCCTCACCTCGTCAGGCGGTTCGTGCAGCTCATCGGCATCTATCCGGCCGGCAGCCTCGTCCGCCTGAACACCGGCGAGACGGCGGCCGTTGTGACCATCTACGCACCCGACCCGAATCGCCCGCGCGTGAAGGTCGTGGCAGACGCGGCCGGGGCCCGCCTCGACACACCGTTCGAGCTGAATCTCTGGGAGACGGGCGCCCAACCCGAGCAGTCCCGCACGATCGTCGCGCCGGTCGACCCGGCCGACATCGATGTGGACGCACTCGCCCTGCTATAGTCTCGGCCGGCATGCCTCGCTGTGCCGTCGTCTTCGCCGCTGCCGACCGCTCCATCGGCCGGCCGACAGGCCGATGTGGTCACGTGGCTGGCGAATTCACTCGACGGGTGTCAACCGTCGAGCGGCGGCCACGGCGTGCCGTCATAACGTCTGTATAATTGAAGCCATGGGTAGTGGGGTTTCGCCGCGTGAAGTCGTCCGAACGCTTCGGACGTCAGGAGGCATGATGAGGCACCTCGTTATCGCAGGCGCCATTGCAGCCCTCGCGGCTGTTTCTGCAGGACCCGCCCAGGGACAACCAGCCCCGACGGCCGGCTCGTCACTCGGCAACGTCACGCTGCCTCGGCCGGTGCTGGCCAACGGCCAGGCCCTCCCGGCAGGCACCTACCAGGTCCGCCTGTCCGGCGATGCTCCGACACCTGCGGTCGGACAGTCGCCGGAGGGCTCGCGGTACGTCGAATTCCTTCGCGGGGACCAGGTTCTCGGCCGCGAGCTGGCCACCGTCATCTCGGCCGCCGAGGTCGATCAGATTGCCAAGGGCCGTCGTGTGCCTCCGGGGAGCGCGCGCGTCGACCTGCTGCGCGACGCCGACTACCTGCGCGTGTGGATCAACAGCGGCGGCACGCACTTTATCATCCATATGCCGCCGGCGTAGTTCTCTAGACCGCCATCACGTCGAACTGTTCGTGATGGAGCTGGAGGTCAGGCTTGATCGTGACCTCCTTGCCGATGGCCTGCCTGAGATCCCGGAGGACGGCCCCCTCTTCCTCCCGCAGCGCGCGGGCGATCTCGGGATTGACCCGCAGCAGCAGACGATGGCCGTTCAGGTCGGGTCCGACCTTCCGGACCTCGCTCAGGATCTCGAAGCAGATGGTCGCGCTCGACTTGATGAGCCCGGTGCCCGAGCAATAGGGACACGGCTCCGTCAGGACCCGTTCGAGGCTCTGCTTCACGCGCTTCCGGGTGATGATCACGAGCCCGAAGTCGGACACCTGCACCGCCTTTGAGGGCGACCGATCCTTCTTCAGTTCCTGTTCCACCGCCTGCAGGACCTTCTGCCGGTTCTTCTTCTCCTCCATGTCGATGAAGTCCAGCACGATGATGCCGCCGAGGTCGCGCAGGCGGATCTGGCGCACGATCTCCTTCGCCGCCTCGAGGTTCGTCTTGACGATGGTGTCTTCCAGGCGGCCGCTCGACTTCTTGCCGACATAGCGGCCCGTATTGACGTCGATGGCCACGAGCGCCTCAGTCTGGTTGATGACGATCGACCCGCCCGACTTCAACCACACCTTGCTCTTCAGTGCCTTGTCGATCTCGGCCTGGACGCCGTATTCCTCGAAGATCGGATACGGCTTCGTGTACAGCTTCACGCGCGGGGCGAGGACCGGCAGGATGCGCTGGACGAGTTCCATGACGCGGGCATGTTCGTCCGGGTTGTCGATCCGGATCGCCTGGAACTCGTCGGTGAGCAGGTCGCGCAGCAGCTTGGCCACGAGGCTCTGCTCCTGGAACACGGTGGCCGGCGCCTTCGACGACTCCATGCGCCGCCGGATCTCGAGCCAGATGGCGTGGAACGCCTCGAGGTCGCTGACGATGTCTTCCTTCGGGCGGCCGGCGGCGGCCGTCCGGACGATCACGCCGCCGGTGAATCCGTGGGCCTCGCGGAACTCGCGCACGATGCCCCGGAGGCGCGAGCGTTCCTCCCGCGACTCAATCTTCCTCGAGACGCCGATGTGATCGACGGTCGGCATGAACACGAGGAAGCGCCCCGGCATGGTCACATGCGAGGTGAGGCGGGCGCCCTTCGTGCCGAGGGGTTCCTTGACGACCTGGACGAGGATCTCCTGGCCTTCGCGCAGGAGTTCCTCGATCTTGCGCTGGGCGCCCTCGCGGGGTCGCGCCGCCGCGGCGCCTTCCTCATCGTCGGCGGCCAGCCGCTCGAACTCCTCGAGCGTATCGATCACCTCTGCGACGTACAGGAACCCGTCGCGTTCGAGGCCGATGTCGATGAAGGAGGACTGCATGCCGGGCAGCACCTTCGACACCCGGCCCTTGTACACGTTCCCGACCACGCTCCGCTGCCGCTCGCGCTCAACGAACACCTCGGCCACGAGGTCGTCCTCGAGAATCGCGACCACGGTCTCGTGGCCGGTGGAGGAGACGATCATCTCCTTGGTCATTCACGAACTCCCGCAGGCTTTGGGCTTTGGGCTTTGAGCTCCAGCTTCGGACTGACCGAAAGCCGAGAGCCCAGAGCCTGGGGCCGTGAGCCCGCCGCTAATTCGTGAACCTGCGCATGCGGACGTTGATCACCAGCCCGAACGCCGCGAGGGTGGCGATCATCGAGGAACCTCCATAGCTCATGAACGGGAGCGTGAGTCCCTTCACCGGGACCAGTCCGGCCGACATGGTGATGTTGTACACCACCTGGAACGCGAAGCTGGCCAGCACGCCCAGCACGAGATAGGAGCCGAGGCGATCCTTGGCCAGCCGGGCCGCCTCGAGCGTGCGCAGAATCACGAACAGATACAAGCCGAGCACCACGATGACGCCGGCAAACCCCTGCTCCTCGGCCAGCACCGAGAAGATGAAGTCGTTATGGGCAACGGGGAGGAATCGCAACTGGCCCTGCGTCCCCTGCTTGAACCCCTTGCCCGAGAGCCCTCCCGATCCGACCGTGATCCGCGCCTGGATCTGCTGGTACCCGGCGCCTCTCGCGTCCTGGGCCGGATCGAGAAATGTCGAGATGCGTGTCTTCTGATAGTCCTTGAGGGCGTACATCCACACGAAGGGAGCCGCCAGCAGGAAGCACAACGAGATGATGGCCAGGATGCGCGTCCGCATCCCGGCGAGATAGGTCACCGCGACCAGCACCGGCACGAGCGTGGCGGCGGTGCCGAGATCGGGTTGGCGGGCGATGAGCAAGGCCGGCACGAAGGTCAGGGCGGCGGCGATCCCGAACTCGCGCCACCCCGGCCGGCCCCCGCGGCGATCTCCGAAGAACTTGGCGAGCACGAGGGCCAGCCCAATCCGGGCGAACTCGGACGGCTGCAGGTTCAGGGGCCCGAACGACAGCCACCGGCGCGCGCCCATCTGTACGTCGCCGAACAGCAGAACGTACACGAGCACACCGAGCAGGGCGAGGTAGAAGAGGTGCGACCGATCGGCCAGCGACCGGTAGTCGAAGGACATCGCCACGGCCATCGCCGCGAGGCCGAGGGCGATGGCCGAGATCTGCGTGAGATAAAGGCCCGAGTTCCCGCGCGTCGGATCGGCCGTGGTGCTGAGGATCATCGCCATGCCGATGACGCACAGGACGAGGATGGTGCCGATGAGCACCCAGTCGATGTGGAAGTAGAGACGGCGCTCGAACATGACCGCGTCCTAGGGTGTCGCCTCGAGCAACATGTCGGTCACGTCGGCCACCCGGGCGTCGGGCACCTCGTCGCCCACGACCGGTGCCTGAGCCGGCGGCGCTGGCACGGGCGGGAGCGACCGGCCCTCCAGCTTCGCGAAGTAGGTCTCCATCGCATGTCGCGCGATCGCGGCGGCGTTTCCCCCGCCCGCCGCGTGCTCGGTGAACACGACACCGGCGATGGTGGGCCGCTCGACGGGCGCGAAGAAGACGAACCAGCCGTGGTCCCGCAAATCCCTCGAGGTCCGACCGGCCGCGGCCCGGCCACCCGCCAGTGAAATCACCTGGGCCGTGCCGGTCTTGCCCGCGACATCGTACCCGTGGATCCGCGCCCGGCTCCCGGTGCCCGCCCGGTTGACGACCATCCACAGGCCCTCGCGAATGGCCGCGTCGGTCTCAGGCTTGAGCCGGGTCGCGCCTTGCGGCGCGGGAGGCGGCACGGCCTTCCAGCCGGTGCCGTCGTCGACGGCCTTGAGCAGGTGGGGCGTGACGCGGATGCCGCCGTTCGCCAGCGTCGCCATCATGACCGCCATCGAGATCGGGGTAACCGACACCTGGCCCTGACCAATCGACACCGAGATCGTCTCGCCGGGGTACCACCGCTCGCCGGTCGCCCGTTGTTTCCACGCGGTGGAGGGCACGAGACCCGTGACTTCGTTCGGCAGGTCGACGCCGCTTCTGACGCCCAGTCCGAAGCGCGTCGCCCATTTCTCGATGCGATCCACGCCGAGCATGTTGCCGATTGTGTAGAAGTAGACATTGCACGACCGCTCGAGCGCCCCGCGCACGTCGATCGCGCCGTGCCCCGCCGCGTTCCAGCAGCGGAAGCGGCGGCCGTAGAAGGTCGCCGCGCCGTTGCAGCGTATGCGCGTCTCCGGGGTGACGACCCCCTCCTCGAGCGCCGCCGCCGCCAGCACCATCTTGAAGGTCGATCCTGGCGAATAGCGCCCCTGAATCGCCCGGTCGTTCAGCGGCCGAAGGTCGTCGCTGCTCAGCGCGTTCCAGGTCGCGCGATCGATGCCCGACGCGAAGGCGTTCGGGTCGTACGCCGGCAGGCTCGCGAAGGCGAGCACCTCGCCGCTCGTCGGATCGAGCAGCACGGCCGCCCCGTTGTAGCTGAGGGTGCGAAACCCCTCCTCGACCGCCCGCTGCACGTCGGCATCGATAGTCAGCTTCAGGCGGGTGCCCTCCAGGGGATCGATCTCATCGAGCGTGCGAATCTCACGACCCACGCTGTTGACCACCACGCGCCGCGCGCCGTCCTCGCCACTCAGCAGGCTGTTGTAGACCTTCTCGATCCCGGACTGCCCGACGATATCGCCGCTCCCGATCCCCGCATCCTGCGCGACCTGCGCCTCGGTCGCCTCGCCCACGTACCCGAAGAGGTGCGCCGCCATGGCATCGGTCGGGTATCTTCGCGTCGGAACTCGCTCGACCACCACGTCGGGCAGCTCGAAGTCCAGACGCCGGGCGGTCACGGCGGCCACCTGGGCCAGCGTGGCGTCGTGGATGATGGTAATGGGCCGGAACGCCGGCTGGTTGCGGTAGCGATCGACGGCCTGCCGCAGTTCGGCGGGCGCCGCGTCGAGGACCTCCGCGAGCAGGCCGATCGTGCGATCGAGATCCTTGGTGTGCTCGCGCACGATCGAGATGTTGTAGGAGTTGCGGTTCTCGACGAGCACGCGACCGTCGCGGTCGAAGACGATCCCGCGGGGCGCCCGGAGGGACAACGTGCGCTGGTGGTTGTTCTCCGCCAGTTCCTCGTACCGGTCGTGCTGGATGATCTGCAGCACCCAGAAGAAGATGGCCAGCAGGACGAACACGGTGGTCGCCAGGGCCTGCAGTACCGTCAGGCGCACACCGAGGCGTCGCCGTTCCTCTACGACTACCATGTCCTCATTCCAATG
>Ga0326597_10003091_pt1 | contig 24296 bp, 23 predicted proteins | sample RVTome_12_FD_203789 | JGI IMG/M metagenome (GOLD analysis project Ga0326597, IMG submission 203789) | Soil microbial communities from uranium-contaminated site in the Upper Colorado River Basin, Wyoming, United States - RVT100D185 | ecosystem: Environmental > Terrestrial > Soil > Contaminated >... | reverse complement strand
TTGGCACTTCTCGTTCCTGACGGCGTTCGCCAAGTACGTCTCCCTCGCGTTCCAAAGCGGAAGTGCTGACGGCCGGCCGACCGCGCAAAACGGTTCCCTTTTGCCCGCAGCTGCCGAGCGGCGCGGGGAAAGGCCGTTCACAGGCGGCCGAGTATTAATTGAAAGAAAATGCGAGAGAAACGGAGGAAATTAACTTCTATTCTACACTAGCCGTGTTATTATTGTGTATTGCAAAAGGGAAGCTTTCTATGCGATCAATGTTGCTGACATCTTTGATTATTATTACTGCAACAGCTACGGTCGTGTATCTGCGAAGTCAGGCGAACGCCCCTGTGCCTTCGTTCGCATCGGACCAAGCGCAGTCTTTCATGGTCCTCACGCCGGATATAACCGGATGTCTCGCGCCCGATGGGACGCTGCATCAACGGCCGGAGGAAAACGAAACATCCCCCGCTGCCTGCCCGCCTGGCACGAAACTTCATATCGAATTTCGCTTTGAAAGCATTTCCGGCGAGCCGCCGCCCGAAGAAGAGGAGGCGCCGCCATCCGATTAGCAATCCGCGCCATCGCCATCGTCGCATTCGCCGTAGCTGTCCCGGTCGCTGCGGCGCGCGCGGATTGCACCAATCCCGACCGCCCCGAAAAGACGATCGTCTACAACAGCGATTTCAAAGTGCTTCAGTATTGCGACGGCGCGAATTGGATCGCAATGCACGGCTTCAGTTCGGGCACTGGTGGTTGCACCAACCCCGAGGCGCCGGAAACCAAGATCATCTACAACGCCGATGACCGTGTGTTGCAGGCCTGCGCCGGCAACGTCTGGAAGGCGATGGGGCCCGTTCGATACGTTCAGCATGGAGCCTATTTCGACGGGACAAACGATTATCTCCACGTCAATTCACTCACGGTATCAGATTCAAAACAGATGACAGGGAGCTTGTGGATAAGACCCGAGATTGACGGAACATTTCAGACGATTATCAACACGGAACTCGGAATAGAGATTCGCAAAGGAGATACGAATAATTTTCGAATCAGAGGTTGGAATGCATCCGGAACTCTGATTCTCGACATGGCCATAGGTGGCGCGGTGGAACCGGTGCTAGCTGGAGTTTGGCGACACATCTTGTTCAGTTTCGATTTATCGGATGTTTCCAAAGCGCATATTTACTATGACGATGAGCCCTATTTTGTGAACAAAAATGTTTACATTGACGATAGTATTGATTTCACAAGACCTGACTACTACGTCGGATCAAATCCGCTTCTTGCTAATAAGATGCAAGGTGATTTGGCCGACGTCTGGCTCGATATGGGAACGTATATAGATTTATCAGTTGAGAGCAATCGCCGAAAATTCATAAATGCCGACGAAAAGCCGGTCGATCTGGGCGCGGATGGAAGTAACCCAACTGGGACCACGCCCGACATATTTCTCTCCGGCGATGCGTCGGTTTGGCATGTCAACAACGGCTCCGGTGGCGGATTCACGGCGAACGGCTGCTCAAGTGCGGGAGACGTTTGTTCAGACGGTAGCATTTATGCCGGCCTGTCGCCGGACGGCAACGAGCCGATGTATGCGGCGGCGGTAGATGAAAGCGGCACATACCAATGCCACCATTCGCACGCAGGAGCGTGACGGCAAAGCCTCACGCGTCAGCCAGATCGTCGAATGGCTCGGGCGCGATTTCGACGGCGTCATCATCTTCGATGAGGCGCACGCGATGGCCAATGCCGCGGGCGGCAAGGGCGAGCGCGGCGACCAGGCCGCCTCGCAGCAGGGCAAGGCGGGTCTGCGGCTTCAGCACGCGATGCCGAACGCCCGCATCGTCTATGTCTCGGCGACCGGCGCGACGGCGGTGCAGAACCTTGCCTATGCGCAAAGGCTCGGCCTTTGGGGCGGCGAGGATTTCCCGTTCGCCACGCGGCCCGAGTTCGTGCAGGCGATCGAGGCCGGCGGCGTCGCCGCGATGGAAGTGCTCGCCCGCGACCTCAAGGCGCTCGGCCTCTACGCCGCGCGCTCGCTTTCTTACGAGGGCGTCGAGTACGAATTGACCCTGCACACGCTCACGCATGAGCAGATCGCCATCTACGACGCCTATGCAGGCGCCTTCCAGGTCATCCACAACAATCTCGACGCGGCGAAGTGGGAGCTGCAGGAAGGCGTGTATCGTTCGAGGTTGTGCATGGGAGTGCTCCTTGACCGAGTGGCTGGCGCTGCCATGGCGTTGCGGCCCTCCCCCAGGTCAGTTGCGAGTTCAGGCGGGCCCGAGGCGATCTTAGCGAAGAAACGCGGCTCACGAAACGGCACAGGTCGCAAGGCTCGCATGGTGGAGCGGGTGGCATGGTTCGTGCTAACGCACCGACTGCCCGCCCTGTTCACGAGGACCCGCAGCGGCGGGCGCGAAAGTATCAGTCTGCAAGGCCATTGGTGTGCGTAATCGCGTCTTCAGCCGTGGAGCTTTTCTGGTCGCCGCCGGCCTGACGTGCGCACTCGCGGCGTACGGGCTCGGCTTCGTCACCGCCGAGCGCGACCTCTATCCGAGCCGCTACATAACGCAGGGCCAGGAGAAACTCGGCCGGCTCTTCCGCGCCGCGCTGCCCGAGGGGCGGGTGACGAGGAGGACACTTTCGACCATGTTCGTGCGCCTGCGTCTCGACGAGACGTCGGTGCCGGTTTCGCGCGCCGGGGACGGCGGCGGCATGACCTCGCTCGGCGACGACGTAGTGCTGCTGACGCACGAGGGAACGGTGTTCGAGATATCCGGCACCGAGGTACGGGCGACGGCGATCACGGTGCCGGACAACGGCTACGACAGCTATCGGGCGGCCGCCGAAACGTCGCGCTACCAGGGCTACCGGCACCGGTTCGGATCGTTCCGCTACAACGACATCCTGTATTTCTCCGACGGCGCGCAGGCCGGCCTCGCCGTGTCCTATACCGAGTGGCTCGACGCGGAGGCGTGCTACGGCGCCGCGGTGGCGCTCCTGCCGCTTTCGCCGGCGGACGATTCGGTGCGCAAGATCGAGGCAAGGAGCGATTTGCGCTGGGAGGTGATCTACCGGTCACGGCCCTGCCTTCCGCTGAAACGCGAGTTCAACGCGATCGAGGGCCATCTGGCCGGCGGGCGCATGGCCTACCGCGCGCCCGGGCGGCTGCTGATCGGCATCGGCGACCATCATTGGGACGGCGTCTACGCCGCCAAGGCGCTGGCGCAGGAACGGGACAACGACTACGGCAAGGTCATCGAGATCGATCTCGCGCGCAGGACCGCGCGCCACGTCTCCATCGGCAACCGCAACGTCCAGGGAATCGCGGTCGACCGGTCGGGCGACATCTGGGCGGTCGAGCACGGGCCGCGCGGCGGCGACGAGCTCAATCTGATCGAGGACGGCCGCAACTACGGCTGGCCGCTGGCGACGCTCGGCACGCGCTACAACGCGCTGCCATGGCCGAGCGCGGGGCAATACGGGCGGCATGACGATTTCACCGCGCCGGCGTTCGCGTTCGTGCCCTCGGTCGCGCCATCGAACCTCATCCAGGTCGAGAATTTCGACCCGAGCTGGGATGGCGACCTGCTGGTCGCGTCGCTGAAGGCGCGCTCGCTGTACCGGCTCCGCATCGCAGACCGCCGCGTCGCATTCGCCGAGCCGATCGCCGTCGAGCAGCGCATCCGCTACGTGCACCAGCATGGCGACGGAACGATCTATCTCTACACCGACTCCAACCGGCTGATCGCGGTCAGCAGGGACGAGGTCTCCCCCACCCAGTCGTTCATCGACGAACTGGTCGCCCGGCTCGAGCTCGAGCCGGAACGCCACCGCCGGCTGGCCGACGCCATCGCCGCGTGCCGGGAGTGCCACGCGTTCGAGGCCGGCGACAACAGCCAGGCGCCAAGCCTCGGCACGGTATTCGGGCAGCCGGTCGCGGCCGGGCCGTATGCGTCCTATTCCGACAGCCTGGCGCGACATGGCGGCACGTGGACGGAGGACGAGCTCAAGAAATTCCTCGCCGACACGCGCGCCTATGCGCCGGGCACGGCGATGCCCCAGACCGATCTCGCCGGCGAAACGATCGGCGACCTGATCGATGTGCTGAAGGGGCTGGAGGCGGTGGAATAGAATGCGGCTCATGGAACCGGAACGATCAGCAGCGCACGGCGCGATGACCCGTGCGGCCGGAGCGGTGCTGGCGCTGGTCGTCGCGGGCATCGCCGGCATTCACGATTCGCCGGCATTGCCGAGCGGCGAAGCGGGAACCGCGGAGGCGGGCGCCCATCTGATTGGCTGGTGGCAGCTCGACGAGGGCACCGGCGAAATCGCCGCCGACTCGTCCGGAAACGGCAACGTGGCGACAATTCGCAATGGCGGCTGGGGCGAAGGCCGGATTGGCGGCGCGCTCGAAATGGACGGCGGCGACGACGGGATTGTGGTCGTGCCGATGTCGGAGAGCCTGAAATCCGCGACCCGCGACCTCACCTTGATGGCGTGGACCTATCGCACGGCGGAGCACAATGTCGCGGTTGTGGCGCATGCCTATCCGATGCTGTTCCTCGGATTTCATGGCGACAGGTTCAAATGGCAGATCGGCGACGAAGCCGGCGGTTTCTGGGGGCGCGTGGGGCGCAAGCTGGGCCTGGTCAGCGCCACCGGAGCGTCCTGCTACGGCGGGCGCGATCATCCTGCCGCGCTCGGCAGGTGGATCCATGTCGCGGCCACCTATGACGGGAAACACGCGCGGCTCTACGCCGACGGCGCCGAGATCTGCCGCCAGCCGTTCTCCGGTTCGCTGAATTTCAACGACTCGCCGATTACGATGTCGGGCTATCTGAGCGGGGCGGGCGCGACCGTCGATGAAATCACCGGCCGGCTGGACGACGTGCGCTTCTATGATCGCGCGCTCGGCGCGGCCGACATCCGCGCGATATTTCTCGGCGGCGCGGAGTGAATGCGGACGCGCATGACGGGTATCGAAAATGCCATCGAAGCTGATGCGCCGCCGCGCCGTCCGAGCGGTCGCCGGCGCGAGCAGATGACGCGTAAACCGAGACTCCTGTTCGTGCTGTCGGAAATGCTGGGGTGGCAGACCTACGCCGACCAGCTCACGCGGGTCGCCGCGGCGCGGAGCGATGTCGACGTCGACGTCATCCGATATCGCGTACCGAGACTCCTCGGCGCGGTCTCGAAGCGCAGCTATCCCGCCTTCTATGGCCGGCGCATTCTATTCGATCCGATCGGCGTTGCCGATTTCGCGCTCGCAGGGCGATGGCGCGACGCGCTCGCCAGGGGCCCGGTGGATGCCATCCACGTCGCCTCGCAGACGCTCCTGCAACTTGCCAGCGGCGAGGCCGGGCGCGTCCCGGTGAGCGTCGCACTCGACTGCACCCGGCGCGGATACAACGACAATCTCCGCCAGGACGCCTGGTCGGAGTCCGAGATTCGGCGCGAGGCGGCGCTGCTCGGCGGCGCCAGCCGGCTCTACCCGATGAGCCGGTGGGCCGCGACCTCGCTCGGCACGGACTATGGCATCGGGGACGGGCGCATCTCGGTGATGCCGCCGTCGACGCTGCTTGGACGGTACGGGCCGCGGGTCCGGCGTGACTGGGAGCGGGCCCGCGTGCTGTTCGTCGGCAATAATTTCGCCGCCAAGGGCGGAGACAGGCTGACTGCCTGGGTGACCGGGCCGCTGCGCGAGCTGTGCGAGCTGCACGTGGTTTCGGGCGATCCGCAATCGCGGGTGCAGCACGATGGGGTGGTTGTGCACGGATCGATGGACAACGACCGGCTGGTCGGCGAGCTGCTGACGCGCGTCGACCTGCTGTGCCTGCCCACCAGGCTCGACCTTTCGCCCAACGTTCTGGTCGAGGCGGCGGCGGCGGGTCTGCCGGCGATCGCGAGCGACGTCGGCGCCATATCCGAACTGGTCCGGCACGGCGAGACCGGCTTTCTGGTCGATCCGGACGACTCGGAGGGATTCGTCGCGAGACTGAGACAGCTCTCCAGCGACCCTGCCGCGGCGCTGGAGATGGGCCGCCGCGCACGCGAACTGGCGGCCGTCGCGTTCTCCGCAGAGACCAATTACAATAGGCTGATCGACGAGATGAAATCGATGGCCGGCGTCGATTGGAACAGCTGCGAGCGGTCTAGAGCCTAATCCGATCTGATTGAATCGGATAGATGCTCTATCTGTTTGTTTTGGCCGCATAATCTTATCGATCCTCGCTTCGCTCCGGTCGGATTATGCTTGGAAAGCGCTACCGTCCTCTTAGGGTTAACAGCCACGCGGGCCGCGTGATGCACCGGCAGGGCCCGCGAACGGCTCGATATTTGCCAAGCGCTGCGGCGGACCTTTTTACGTCAGCGCTACCCGTACGGCAGGGACAGGAGAATGATCAACTTGCTGATTCTCGGGGCCGGCGCACTGGCCGAGGATGTCCTTGATTTCATTGAGTCCGATGCGTCATGCGCGCTGTCGGGATTTGTCGAGGGCGTAGACCGGCCGGGCAGCGGGCGCGAGATACACGGCTATCCGGTCCACTGGATCGATGACATCGCGGATATGGCGGCGGACCATCTGATCCTGCCCGCGATCGGCAGCGTCGCACGACGGGTGCCGGTCGAGACGCTGCTGGAACAGGGCTTCCGGCTCCACACGCTGGTTCACGCGAGGGCGTATGTCGCGGGAAGCGCCGCCCTCGGCGCGGGCATCGTCGTCGCCCCGGGCGCCGTCGTTGCGGCGCGCTGCCACATCGGCGAGGGCGTCTATGTCAACCGCGCGGCGACGATCGGACATCACACCACGGTCGGCGCCTACTCGACGGTCTGTCCCGGCGTCAACGTCGGCGGCAGGTGCGCCATCGGCGACGGAGTCTTCCTTGGCATCGGCGCCACCGTGATCGACCGCATCACGATCGGCGACGGCGCGTTCGTCGCGGCCGGCGCTCTGGTGACGGAGGACGTCGGCGCCGGCGCCCGCGTGGCGCCGCTGCGGCGGAGGGCCCCATGACCGGCAACCTGCCGTCCCGTCCGATCGGGCAGTTCTACCCGGCGCAGGGCGGCATGCAGACGCCGGCCGATGTCGCCGTCGTCATGCCGACGTTCGGCCGGCCGACGATCGAGCGCGCGATGGAGAGCATCTATGCGCAGGATCATGCCGGAACGATTCAGATCATGGTCGGTATCGACGCGCACGACACGGACTCGCAGGCGCTGATCCGCGCCACCGCCGAACGCCGGCCGCCGAACGTGTCGGTGATGGTGGTCGACATGGGCTACTCGACGGCGAAGCGCCGGGGCGGCGTGCACCTCAATCCGTACAACGGATCACTGCGCGCCATTCTCGGATATATGGCGAACAGCGAGCTCGTTGCGTTTCTGGACGACGACAATCGCTGGGAGCCCGATCACGTCTCGTCCCTGCTTTCGGTCATTCCCGGCTACGGCTGGGCCTTCTCGACGCGATACTTTTTCGACAAGCCGTCCGGCTTGAGCCTGTGCAGCGATTGTTGGGACTCCGTCGGTCCGCACATGGGTGACGCCGAAGGGGCGGTCGACGGATTCGTGGATCCGAACTGCATCATGTTCAACAAGGTGAGCCTGCCGGCGGCGCTGACGGCGTGGCTTAACCCGCTCAGCAGCAGCGGTCCGGCCGACCGGCGCTTCTATTTGTGGCTGGTCACCCGGGCGAGCGTCGCATGGACCGGGCGCGAGACCGTCGGCTACGGCATCATGCCGCGTTTCCATCTGTGGCCGAAAATCATGGATCAGATGAGACTGGACGGCACCTGGGAGCACAAATCCCGACACCTCAGGCACGTCGAGGAAGTATGGGTAGCGTAACGATACCGGTCATGCGGCCCAAGCTGGCCGAATGCCGCGCAATTTCCGTCTATCTGAAGCGTATCGACGAGAGCCGGTACTATTCGAATCGCGGGCCGCTGGTGCACGCGTTCGAGGAGCGGCTCGCCGACCATCTCGGCGTCACGCCCGACTGCGTCACCACTGTCAGCAGCGCCACGGCCGGGCTGGTCCTTGCACTGATGGCGGTGACAGGCGAGCGCGGGGGAAGCTGCGTGCTCCCGTCGTGGACCTTCGAGGCAGGTCCGGCTTCGGTGCGCTGCAGCGGCCTTGCGCCGCATTTCGCCGACATCGACGCCGCCACCTGGAGCCTGTCGCGCGACGACGTGCTCGGCGTTCTCGACCGGGCCGGCGACAATGTGCGCGCGATGATGTTCGTGCCTCCGTTCGGCGCGCCGGCCGACGTCGCGGGCTGGCAGGACCTGTCACGGTCGGCCGGCGTGCCGCTGGTGATCGACGCGGCGGGAGGCTTCGACAGCGTGCGCATCGTCGAGGCGCCGACGGTGATCAGCCTGCACGCGACGAAGGTGCTGGGCTGCGGCGAGGGCGGCATGGTGGTGAGCTCGGACGGCGAGCTGATATCGCACCTCCGGCATCTCAGCAATTTCGGCTTTTCCGGCAACCGCACGATCCGGTCGGCCGGGCTGAATGCCAAGATGAGCGAGTATGCCGCCGCCGTAGGGCTGGCGGAACTCGACCTGTGGCAGGCAAAACGGGCGCGGTTCATGGCGGTGAAGATGCGATATATCGAGCGCCTGGCCGAACACCCGTTGATCAAGCTGCCGCCGGGCAGCGAGGCGGATTGGGTTACTTCCACATTCAACGTCAAGCTGCCGGGCGCAACCGCGGCCGGCCTGATGGCCCATCTGCGCGACGACGGAATCGAATCGCGCGTGTGGTGGGCGCGCGGCTGCCACCGGCAGCCGGCGTTCCGGGACTGTGAGAAAACCAGGCTGCGGACCACCGAACTGTTCGCGGATTCGGTCGTCGGACTGCCGTTCTATACCGACCTGCCGGCACGCGACATCGATAGCGTGTGCGACAGCATGTTCCGGTTTCTGGAAGACCATCTCGATCAGAGTCGGCACTCGGCCGGCGCGCTCACCTGAATTTCGTCGCCGCGGCGGGCAAAGCGCGCGCCCGTGCAAAGCCGCGCAAATCCGGCGCTGGCACGGCTTTTTCGCCAGGGCGCCATGAGGACCGCCCGCCACGATGCCCAAATCTGCCGCTTGACGGCCGGTCGGCGCGATCCCAGATTCCGGCATGTCGAACGGACCCGTGCCGACCGGACCTGCCGCAGGCTGAGACACTGATCCGCCTCGAACTCGGCGTGAGAGCAGTTCACGCGCGCGATTCGCGGGCTGTGAGGCATTCCATGACTCCCTTTTACGAAATCGCCGGGGGCATCCTCGGCGTGGCTGGCGTGACCATGTTCACGCTGTGGGCGACGAACCTGCGCCAGCGGCCGAGGCCGCCGGCGTGGCTCGAGCGCGATCTCGCGGGAACCGCGGTGGCGCTCGCGATAACCGCCGTGTTCACCTCCGGCTGCGCGTCCCTGATCGCCGGCCTATTCGCGTACGGGCTGCCCGGCTGGCTCGCCGTCGGCGGCGGATTTCTGGCGGTGGGGCTGATCATCAGCGCGATCGTGTTCGTGTGGCGCCGGATGCACCATGCCGTCGCCTGGCCGCGTGACCCGGGCCCCGATACGCTGCCCTCGTAACCGGAGCGCCGTGCCGGTCTTCGGCGCCCGCCAGGGTGGCGGCGGAGGCAGCACCGCCGGCACCGTCCGTTCGCATCGGGATCAGGCAAATCATGCAGGAAGAGACAATGCTCACGCGGAACAGCCAACCGTGCGCGCGCCAGCCGGTCGAAGACCCGGAAGCCTACTGGAGCGACCGCCCCGGCAAGGCGATACCGCGGGTGTCACCGGGGCGCGGGCGCGGCCTGTTCGCTCTTCGGCCGATCCGGGCGGAGGAGCTGATCGACCGCGCGTTCACGGTGCCGATCAGCATCGAGCAGTGCCCGCAGCTCGACCGCCTGCGCCCATTGGGCGACCTCTATTTCGCCGACCCCGAGGATGCCAGGGCCGGGCTCATGGTGTTCGGGCTGGCGAGCCTGTGCAATCACGCCGATAAGCCGAACGCCGATGTCCGGTTTCGCGGCGGCGGCGGTCTGGGCTGGCTCGCCGACCTGGTGGCGATTTGCGACATCGCCGCCGGCGAGGAGATAACCTATCGCTACAAATGCCCGCTCTGGTTCGACGAGGTCGGCTTTCGCGACGGCAACGGAAAAGCTCCGCCGCCGGGCAAATGACCGGGCCGCGCGGCGCGCGCGTCAGATTCGACCGACGGCGGGGGGCGGGCTTGCCCGCGAGCGGCTCCGGCCCGACAATGCGGGGTGTTCCCGCGCGCGAAGGGCCGACACTCGATTTGGTCGATCTCGGGACCTTGCGCGAACGCGCTGCCGATCCTGCAGGCCTGGGCCGACGCGGTGCCGGTCGATGTCGAGCCCAACAATCGCGACGTGCCGCTACTGGTCGGCCGCGACGGCACGGGAACGCAGGTTCTCGATTTGGCCGTCGAAGTCACCGAGATGGTCGATGACGGCCAGGGCGCGGTCGGGTCGAGCAACGTTCTTCCGGCTGGCGAGCGACGAGGACGTTCTGGACGCGAACTCCGATCCGATCGCCACGCCCGACATGGCCGATGTGCTGGCGCAGATCACCGGCGATCCCAATCTCACCTGGGAGTTGCTGACGGCGGCGGAACTCGACTATATCGAGCGCTACTACGGCGAGAATCTGCCCATCGATTCGCTCGACGGGCTCGAGCAGACTGCGATATCGGCCTTCTCGTCGACATGCTATATTTCATGAGGAGAGACAATGCGCTCCAAAAAATTAGGTGATGCTGCATTGATTGTGGTCGCAATGCTATATAATTTTTTGATACCAGCGCTTGGACTGCTCGTGTTTATCAAATCAGAAAAACTCCGTAAGTACGCTTTTGCCGGAGTTGCCTTCTCTGTTGCCACAATGGCAATGTGGAGCGAAGATAACGTAGTATTGAACATGGTATATATAGACATGTCGTACGACATTTTAGTAGTAATATTGGTGTCTATTTCTATCGTATCGTCTATATTTGTTTACATTAACAGAGATAAAATATATATTAGTCCAATATTTTTAGTCACTTCAACGATTCTGTTGTTTGTGTACCACATTTTTTCTCCACATCTATCCGTCGAATTCAGAAAGATAGCTGCAAGTAATTTCTCCCCGATTTTCAATCGGGGTGATATAGTCGTATATCAAAAACCTGAAGACGAAATGAGCGAAATGAAAGATCGTTTCGTTGTAGCGCTTGACCTGTCTAGAAATGAGTATTCTGTTGGATATGTTTTAGCTGTCGGTGGAGATTTCGTTGGAGAAAGAGATGGCCCTCCGGTTGTATGTCTGGGCGGGGTGGCAATTCAAGAATGTCTCAGTGTTGAAAATGTGTGTGAATATATTGAAGGGAATGGCTCCTATGTAGCGGGCGTTTTTGGCGCCGGCAAGGAGTTAGACCGAAATGAGGTTGTGTTGGCAACGGATTTTGAGATTCCGAATACCAAAATCCTAAATATCATGACGCGCAGGGTGGATGATTATTACGAAGTTATAAGAATCATAGCCGGCGCTGGGGCATTTGGAATGTGGTCGCCGCGGGGTCAGGAAAGTCCGTGCGCGAGGGACAATGTATCTTAGGTAAATGGGAAACTACGTGGTTCGGTTCTGTTAGGGAGATGACGTGCCATGCGCCGGCGTGATTTCATCGGGTTCCTGCTCTGCTGCGCTGGCGTGCTGCATTTTCGCGGCGAAGCGCGGATTGCGGTGCGGCACGGCTGGATTCTGCGCCCCGACGACCGCTGATGCTGGGCAAGCTGTCGGACCTCGGGCCGGACGACCGCTTCGACTGCTGCGTCATCGGCACCGGTCCTGCCGGGATGACGTGCGCGCTGACGCTGGCCGCAGCCGGAAAGCGCGTGGCTCTCATGGAGGGCGGCGGGCGGGACTGGTCGCAGTGGTCGCAGGACCTCTACCGCGGCAGGATTGTCGGCGACCGCTATTCCGACCTTACCGTCGCGCGGCTGCGCTATTTCGGCGGCACCTCGAACCACTGGGCCGGCTGGTGCCGCACCCTGGACGAGGCGGATTTCGAGGCCAAGGGATCGTTCAGCGAGACCGCGTGGCCGATCGGCAAAGCGGACCTCGACCCCTTTCTGGCGGAGGCGTCGCGGATCCTCGAGATCCCGGCGATTGCGCCCGACCGGCCGCTTGGCGACAGCGGCATCAGCCAGGTGTTCTTCGTGTTCTCGCCACCGGTCCGGTTCGCCGACAAATATGCCGGCCGCCTCGAAGCCGATGCCCGCATCTTCCTTGCCCTGGAAGCCAGCCTGACCGGGCTCGAGACGGACGGAGCCAGCATCACCGCCGCCCGGTTCGCCGACCCCGGGGGCAACGAGCAGCGCGTGCGCGCGGCCTCGTACGTGCTGGCGACCGGCGGCATCGAGAACAGCCGGCTGCTGCTGTGGAGCAACGAGCAGACGGGCGGCCGGGTGGTCAAAGAGGCGCGCGCGCTCGGCAGATACTGGATGGAGCATCTGCACATGGAGCTCGGCGCAGCGATCTTCTCCGGGCGTTCGGCCTATGCGCTCGACCGCATGCGGCATGCCTATTTCGCGCCGACGCCGGCGGCCATGCGCGAGGATGGGATCCTCAACTGCGGGCTGCGTCTGCAGGTGATCGACTATGAGGGCGCCCGCGGGCTGGTCGCCGACGTGGCGTGCGTCGCGCCCGACCTGTCGCGATGGATGTTGCGCCAGCTCGGCAGGAACCTGATCTGCGGCGCCGTTCTCGCCGCCGCCTGGGAGCAGGAGCCGCGCGCCGACAACCGGATCGAGCTCGACGACGAGCGCGACGCGCTTGGCATGCCGCGCGCCAGGCTGGTCTGGCGCAAGAGCGACACCGACCTGCGCACGGTGCGCGAAACGGCGCTGCGCTTCGGCACCCATTTCGCGCAGTCCGACGGCGGGCGGGTGCGCGTCGATCCCTGGGTGATGGGCGAGGCGGAATGGCCGCATGTCGGCGAGATCGGCGGCTTTCACCACATGGGCGGCACCCGCATGGCAGCGTCGCAAGCGCGCGGCGTGGTCGACCGCGACTGCAAAGTGTTCGGCCAGAGCAACCTGTTCGTCGCGGGATCGTCGGTGTTTCCGAGCGGCGGCCACGCCAACCCGACGCTCACCATCGTCCAGCTCGCGCTGCGGCTGGCCGAGCACATCCGCGCCAGGTTCTGATACCGGCGGAACGCGCGCGGACACGCCTCACCATCGAACCCGTGCGCCGAATACCGCGGCGGCATCACCGCCGCCCGAGAAAGCGCCGCATCAGCTCCGGCTTGTCGACCTTGTCGCGCGCCGCGCGCGGCAGGTCCGCGACCAGCACCACCGCGTGCGGCACCTTGCTGTCGCCGAGGGCCAGGCGCACGCGCGACTTGAGATCCTCGCCCAGGCGGTCGGGATCGTCGGGGCCGGTGCCGGGGACGACGAAGGCGGCGATGCGCTCGGTGCCGTCGGTATCGGTGAAGCCGCACGCGGCGACCTCGAATACCCGCTCGTCGGCCATCAGAACGGCCTCGATCTCGCTCGGGAATACCTTGTCGCCCCAGGCGCTCTTGATCATCTCGCCGGCGCGCCCGACGATGCGCAGGAGACCGTCCGGCTGCCAGCGCGCCATGTCGCCGGTGAGAAGCCAGCCGCCGCTGAATACCTCGGAAGTGCGCCCCGGCTCGTCCAGATACCCCGTCATCATCTGGTCGCCATGCACCCGCATGCGGCCGACGGTGCCGTCGCGGACCACGCCGCCGGCCTCGTCGGCGACCTGCACGACGACGCCCGCCGGACGGGCGCCGGTGGCGAAGATACTGCCGCGCCGGAGCGAGCCGTCGCTGAACAGTATCGCGCCGCCGGCCTCGGTGGTGCCGGCGGCGTCGAGTATGGGCGCCGGACACAGCCGATCGAGGCGATCGAGCGTATCGCGGTGCAGGGGCGCCGAGCTCGAGACGATCAGGCGCAGGCTGGCGAAGCTCGCCGGCTCCAGCCGGTCGGCGGCCTGGCACATCCGGCGCAGGGCGGCAGGCACCGTCCTGAACACGGTCACGCGCTCGCTTCGGCAGATGTCTGCCTGGCCCAGCACGCTGCCGCGCCGGCGGCGGTCGGCGATGACGGCCGAGGAGCCCGACAGGAGCGGCGTGACCGCGGTATCGACCAGGCCGGGGGCCGCGATGAACTCGGTGACGGCGAAAAAAATGTCGTCCTGGCGCATGCCCATCGCCCGGGCCATGCACCGACTGAAATTGACGATTGCGGCATTGCTGCGTGCCACCATCTTGGGAGCGCCGGTGGAGCCGGAGGTCAGCAGGATGATCGCGGTATCGTCGGGTCCGGAATGGGCGGCGGGTGCGGGTGGCGGCGTGGCGCCGGCATCGAGCCAGTCGGTGAAGGACGGGCAGTCCCGCGCACTCTGGTCGCCGGAGCCTCCTTCGGCGGTATCGAGCCGGATGGCCCTGCCCCGCCAGTCTTTCGGGACGCGCCCGCCGACCGCTTCATTGACGAACAGCAGCTTCGGCCGGCAGCGCCGCAGCACCCTGTCCGCCAGCTCGCGCGACCACATCGAGCCGATCGGCACGAACACCGCGCCCAGATGCACGCAGGCCCAGAAGATGATCGACAACTCGACATGCGGGAGCGCATGGGCCGCCACCCGGTCGCCGGCGCCAACCCCGTCGCGGCGCAGCGCCGCGGCGGTGCGGGAGATCACGCGCTGAGCCTCGCCAAAGCTGATCGTACTGCCGTCCTCGCTGTTGCGCAGGAAGGTGCGCCTGGCGAAAGCGCGAAAACCGACGGTCGCCAGTGCGCCCAGCGTCTGCCGGGCCATCGCCGGCAAAACTTCGCCGGTCGACCAGAACACATGCAGCCGGGCCATCGCCGCCGGCAACCGCTCGAGGCGCACGACCCCCTCGCCGTGCAGCGCGGCGAGAATGGCGATCACCCGGTCCGCCGGAAGGCCAAGGCGCTCGGCGGTGCGCGCCGCCGACGCGGCGCGGCCCGCCCAGTAGAGTACCCGGGTCTCGTCGTCCGACAGGACGCGTGCGCCTATGCAGGCGCGGTTGAGATCGACCGGTGCGTCGGGGTTGATCAGCGCATGCAGAGCGGCCGGGTCGTCATCGCGCGGCGGCCCGAGCGCGGCCGTCGCCGGCCCCGTCGAATCGCCGTGCGGCGCGATCGCGGCCATATCGATCAGCGCGGCGCCTCGATCGCCGGCAAGGCGCGGTGCGGCGACCGCATCGCCAACCACCATTGTGAGATTGGCCGGCGCATCCGGGGCGCCGAGCCACAGCCGGCAGCCGGCGACGCCAAGCGGGCCGCCGGCGGCGACATGCGCGACGACCGCCCGGTCGGGCAGCAGCGCGGCCAGCAGCGCGGCGGCCCAGCCGCTGTCGTCGCCCTCGACCACCACTGTTTCGGGCCCGTGCCGGGCGAGCAGCGCAGCTTCGCTTCGAACCCGGTCAGCGGCGGCCAGGAACGGGACCCGCGCGAGCGAGCGGTCCCGGGCGCGCTGCCAGTCGCGATGGCCGGCATGGAACGGGCGTGGCGGCGCCTCGTCGGGCAGTTCGTCGGCGGAGGCCGGATTCACGCAGCTCGCCGGAGGTATGGGCGCCGTGTGGCGCAGAGGCCGGCCCGGCCACAACGCGGCCGCACCCCGGCCCCAGCTTTCCGCATGATCAGCCCAGAGGCGCTACTCGCCGTTCCCGCGACCATGTCCGAGGTTCCCGTGCGATATCGCCCCAATGCAAATGACAGGCCCGGCCCTCGCCCTCCCCTCAGCGGCCGACCCATCCGCCGTGCACGGGATGCTGCGAGGCGATGACCTCGAGATAGGAGGGGCGTCCCCTGGCGTTCTCGTCGAAGGCGCGGTGGAAGGCCGGGATGACCTCGGCAGGCTCGGTCACCGTCTCGCCGTACCAGCCGACCGACTGCGCCATCGCCGCCATCGACACATCCGGGTAATTCGTAACCTTGTAGGTATAGGGATCGTGGCCCGGTCCCCAGAAGCCGGGGCCGTAGCCGGCATATCCGCCATTTGCGATGTGGACGGTGGTCACGCCGATGTTGTAGCGCTGCACCGATTCGAAGGTTCCCATCTGGTAGCAGACGCCGGCATCGCCGGTGACGTTGACGCACTGCCGGTCCGGGAAGGCGAGCTTGGCGGCGACCACCGCCGGGAGGCTGAAACCCAGCGTCGAGACGTTGCCCCAGCCCATGTAGCCGCGCGGGATCTCGGCCTGATAGACCGTGCTCGTCTGGTCGCGGGTGTTGCCCGAATCCGCCGTCACGAACGAGTTCTGCGGATCGAGCACCTTCTGCAGATCGGCGAACACGCGGTAGGGATTGATCGGCTTCTCGTCGGACGCCATCCACGGCCGGTACTCGTCCCAGAATGCGGCGCGGCCGGCGGCGAGCTCTTCGAGCAGCGCCTGGTTCTTCGGCACGCCCCCGGTCTGCGCGGCAAGCTCGCCGATCAGCGCCTCGAGCGTCATCCTGGCGTCACCGATCACCGCGAAGTGGGTCTCGTAGCTGCGGTTGATGTCGAGCGCGTCGACATTGCACTGGACGATGGTCTTGCGGTGGGCGTCCGGAATGGCGTGGCTGAAGCGGTTGGGAAACAGGCTGGTTCCGATTCCGAAAACGAGATCGCAGTCGGTGAGGCGCTGGTTGGCGAGCGACCCGCGCGCGCCGACCGACAGGGGGTGGCTCTCGGGAATGGCGCTCTTGGCCTTCAGCGAGGTCAGCACGGGAACCTGGGCGGCCTCGGCGAACCTGACCAGCTCGGCCGTCGCGCCGGCGTAGTGCACGCCCTCGCCGGCGTAGATCAGCGGCCGCTTGGCGGACAGGAGCGCGGTCACCGCGGCCTTGACGTCGTCGGGGTCGGGCCCCGAGCGCCAGCCCTTGACCGGGGTGTAGGGATGTTCGTCCTCGTCGTACTCGCCGAGGTCGCGCGGCAGCACCAGCAGCACCGGTCCCGGCCGGCCGGTGCGAAGCTGGGTGTAGGCGCGGCGCAAATAGTCCGGCACCAGCTCGGCGCGGTCGATCCGGCCAACCCACTTGGTGACCGGCTTCAGCGCCCCGACCATGTCGAAATGGGTGTGGCGGCTTGCGCCCTGGCCGACGCCCTCGGTGATGATCAGCACCGGGGAAGAGTCCTCCCAGGCCTGGGCAATCGCGCCGTAAGCCATCTGTATGCCGGCCGCATTGAGGTTGGCCATCACGGTGCACACGCCGATCCGGCGCCCGCAGGTGACGCGCGAGAAGGCGTCGGCGACGGCGACGGCGTGGCGCTCCTCACCCACCATGATGATGGGCATGCCTTCCTCGCCGAGCGCGTTGTTGACGTGGTTGGTCGGATAGCACGACACCCAAGGCACACCCTCCTTCTTGAGAGCGCGCACCAGCCCGTTCGCGGCCTTGACCTTCATGGAACTCCCCTTGTCTCGCTGTGTCCGGGCCGAGCTTGACAGCTTAGCCGCGCGGGAGGAAGCCGTCGCACGACAGAGCGCCTGCGGATGGGCGCGACCCGGCGCCCGGCCCGCTCCTGGAAGCGGAATGTCGAGATGCGGGCCGCGCCGTCACCGACCGTCCAGACGCGGGCGTCATGGCGAGGGCTTCTGGCGCGCGCGACGGAATGGGGCGTTCGGGCCCCCAGCGCAAGGGACGGGAAACATGATCCTGATCGGCCAGTACGATTCTCCCTTCGTACGCCGCGTCGGCATCGCGCTGACGCTCTACGGCCTTGCGTTCGAGCACCGGCCGTGGTCGGTGTTCGGCGATGCGGAGAAGATCCGGAACTACAACCCGCTCACGCGGGTTCCCACGCTGGTGCTCGACGACGGCACGGCGGTGATCGAGAGCCACAGCATTCTCGACTATCTCGATGGCCTCGTGCCCGCCGGCGAGGCGATGTTCCCGGCACGCGAGCCTGCCCGGCATCGTGCGCTCAAGGTCGCGGCGCTGGCCACCGGGCTGGCCGAGAAGGCGGTCAGCCTGATCTATGAGCAGCGGCTGCACGGGCAGGTATCGGAGGTCTGGGTTGAGCGGTGCCGCACGCAGATAGCGGCGGCGCTGGCCGTACTCGAAGGCGACCGTGCCGCCGGGGCCGGCAGCTACTGGTTCGGCGACCGCATCGGCCACGCCGACATCGCCGTGGGCACGGCGCTGCGCTTCCTCGAGGATGCGCATCCGGGCCTCGTCGACATGGGCCGGTTGCCGGCGCTGGGCGCGCATGCGGCGCTGCTCGAGGCGCTGCCGGCGTTCCGGTCGATCCAGCAGCCGTTCAGCGCGCCGGCGTGACACTGCCAGCCGGAGGGTGGTGCGATCCGACGGACGGTCGACGGATCACGGAATTTGTGTTGCAGCGCGCAAAGTTGCTTGCGTCAATCGCCGTTAATTGAACCGGGTTGATGACTTTTTCCGCGACTTCCGTTGCCAGAAACCTCGCCATTGGGTACCAGCACAATTTCTTGTGCACTGCATAAAACCGCGAGGAGACTCAATGGCAATCGCAAGACGGGCCGTGCATTCCGCCCTGATCCTGTCGCTTGCCGCACTGAGCGCTGCCTCGGTGCCCGACCGGAGCGACCGGCCGGGTGCCGGGTCGCCTTTCGACAGCGGGCGCGCGCCGACTGGATGGGCCGAGCTCATCTGCCTCGCGCAGGCGATCTATTTCGAGGCGCGCGGCGAAACGCCCGACGGCCAGCTTGCGGTCGGGCGCGTCGTGCTCAATCGCGTCGCCAGCGAGGCCTATCCCGACACGATCTGCGATGTCGTCTACCAGAACGCCGAGCGCGCGAACCGATGCCAGTTTTCCTTCGCCTGCGACGGCAAGCCGGAAGTCGCGTCGGAGCGGGCGGCCTGGGGCCACGCGCTCGAGGGGGCCGGCAGGCTGGTGGCGTGCGAGGCGGCCTGCCCGGACCGTCCGCTGTTCGCCGATCCGCTGTGGCGCTCGACGCATTTTCACGCGGATTATGTGAGCCCCGGCTGGGCCTCGAGACTGGCCTGGACGGGACAGATCGGCCGCCACCTGTTCTACCGCGACCCGTCCGTCGCGCCCTACGGATCGGCCGTCGCCAGGCTGGGCGAGCGGCTGGCCGCATTTCTGCTCACGTGGCTGCCCTCGGTTCGCGCGCCGTGAGCGGCAGCCGGCGAATACGGCCGTTCAGGAGAGGCGAAGCAGCTTCACGGCGTTGCCGGAAAAGATCATCTCGCGTTCGGCCGCGGTAATGTCGAGGGCCTCGATGGCGGCAATGTTGGCGGCGATCAGGTGGCCGCCGCCGAGCGGATCGAACGGCGCGTCGGTGGCGAAAAGCGAGCGCTCGGTGGTGAAGAAATCGTGGCCGCAGCGCAGCGCCGCAAGCGATCCGTTGACGGCGGTGTCGCCGTACAGCATGCGGAAATAGTCGATCGGCGGACGCTTCAGCCCGCGCTCGGCGGCGAGCGGGTTGGCGTCGACGGTGCCGGTGAAAATTTGCCGGAAGCCCAGTTCGATCTTGGCCGAGAAATAGGGAATCATCCCGCCCATATGGTGGGAGATCAGCTTGAGATCGGGCAGGCGGTCGAACAGGCCGGAAAAAACGAGCCGGGTCAGGCAGGCCGACGTCTCGTACGGCCAGCCGAAGATGAACCAGATCTCGTCCTCCGACGTCGTCTCGGCCGCGTAGTCGGCGTGGTTGGGAAGCCGCATCGGGTGCAGCCAGACCGGCAGGTCGAGACGCGCCATCGTGGCGAACACGGGCTCGTACTCGGGCCGGGCGAGCGGCTGGCCGAGAACATTGGTGAAGACCTGAACGCCGCACGCGCCGAGATCGCGCACCGCGCGCTCGGCCTCGAGAACGGCGGCGTCGGGATTGTTCATCGGCAGCGACGCGATGAAGCCCGGAAAGCGGTCGGCATGGCGACGCACGATCGAGGCCAGCGCATCGTTGATCCTGGCGGCGATGTCCGGCGTCGCGTCGGGTGCGCCGAGATGCTCGATCGGCGGATTGGACAGCGAAAGCACCTGCTCGTAGCCCTCGAACCGGTCCATCACCCGCAGATGCTCGTCGAGGTCGATGAGGGCCGGCAGCCTGGCGAACAGTCCGAGCACCATGAGACCGGGCGACCAGTCGTGCAGCCGATCGAAGATTTCGCGCGGCATGATGTGGTTGTAGATGTCGATCCTGCGCAATGCCGGTCTCCCTCGGGGCTGTTGCGGGGCCGGGGCCGCTGATGTCCGCCGCCGGCCGAGCTCGGGTCAGGAGGCCGGCTGGAGCGCCGGCTGTTTCAGATGCTCGGCGAAGAAATCGAGCGACAGAGCCAGCGCCTCGACCGCTTCCGGCTCGGAATAGGTGAGCCCGCCCTTGCGCGCAAACGCATGGTCGGCATTCGGATATTTATGAATGGTGACCAGCGGATTTGGCGAAATCTTGCGCTCGATGAACGCGCACACTTCTTTTTGCACCCAGCGGTCCTGCATCGCCATGTGCAGATAGAACGGCCGGTGCAGGTTCGGCGCCTCGCGGATCGAGTGCTCGATATAGGTGCCGTAATAGGCCACCGCGCAATCGATCCCGGTGCGGCAGCACATGAGAAAGCAGAGCTTGCCGCCCAGGCAGTAGCCCACGGCGCCGACCTTGCCGTTGCATTCGGGCAGGCGCTTCAGATACGCCATGACGTCTTCCATGTCGCGGACGCCGAGGTCGTAGTCGAAATAGTAGTAGAGATCGAACGCCTTCTGCACGTCGTCCGGATTGCGGTCGGAAAGCTCGACGCCGGGCTCGATGCGCCAGAACAGGTCCGGCACCAGGCATACATAGCCGGCCTCGGCGAATTCATGGGCGTGATGGCGCATGGTGTCGTTGACGCCCCAGATCTCCATGATGGCGATGATCGCGCCGGCGGGCTTGCCATCCGGGATCGCCAGATAGGCGCCCATGGTGCCGTCGCGAAGGGGCACCTCGATGGTACGGGTCTGCATGTCCGTCCTCCCTCAGCTTTTGCCTTTTCCAAGCCGCCCGGACGCGCGCGCGATGCGCTCGCCGTGATCGCCGGTCGCGTGGGCCAGCGCCTGGAACGCAGCCGACATTTCGAGCACGGTGTCGAACGACACGGTCTGCGCCTCGCGCATCAGGCGCTTTGCCATTCTAAGCGCGTGGCCGGGATTGTCGGCAATGCGGCGCGCCAGCGACAGCGCCTCGGCGACCAGCTCGCCGTCGGCAACGACGCGCGAGACAAGGCCGATGGCGAGCGCCCGGTCGGCATCGATGGTCTCGCCGGTGAAGGTCATTTCGGCGGCGTGCGCGAATCCGACGATGCGCTGGAGCAGCCATGCGCCGCCGTCGCCGGGAATAATGCCGAGGCGCACGAAGCTTTCGGCAAACCGCGCCGAGGCGCCGGCGATACGGATGTCGCACATGCAGGCAAGGTCGAGGCCGGCGCCGATCGCCGGGCCGTTGACCGCGGCGATGCACGGCACCTCCAGATCCATGAGCGCGCGGGCAATGCGATGAATGCCGTCCTTGTAGGCGTAGCGGTCCTCGACCGCCTCGTGGGCCATCGCGCGGGCCCGTTCGGCCATCTCCTTGACATTGCCGCCGGCACAGAACGCAGGCCCCGCGCCGGTCAGCACGGCGACCCGGATCGAGCGGTCGCCGGCGATGCGGGAACAGGCGTCGGCGATCGCGCCATATTCGCGCGCCGAAAGCAGCGCGTTGCGGGTCGCCGGCGAATCGAGCGTGAGCAGGGCGACGCCGTCCTCGGCCTGGAAGCGGACAAAGTCGGTCATGGGCAGCGAACCTCGCGGCTGGCACGGGCGACGGACATCAGATCACCGCCTCGGCGGCCAAGGCGTCGATCTCCGCCTCGCTCATACCAAGGCGGGAGGCGAGCAGCGCGCGCGTGTGCTCGCCGAGCAGCGGCGGCGGCAGCGTGTACTCGACCGGCGTATCGGACAGTCTGATGGGGCTTGCGACAAGCGGCAAGAGGCCGCACAGCGGGTGGGGCAGCGAGATCGCGAGTCCGCGCGCCTTGACGTGCGGGTCGTCGAAAACGTCCCTGAGATCGTTGATCGGGCCGCAGGGGACGCCGGCCCGCTCGAGCGTTTCGGTCCATTGCCGCGTGGTTGCCGTGCGGGTGACCTCGCTCATCAGGCCGATCAGGAGGTCGCGGTTGGCGACGCGGGCGGCATTGGTGGCGAAGCGGCAGTCCGCGGCCCACCGCGGATGGCCGAGCTCGCGGCTCAGGGCGGCGAACTGCCGGTCATTGCCGACGGCGATGACGATGCCGCCATCGCGCGACGGAAAATCCTGATACGGCACGATGTTGGGATGGGCATTGCCGAGCCGGGCGGGCGGCCTGCCGGTCGTGAGGTAGTTCATGTTCTGGTTGGCGAGGCTGGTGATCTGAACGTCGAGCAGGGCCATGTCGATGTGCTGGCCGGTCCCGGTTTCGTGGCGGCTGTTGAGGGCGGCGAGGATCGAGATCACCGAATAGAGCCCGGTGAGCACGTCGGTCAGCGCGACGCCCACCTTCTGCGGCCCTCCGCCCGGTGTGCCGTCGGCACGGCCAGTGATGCTCATGAGGCCGCCCATCGCCTGAATGAGGAAGTCGTAGCCGGCCCTGCCGGAATAGGGGCCGGTCTGGCCGAAGCCGGTGATCGAGCAGTAGATCAGCCGGGGATTGATGTGCCGCAGCGCAGCGTAGTCGAGGCCGTATTGCGCGAGGCCGCCGGCCTTGAAGTTCTCCAACAGGACATCGGAGGTCGCGGCCAGGCGGCGCACGATTTCCTGGCCCTTCGATGTGGTGAAGTCGACGGTGACAGAGCGCTTGTTGCGGTTCGCCGACAGATAGTAGGCGGACTCGGTCGTATCGTTGCCGTCGGCATCGCGCAGATAGGGCGGTCCCCAGGCCCGCGTCTCGTCGCCCGAGCCGGGGCGCTCGATCTTGACCACCTCGGCGCCGAGATCGCCGAGCACCTGCGCCGCCCACGGGCCGGCCAGAACCCGCGTCAGGTCGAGAACCCTGAGGCTCGAAAGGGCACCTGCCATCGCAGTGTAACCGGCGCTCCGGGGCAAGAAGACGAGGCCGCACGGCCGGGCAGCACTGCGCGACCGGCGGATCGCCCGGCACATTAAGGTCTCGCGATGGATGAACGAAATGCGATCTTTCTATATTTTGGATAGACTTCATCCATAAACCGGCGCGCCCAGAACGACCCCGTCTCGCGTGGCGACGGCGGCAACAGGGAAGAGCCCCAGATGGAAAAAATCCCGGCCGGCATCAAGCTGCGCCAGCTCCAGTACTTCCTGGCCGTGGCCGACTGCCTGCACTTCTCGCGTGCCGCCGAGCGGGTGGCCGCGACCCAGCCCACGCTGTCGCACCAGATCGCGCAGATGGAGGCGCATCTGGGCGCGGTGCTGTTCGACCGTGTCGGCAAGCGCGTCCGCCTCACCCAGGCGGGCGTGATCCTGCGCGATTTCGCCGTGCGCGCGCTGAAGGAGCTCGAGGCCGGCTGCGTCGCGCTCGACGAGCTCGAAGGCCTGCAGCGCGGCTCCCTGTCGATCGGCGTCATCCAGTCGTTCAGCCGAACACTGCTGCCGCCGATTCTGGGCTCGTTCCTGTCGCAATATCCGGGCGTCAGGGTCTCGGTCGAGGAGCTGACGGCCAACGAGATCGAGCACCGGCTGTCGGCGGGCACGATCGATCTCGGGATCGGGTTCGCGTCGCTCAAGCTCGACGATACGGAAGTCGAGCCGGTGCTCGAGGAGCGGCTGATGCTTGTGGTGTCGCCGCACCACCGGTTCGCCAAACGCCGCAGCGTGCCGATGGCCGAGCTCGACGGCCAGCCGATGACGCTGCTCGCGACCGAATTCTCGACGCGACGCCTGATCGACGAGTATCTGCTCAGCGTCAACGCCCGACCGGACGTGGTGTGCGAGACCAATTCGATGGAGATCATGCTGGGCGCGGTGAGCTGCGGCAATGTGGCGACGATCATTCCAGAACGCGGGCTGCGGCGCGGCGAAAGCACGGAGCTGCGCGCGGTCGCGCTGGTCGACCCGGTGCCGGTGCGGACGTCGGCGCTGTTGTGGCCGCGTCACAGTTACCGCACGGTCGCGGCGCGCACCTTCGGAGAGCTCATGAGCTGCGAGCTCTTGGGCACCGGGCGGCCGCTCGTGGCGGCCGGCGCCTAGCGGGAAGTCTGGCTAGAGCGCAATCCGATCCGATTGAATTGGATAGACGCTCTATCTGTTGGTTTTGCCCGCATAATCTTATCGATCCTCGCTTCGCTCCGGTCGGATTATGCT
>Ga0326597_10003090_pt1 | contig 24302 bp, 19 predicted proteins | sample RVTome_12_FD_203789 | JGI IMG/M metagenome (GOLD analysis project Ga0326597, IMG submission 203789) | Soil microbial communities from uranium-contaminated site in the Upper Colorado River Basin, Wyoming, United States - RVT100D185 | ecosystem: Environmental > Terrestrial > Soil > Contaminated >... | reverse complement strand
CGATCCTTCGAAAGCCCTCGCGACCCCGGGCGTCGCCGCCGTGGTCACGGGGAAGGACCTCGAGAAGTACGGCCTCGCCTGGATGCCCACCGTGATGTCCGACAAACAGATGGTGCTTCCGATCGACACCGTGAAGTACCAGGCCCAGGAGGTCGCGGCGGTGGTGGCCACGAGCCGCTATGTCGCGGCCGACGGCGTCGCCGCGGTCGAAGTCGAGTACGACCCTCTTCCCGTGGTCGTGGATCCGTTCAAGGCTCTCGAGAAGGGCGCTACCAAAGTCCGCGACGACAAGGAATCGAACCATATCTGGCACTGGGAGACGGGAGACAAGGCGAAGACCGCCAAGGCCTTCAAGGATGCCGAGGTCGTCGTCGAGCAGAAGCTTCACATCCCGCGCATCCACGTCGCGTCCATCGAGACCTGCGGCTGCGTCGCGAGCTGGGAACCGGTCGAAGGGAAGCTCACGATGTATATGACGACCCAGGCGCCTCATGCGATCCGCACCGTGATCGCCCTCGTGGCCGGACACCTCGGTCTCTCCGAGGAGAGGATCCGGGTCATCTCACCCGACATCGGCGGCGGGTTTGGCGGCAAGGTGCCGGTCTATCCCGGCTACGTCATCGCAATCGCGGCTTCGGTCTTGACCGGTAAACCGGTGAAGTGGATCGAGGACCGTTCCGAGAACCTCCAGGCCGACTCGTTCGCCCGCGACTACCACATCGACGCGGCGCTCGCCGCGAAGAAGGACGGAACGCTTCAAGCACTCCGGATCAAGACCGTCGCCGATCATGGCTACACCGACGCCGCCGCGAACCCCTCGAAATACCCCGCGGGGCTCTTCCACGTCGCGACCGGCTCCTACGATTTCAAGAGCGCCCACATCGAGGTGGACGGGGTCTACACCAACAAGCCTCCGGGGGGCATCGCCTACCGCTGCTCGTTCCGGGTGACGGAGGCGGTTCATACCATCGAGCGCATGGCGGACATCATGGCGCACGAGATCGGCATGGATCCCGCCGAGTTCCGGATGAAGAACTTCATAGCGCCCGAGAGGTTCCCCTACACCTCGGCTCTCGGCTGGGAATACGACAGCGGGAACTACGGCAAGGCACTCCGTCTCGCGATGGACATGGTCGGCTACGAGGATTTGCGCAAGGAGCAGAAGAAGAAGCGCGACAAGGGCGAGCTCATGGGGATCGGGATCTCGTCCTTCACCGAGATCGTGGGCGCGGGACCTTCGAAGCAGTTCGACATCCTCGGGATCAAGATGTTCGACTCCTGCGAGATCCGCGTCCACCCCACGGGAAAGGCCATCGCCCGCTTCGGTACGAAATCCCAGGGCCAGGGCCACGAGACCACCTACGCCCAGATCCTTGCCGAGGAGCTCGGAATTCCGCCGGAGCACATCCAGGTCGAGGAGGGGGACACGGATACCGCTCCTTATGGTCTCGGCACCTACGCGTCCCGCAGCACTCCGGTCGCGGGGGCGGCCGCCGCAATCGCCGCCCGCAAGGTTCGTGACAAGGCGCGGAAGATCGCCGCTCACCTCCTCGAGGCCGCGGAAGAGGATCTCGAGTGGGAGCGGGGGAAGTTCTTCGTCAAGGGCTCTCCCGATCGGGCGAAGACCATCCAGGAGATCGCTTTCGCCGCCTACACCAACCACCCGCAAGGGATGGAAGCCGGCCTCGAGGCCGTGGACTACTACGATCCGCCGAACCTCACCTTCCCCTTCGGCTCGTACATCGCCGTCGTGGACATCGATCGGGGGACGGGAGAGGTCCACGTTCGGAGGTTCGTCGCCGTCGACGACTGCGGAGTCCGCATCAATCCGATGATCGTGGAGGGTCAAGTCCATGGAGGCCTCACCATGGGAATGGCTCCCGCGTTTCTCGAGGAGATCGCCTACGACGAGAACGGGAACATCCGCGGCGGCAACTTCATGGAGTATCTCCTTCCGACGGCGGTCGAGACCCCGCACTGGGAGACGGGAGAGACGGTGACGCCGTCGCCGCACCATCCCATCGGAGCCAAGGGCGTCGGGGAGTCGGCGACGGTGGGCGCTCCGCCCGCCTTCGTGAACGCGGTGGTGGACGCGCTCTCGCACCTCGGCGTGCGGCACATGGAAATCCCGATGACCCCCGCCCGCGTCTGGCAGGTGCTGAAGGAGAAAGGTGTCGCCCTGGAACGATAAAGTGCAGGACATCCTCGAGACGGCTCTCCGGCTGAAGAAAGCGGGAGAGCCGTTCGTGCTCGCGACCGTGGTGAGAGCGGAGAAGCCGACCTCGGCGAAGCCGGGCGCCAAAGCATTGATCAAAGCCGACGGCGAGTGGATCGGCTGGATCGGGGGAAGCTGTTCGAAGTCCGCCGTGGAAGTGGAAGCGAGGAAAGTCCTGGCTTCCGGGCAGCCGAAGATTCTTCAGCTTTCGTCCACCGAAACCTGCGCCAGCGGAGGATCTCTGGACATCTATCTCGAGCCTCACCTACCGAAACCGCATCTCGTCGTAATCGGGCATTTGCCGGTCGCCGAGGCCCTGGTTGCGCTCGCCGGACCTCTCGGCTTCCGGGTCACCGTCATGAGTCCCGAAGCGTCGAGCGAGCAGTTCTTTTCAGCCGACGAGTTTCTCGATCGAATCGATTTCCGCGGTCTCGCGCGGAGTGAGCGCTTCGTCGTCGTGGCGAGCCACGGGAACTACGACGAGGAGGCGATTCGGGGGGCTCTCGAGGCGAGCCGCACCGACTACGTGGCCCTGGTCTCCAGCCGAAAGCGGGCGGAGGCGATGCTCTCGAGCCTCGGTCTTTCGAACGAGCAAAGGCGGCGTCTCAAGTTCCCCGCGGGGCTCGATATCGGCGCCGTGACCGCGGAGGAGATCGCGCTCAGCATTCTGGCGGAGATGGTGCAGGTGCGAAGGTCGCGTCCCTCGGTCATAGCACCCGAGCCCCTGCAAGAAAAGCTCGCCAAGGATCCCATCTGCGGAATGACGGTCGACGTCGCAACCGCACGCCACGTTCTGGAGAAAGACGGCGCCAGGCACTATTTCTGCTGCGCCGGATGCAAGGAGAAGTTCGCCCATGCGGTTTGAGGGCAAGGACACGATTCGAGCGAGTCGTTCCGAGGTCTGGAAGTTCCTGACCGACGCCGAGTCGGTTTCGAAGTGCACACCCGGACTCGAGTCGATGGAGATCCTGGAACCCAACAAGAAGTTTCGGGCTCTGGGCGCGCTCGGCCTGGGGACGGTGAAGGTGAAGTTCAAGACGACGATCGAGTGGACGGAGCTGAAGCCGCAGGAAATGGCGCGGATGAAAATGGGCGGCACCGCGCCTGGAAGCGCCATCGACGTCGGAAGCGAGATCCATCTTGCCGACGCTCCCAACGGCGCGACGGAAATCGCTTGGAGCGCGGACGTGACCGTGGTTGGGTCGATCGCGAGCCTCGCCGCCCGGCTTATGAAGCCGGTGACGGCGAAGATGACCAACGACTTCTTCACCTGCGTGAAGAAGAAGATCGAAGCATGAAATTCGGCCCCGTTTCTTTGGAAGAGGCGGAAGGCAGGATTCTCGGGCATAACGTCGCCGGGCCCGACGGTAGGAGGCTTCTCCGAAAAGGAAAGGCCCTTCGCCGTGAAGATCTGGAGTCTCTCCGCGGGCTCGGCCGCCGAACCGTTTACGTCGCCGAGCTCGAGCCCGGCGACGTCGAGGAGAACGTTGCGGCGCAGCGGATCGCGCAGGCCGCCCTCGGGCCCGGCCTGCGGATCTCGGGTCCCTCGACCGGACGGGTCAACCTGATCTCGACGGTACTCGGGATCTTCCGTTTCGCGGCCGAGAGGCTCCGCGTGGTAAACGCGAGCGAGGGGGTGACCATCGCCTCTCTCGCGAGCCAGGCGGTGGTGCGGCCGGGGCAGACGGTCGCGACGGTCAAGGTCATCCCTTACGCCGTGCCCGAGGAAGAAGTCGCGAGAGGCGAAGCGGTGGCGCGGGAGAGCGGCCCGCTCCTTCGGGTCGACGCTCTTCCCCGGAGGCGCGTCGGCCTGGTGCTCTCGGGCTCGCCTTCAGTGAGAGCGCAGCTCACCGAAAGCTTCACTCCCCTCGTGGAGCGCGTCACCGCGCTCGGATCCGAAGTAGTCGAGCGCGCCTACGCGACCCTCGAAGACGAAAAGGGCGAGGAAGCGCTCGCGGAAACTCTCCTCCGGCAGCGACGGCTCCCGGTCGACTTGATCCTCCTCGCCGGCGAGACGGCGATCATGGACCGCCACGACATCACCCCCCGCGCCGTCGAGCGCGCGGGGGGGCGCATCGTCAGCGTCGGAGCTCCGGTCGATCCGGGAAATCTCCTGATGCTCGCCTATATAGATGATGTCCCGGTCCTGGGGGCGCCCGGCTGCGCGCGGAGCCGCAAGGTGAACGTCGTGGACTGGGTCCTTCCGCGGCTCCTCGCGGGCGACCGGCTTTCGCGCGAGGACATCATCGCTTTCGGCGCCGGAGGACTCCTGGAGGACGTTCCCGAGAGACCTCTTCCCCGAAGCAGGATTGATTAACGCGCCGAGCGGGTGATTTCCGGACCCGTCTCGGTTTCGGCCTGGCGGAGACCGTTCACAACGAAACTCGCAGGGTCGATATCGGGAGTGCGGCTGTTCGGCGGACGGCCGTAGAGGATGCGCGCGTGCAGGATGTCGATGCGGGTAGGGTCGTCTCCATGTCCCCGTCGCATGATGGAGCTCAGAGGCACCTGGTCGAGGCCGAGCGGATGATCGAATCCCAGCATGTGGGCGAGCTCGTGGCTGTAGACCCCTCGGAGAGCCCGGTGATCGCGGTTCAACTGGACGTGGCCGCTCGTCATCGAGCCCCCGTTGTTGAAACGCCAGAATGCCCACGAGAAGTAGTCCGGGCGTTCCACGAAGGCCACGGTCACTTTTCCGCGCTCGAAGTACTGGCTCAGCGGAAGGACCGTCCCCGGGGCATGCGAGCGCGCGGATACGTTCGAGCCCAGGACGTGACCGTCGGTATACTTCCGGGCATCGATCGCGATGACGTTTCGCATCATGTGGAGAAACGTGTCGGGCGCGCGCTCCTCTTTCGCCGTAAGCTCCTCGCAACCGGCGGATTCGACGAAGCCCGTGCATTCGTAGACCCCTTCCCAGATCTCGAACTGGGGCTCCGATGTCCAGGCATGCGTTCCGTCCGCACCCACGTCACGAAAGACGTGATCGTAAAACTCCAGATCGAAGTCGTTGCCGTCGGGGAGCAAACCGAGAGTGACTTCCGGCGGCGAGCCGCTCACCGGGCGCACTCCCGTCTGGCGCGTCCAGTAACCCGGCGCTTCAACGGTTAGGCGAACGTTACCGCTCGTCGATAGCTCGATGCGGAAGCTGCCATCGGAATCGGCGGTAGTCGGCGGCATTCCCTCGACGGCGATTGAAGCCGCTTCCACCGGCGCTCCCGTGACCGCGTTGACGACCCGACCGCTCAGGGTTCCCCCTACCGCGGGCGGCGGGGCACTCGGTCCGGGCCCTGAACCGGGCGACGGTGTCGGCGACGGTGTCGACGGGCCTTCGTGGCCGCATCCGTACAGGGACGAGACCACCACCGCGGCAACGAGCTTGCCCTTCACGAGCTGCATAGTACACTGAGTGGCGGTCGGCTTCTCGTCCGGCGCCGACTTCGCGCTCCGGCTCGCGGCCGCCGTCGACCCCGTATCGCGGTCTGAGCAGGCCTTGGCGGAGGCGGGAGGAAGCGGCCGCGCCCGCAGCCATCAGCCCAGACGAGCTCGCGGGGGTGGGGGCCCCGCCGCACTGAACGAAGAGCGAGGCAAGCACTATTAGAATGTCGAAAACGCTCACGCGCGCTCTTGCGGGCGCCTTCTGGCTCCCGCGAGGAATCGTGTTCCTCGTCTTCAACCCGTCGCTCTGGCCGCTGGTCCTGCTGCCCGCTCTCGTCGCGGGAATCCTCCTGGTGGGAGGGCTGGTTTTCGGTCTCTGGGCCGCCCCTCTCGTCGAAGAGCGTCTCGTCAAAGGCGGGCCGCTCCCCTCGTGGCTCGAGCTCCTGGTGGGGTTCCTGATCTGGATGGCCACCCTGAGCGCGGGGGCGGCGCTCGCATTCGGACTTGCTCTCCTCCTCGTCTCGCCCATCCTCGAACGGCTGTCCCGCCGAGTGGAGCGGATCGTGCGCGGCGCCGCCGACGATCGCGGAACCGGCCTCGCGTGGGAGGTCAAGGAGTCCCTCCGCGGCGCTTTCTATTTTCTGGCTGCCGCTCCCGGGATCTTTCTCCTTGCCTTCATTCCCATCATCGGCCCGCCGCTCGCCGTCCTCTGGGCGGGATTCGCTCTGGCGTTCCAGTTCAGCGACGCGCCGCTGACGCGTCGAGGTCTGGACTTTGGCCAGAAACGAGCGTGGCACCGCCGCTACCGGTCCGAGGCGGTCGGGTTCGGCATCGCGGGCCTCATCGCTCTTTTGATCCCCTTCGCCGATCTGCTGGTCGCTCCCGCGCTCGCCGCCGGGGCCACGCTCCTGGTGCTCGGCCTCGAGGATCGCGACGGGGAGGGGGAGTGGCGCGAGACGTACGCGAAGAGGTATCAATGACGCGGAGGAATCGAGCATGTCGACGGCACTCCTGCTCCTGGCCCTTCTAGCGCCCGCGGCTCCACCTGCCAATAACGCTCCCAGTCCCGGCTCAGTCTTCGGCTTCGAGCCCTGCGCAGAGCGCGAGCTCGCGACCTACGACGAGATCGCGGACTACTTCTGGAAGCTCGACGCCGCGAGCGACCGGATGAACCTTTACCAGATCGGCAAGAGCGCGGATGGGCGGCCCATGCTCCTTGCGGTCATCAGCTCGGAAGAGAACCTGAATAAGCTCGATCGATACAAGGAGATCTCGAAGAGGCTCGCCCTTGCCAAAGACCTCGGTGACGAGGAAGCCAGGGCTCTGGCGAAGGAGGGGAAAGCCGTAGTGTGGATCGACTTCGGTCTCCACTCGACGGAGCGCGCGCACGCCCAGACGGCGCCGCTCATGGCCTACAAGGCGGTGACCGAGGAGACGGAGGAGATGCGGACCATCCGCGACAACGTCCTGCTGGTCCTCATCCCCAACATCAATCCCGACGGAACGGCGCTGGTCGTCGACTGGTACAAGAAAGTGAAGGGGACTCCCTTCGAGGAGTCAAGCCCTCCGGAGCTCTATCAGAAATACATCGGCCACGACAACAACCGCGACTACTACATGTTCAACCAGCCGGAATCGAAGACCATCGCCCGGCAGCTATACGCCGAGTACTTCCCCCAGATCATCTACAACCAGCATCAAGAAGCGCCGTTTCCCGCGCGCATCTTCGTGCCGCCGTTCGAGGATCCGATGAACCCCAACATCCCTCCTCTGGTCATGCGCGGGATCAACCTGGTGGGAGAAGCGATGACCCGGCGCATGGACCAGGAGGAGAAGACGGGTGTCGTCTCGCGGCTCCAGTTCGACACCTGGTGGAACGGCGGCATGAGAACCGCGCCGTACTTTCACAACATGGTGGGGATCCTGACGGAGACCGGGCACTCCTCGCCCATGACGGTGGAGTACGATCCCGAGAAGTTCCCCAAGACCTTCGCGAACGGCGAGTCGACGAGCGAGCCCTCCACGTACTATCCGAACCCGTTCCGGGGCGGCACCTGGCGCTTTCGCGACAGCTGCGGCTACATGATGACGGGCTCGATGGCGGTCCTCGACATCGGGGCCGAGAGAAAAGAGGAGTGGCTCTACGACATCTACCGGATGGGCCGCGACGCCATCGAAAAAGGGGCTTCCGAGACTTACGTCATCTCGGACGAGCAGTGGGATCCGGGAACGGCGGCGAAGCTCGTGAACGTATTGCGCTGGGGCGGCATCGAAGTCGAGCAGGCGACGGCCGGCTTCAGCGCCGCGGGGAAGAGCTATCCCGCGGGGAGCTATCTCGTCCGGGGCGCTCAGGCCTTTCGGCCGCACCTCACCGATCTTCTGAACCCGCAGGTCTATCCGGACCGCCGGCTCTACCCCGACGGACCTCCGGAGAAGCCGTACGACATCACCGGCTGGACGCTTCCGTTTCAAATGGGGGTGAAGGTCGAGAAGGTCTTGGAGAAAGTGACCGTGTCGACGAGTCCGGTGGATTGGGCGAAACCCGCCCCGGTCCACATCGAGGGCGGAACCCGGTGGGGATACGCGATCGATGCTCGATCGAACGACGCGTTCACGGCTGTCAACCGGCTCATGAAAGCAGGCGCGACGATAGCGAGATCGCGGTCGGCGCTCGGAGACTGGCCTCCCGGAGCCTTCGTGGTGCAAACGGGAGAGGACCGAATCACCTTTGCGGCTCGGGACCTCGGGGTCCGCATCCGGGCGCTCGGGGAGGCGCCCTCCGATCTGGTTTCCCTCCGCGCTCCGCGAGTCGCGATGTATCACGGCTGGGGTGGGAACATCGACGAAGGCTGGACCCGATGGGTGCTCGAGCAGTTCGAGTTCCCCTACACCAGCATCTACGACGACGAGGTGCGGGCCGGGGGCTTGCGTGCACGTTTCGACGTGATCGTGCTTCCGGAAGCGAGTCTCTCGCGGATGCTCGGCGGGCTCCACGAGGGAACGATGCCTCCCGAGTATACGGGCGGCATGACACCGAAGGGCGTCTTCAATCTCTATGAGTTCGCGTCCGAAGGCGGGACGCTCGTGGCGATGGGCGGGGCGAGCGAGCTCCCGCTCGAGGTCTTCGGCCTTCATGTCCGGAACGTCACCGCCAATCAACCCGAGTCGAAGTTCTTCATCCCGGGAACGATCCTGAAGATCCAGGTGGACAACAAACACCCGGTCGCCTGGGGAATGCCGGAGGAAGCGGCGGCGTTCTTCTCCCACAGCCCCGCGTTCGACGTGGGCCGAGAGCCGACGAGACTCGAGGAACAGCGGGGGATCGACCCCGGGATCCCTGAGGGCCACCACATCGTCGCCTCGTATCCCAAGGAAAATCTGCTGATGAGCGGATGGCTCATGGGGGAGAGCGTCCTTACGGAGAAAGCCGCGGTGGTCGAGGCCCCCGTGGGTCGCGGCCGGGTGGTTTTGCTCGGATTCCGGGTGCAGCACCGCGGCCAGTCGCACCAGACCTACAAGCTCCTGTTCAACTCTCTATTTTTGCCGTCGTGACGGTTTCGTCTTTCACGACTTTCACAACAGGCGGACTTCGGTGTTGTAGTAGGAAATGCCGAAGACGGTTCATTTCTCGGAGCTTCTCGAGAGCCACGAGAAGGAGATCTATCGGTTCGCCTACCGGATGACGGGGAATCCGGAGGACGCCTCCGACCTCCTGCAGGATACGTTTCTTCGCGCGTTCAAGGCATTCCCGCGGCTCCCCGAGGGCGCGAACCACCGAGCCTGGCTCTACCGCATCGCCCACCGCCAGGCGCTGAACCTCTTCCGGTCGCGCCGGGTCCGTAGGACGGAGCCCCTGGACGAGGCGCGCGCGCTCCACGACTCGAACGGCCATCCGGAGTCGCTCGAGGAGACGAGGCGGCTCGCCCGCGCCCTCGGACACGTGATTCGCGCGCTGTCCCTGCGGCAGCGCTCGGCGCTTCTTTTGAGGAAGTACGAGGGCCTTTCCTATGCGGACCTCGCGGCCATCCTGGGCTCGACAGAGGCGAACGCGCGAGCCCACGTCTATCAAGCGATGAAGAAGATACGAGACGGTTTGAGACCGAAGGAGTGACGACGATGAACCGAGTTCCCGAGTTGCCCGTGCCACCCGATTCCTGCTTCCAGGAGGCTCACGAGTCGCTGATGAAAGCCTTCGAGCCCTCGAGGGCATTTTGCGCCTGGGTCGACGCCCCGTTCGGTCCGGTCTTCGTCGCGAAGACGGAAAAGGGGGTCTGCCGTTTGAGCTTCCGCAGGAGCGAAGACGAGCTCCTGGGTGAGCTCGAGAGGCGATCGCTCCTCCCCGAGATGGCGCCCGAAAAGCTCCATCGGGAGCGGCGTGAGCTCGGCGAGTACTTCGAGGGAAAGCGGCGCCGGTTCGAAGTGCCCATCGATCTACGGTGGGGGACCGAGTTCCAGCGGAAAGTGCTCGAGGCGGCGAGTCGAATCCCTTTCGGCGAGTGCCTTTGCTACGCCGACGTCGCCAAGCGCGTGGGCCGGCCAAACGCGCAGCGGGCGGTGGGGAGTGCCCTGGGCAAGAACCCGGTGGCGATCGTCATCCCCTGCCACCGGGTCGTCGCCTCGGGCGGCGGAATGGGTGGCTACACCGGGGGGCTCGACATCAAACGGACGTTGATGGAGATCGAGGGCATCGCGCTCGAGGTCTCTTGAGCGGAAATCTCGTCGTGGTCGATGCGCCCGAATGTCGCTACGGCACATGGGGGGAATGAACGCAACGACGCAAAGAAGCAAAGGCGCAAAGAAGAAATACGAGGGAGGATGAGGAGATGGGAGGGGATGGGGAGATGAATGAGGACCTATTGGCCAATTCATCTCCCTATCTCCTCCCGTCCCCTTATCCCCCTTGTTTTGGTTTTTCCTTCTTTGCGCCGCTGCGTTCCTAGCGCCTTTGCGTTCGTTCCGATTCGTTAGCGTAATTGAGGCGAGAAGCAGTAAGGGGAGGGTTATGGGAGAAATCGAGCGGATTGGAAAACAGCTCGAGCGGACCTATTCCGGGGATGCCTGGCACGGGCCGTCTCTACGGAGCGTTCTCGATGGCATCGACGACGCCGAAGCGAAGGCCCGCCCCGTTTCAGGCGCGCACTCCATCGCGGAGCTCGCCGGCCATATCCTCGCGTGGCGGGAAGAGACGCTCCATCGGCTTGAGGGAAACGGCCGCGACCTGGAGGTGGAAGAGAACTGGCCCGAGCCCCTCGAGTGGAGCGAGCTTCTCGAGCGGCTCGACCGCTCTCACGACGCGCTGACGAAGGCGGTGGCCGCTCTTCCGGAAGAAGTCCTCGATGAGAAAGTGAAAGGGCGACGAGAATCGCACTACGTCCTGCTCCAGGGCATGATCCACCACGATCTCTATCACGCGGGGCAGATCGCGATTCTGAAGAAGGCTTTCTCGTGAGACCACGTCAGCGCCGGTTGCGGGCGTTCCTCATGTCGGTCTCGGCTTTCCGCACGCGGTCATTGATGCCTTCACAGCCGTATGCCTGGATGCTTCCGTTTCCGGTCACTCGCGCGCAGTCGCGCCGGAGCTGCCTCAGCGCCTCGTAGGAGGCTTTCGCGGATTGCGCTCGACTCTCTCGCTCCTCGCCTTCCCGGATGCGCATCTGCCGGTCCGCCCGATGCTTCGCGAACAGCTCACGTCGCTCCTTGTCCCGACGCTGCTGCTCCAACTCCTGTTCCGTGGGCAGCGATTTCCGGATCCGTGCCTCGGTCTCGAGCCGCTCCCGCTCGATTCTCTCGTTCCATTCCTCCTCTTCCAACCGCCACTTCTCTTGGAGGTCTATCCGGTCTGTCGTCTCGTCGTACGTTGGCGAAGAGACTTCGGCGACGTACGTTGGCGAAGAGGCTTCGGCGACCGGAACTGGCTGAGGAATCGCGGCGGGGGGAGCAACGGCCGCCGGCGGCGAAGCCTCCTTGGCGAAACCCCGCCACCACAGAGCGGCGACCATAACCGCCGCGAGAACGACGACAACGTCCAGCATTCGCCGCATGGGAACAACTCCCTCGAAAGTCTCGAGCGTTCCCGGGGGAGGAGCTCGAGAACTTAAGGTCTATATTCTAAAACAGGAGGGGGCGCTTCAGGCAAGCGCCTTCAGGACGGCGAGAAGTCTCTCGACGTCGCTCCGGTTGTTGAAGAGCGCGACCGAAGCCCGAATCTGGGATCCGCCTTCGCGGAACGTCACCATGACCCTTTCGCGCTCGAGCTTCGTCTCCAGCGCCTTTCGGTCCCGGCCGTGGACGAACGACACGATCGGCGACGGGTTCCCGGGCGGAGTCAGGGTCTCGTAGCCGAGAGCGGCGATTCGTTCGCGAAGCTCTTGCGCGAGCGGCAGACCGTGTTTCTCGATGCGCGCGAGGCCGACGCGGCCGAGAAAGTCGAGAGCGGCGTCGAGCTGGAAGACCGCCCCATAGGCGAGAGCGGCGTACTCGTACTTCTTCGCCGATTGGTGCAGCCGGAAGCGGAAGTCGGGAAACTCCTCGACGATTTGCGCGTGGCCGTAGCGGTCGGGGCGAATGCGGTCGAGGTGCTCCTCGCGCACGTAGAGGGGCGCGACTCCGAATCCCCCGAAGAGCCACTTGAAGGCGCCGGTGCAGAGGAAGTCCGCACCCGAGCTCGCGAGGTCGGTCTCGAACGTCCCGAGGGCCTGGATGGCGTCGACGTAGACGAGCGATCCCTTGGAGTGGGCGAGCTCCGACAGAGCCTTCAAATCGTGCCGGAAGCCGTTTCGATTCGAGACCCAGGCGACGGACACGAGACGCGTGCGGTCGTCGATTCTGGATTCGAAGTCCTCGAGCCGGGCCCGGCCCTCGCTCTGGGGCGTGATGCGGAGCTCGATGCCTTTCATCCTCTCGAGCTCACGGTAGAGGACGAAGCTCGTCTGGAAGTGGAGCTCGTCGAGGACGACGTTGTCGCCCGGTTTCCAGTCGAGGGCCGCGGTCACCACGTTCTCGCCGTCGCTCGTGGAGTAGAGGAGCGCTATCTCCTCCGTCTTCGCCCCGAAGAGTCGGGCGAATTTCTCCCTTGCGGTGTCGGCGCGGGCACTCCGGTTTCCCGGCGTGGGCATCAGCATCTTTGCATCCGCCTCCTCGACCGCGGCGTCGCGCACCGGCCGGGGTATGGGGCCGACGTAGGCGCTATTGAGGTAGGCCTGCTCGCGGGTCACGGGAAACTCCGCGCGCACTCCGAGGGGATCGTCGTCGAGGCGCGGCGCTTCGGCGCGCAATGCGGCGACGGCGCCTAGACCCGTAGCCCCGAGAAAGCTTCGACGGTCGATTCTGGTAGTCATGGAAAAGAGTATATGAGATCATGACGTTAAATTCCGTCATGGCTGGCCGCAAACGACCCACCGAGATGGTGGACATGGCGAAGCTCATGTCCTTCCACGGCGCCGACCCCGTCGTGCTCTATCAGATCTCCGGTCCCGGGCGGCCGCGCAGGTTTCGATTGCCGCCGCTCGCGGAGACCCTGCTCGGCCGGGACGAAGAGTGTCTCGTCGTCCTCGACGACTCCTCGGTCTCGAGGCGGCACGCGAAGATCCTGTTCCAGGGCCGAACGCCGGAGATCGTCGACCTTTCGAGCTCCGGAGGGACAGTCGTGAATGGAAAGCCGATCGAGCGGGCGCTCCTGAGGGACGGCGACCAGATACAGATCGGCGGATGCCTGTTCCAGGTGGCAATGGGGAGAGACGGAGCCGAATCGGCTCCGGACCCCGGCGTTCAGCGAGCGCAGAACTTGATCCAGACCGCCCAGTCGACCGCAATCTCCGGAACCCTCCGCGAGATCCGCCTGCCATCCATTTTGCAGGTGCTCGACGCGGATGGCGTGACCGGCACCCTGGTCGTTCGTCAGGGGGAGATGGAAGGCAAGCTCCACATCCAGGGGGGAGCGATCCGGCACGCGACCCTGGGACGGGCGGGTGGAGTCAAGGCGCTCTACCGGATGATGGTTTTCGAGGAAGGTCACTTCGAGCTCTTCATCCCGGGCCGCAGCCCGGAATACGAGACCGTGGAAGGCGACCTCCAGAGACACCTGCTGGAGGCGATGCGACAGAAGGACGAGTTCGCGGTCTACCGCAAGCGACTCCCGGACGACGGCGCGAGCCTCGGATTCAACGAGGGCATGAGCCTCAATCCCGCGCGCGTGCCGTCGATGGTATACGAGGTGTTGGCCGCCGTCGGACAGCACAAGACGGTGCACAAGATCCTGGAGCTCTGTCCGCTTCCCGACTTCGAGATCTGCCGTGTGTTGCTGGTGCTGCTGGAGTGCAAGCTCCTCGTGCCGTTCCAACTTGATCCGCCTCACAAGCAGTCCCCTTTCGGCGACGACGTGTTGAACCACGAGCGCCGGCTTCGGGAGAAATAGTTGGAACGGCACTCGTCGTGGAGTCGGCGCGAGCTGAGTTATAGTCTCGTGTCATGCGAAACACCCTGCTCGTGCTCCCCCTCCTCACTTCCCCGGCGGCTTCCCAGGAGGTCGACTGGAAGTCGACGGCCGGTGAAGCTGCCGAAACCCTGAGCCGCTACATCCGCTTCGACACCACCGTCCCTCCGGGAGACGTGACCGAAGCCGCGGCGTTTCTTCAGGGAATCCTCGAGCGCGAGGGGCTTGCGGTCGAGCGCTATCAAGCAGCGCCGGGCAAGGTCACCCTCGTCACCCGTCTGAAGGCGGAGGCAGCGCCGGTAGGGAAGCCCATCCTGCTCCTCCATCACATGGACGTGGTGCCCGCCGATGCGAGCCGATGGGACGTCGATCCGTTCGGCGGGGTGGTCAAGGACGGCCACATCTGGGGACGGGGGGCGATGGACATGAAGGGGACCGGGACCCTTCAGCTCTACGCCTTTCTCACGCTCGCGCGGCAGAAGGCGCCCCTCGAGCGCGACGTGATCCTGATGGTGGTCCCCGACGAGGAGATCGGCGGCGGTCTCGGGGCGCGGTTCATGATCGAGAACCACTACGACAAGCTCGATCCCGAGTACGTTCTCGACGAGGGCGGCTTTGGAACCCGAGAGGTCTACGTCGACGGCCGCCTGGTGTTCGGCATCTCCGTCGCGGAGAAACAGATCGTGTGGCTCGAGGCGACGGCGGAAGGCGTCGCGGGCCACGGATCGCAGCCGAACGACCAGAATCCAAACGACAAACTGGTGAAGGCTCTCTCCCGGTTTTTCGCCGAGCCCTTTCCCTCGGCGGCGAACCCCGTGCTCCAGACGCTTCGCTCGGAGCTCGGGGAGCTCGCGACCAACAAGTTCACGAACGCCATCCAGAACACCACCGTTTCTCTTACCAGCCTGCGCTCGGGAGTCGGCGACCCTCCCAGGATGAACGTGATCCCGTCGATTGCCAAAGCGACTCTCGACTCCCGCCTTCTTCCCGGGACCGACGTCGACGAGTACTTGTCTGAGGTGAGGGCACGACTGGGGGACGAGATCGCGGTCGACGTCGTCTACAAGTCGGATGAGTCCGTGGTAACGGCTCACGATACCGAGATGTTCCGGGCGATCGCGGACGCAATCCGCCGGCACCATCCGGAGGCCGTCGTGGTTCCGACCCCCATTCCCTACGGCACCGACTCGAACGCGTTCCGCCATCGGGGAGCGAAGAGCTACGGCATCCTTCCCATCGTGCTCTCGGCCTCGATCGTTTCCTCCATGCACAGCGACGCCGAGCGAATCCCCGTGGACCAGATCGAGAGCGGGATCCGGATCTTCTACGAGGCGGTCCGAGAAGTCGCGGGGAAGTAGCTCCCGTTCCTGGCTACACATTCCAGGGCACTTGTAGTACCCTCTCCCCCTCTTTTCGCCTTCACTCTCGTTTTCAGGAGCGGAACACTCATGAAGAATCCCGTGAGCATCACGGTCAACGGCAGCGAGACCTCGCACGAGGTCGAGCCGCGGCTGCTGCTGGTGCACTACCTGCGCGACATCCTGGCCTTGACCGGGACCAACGTCGGCTGCGACACGAGCCAGTGCGGCTCCTGCACCGTCGTCATGGACGGAAGCGCCGTCAAGTCCTGCACCGTCCTCGCCGTCCAGGCGGATGGGAGCAAGGTCACCACTATCGAGGGATTGGCCAAGAACGGCGTCCTCCATCCGATCCAGCAGGCTTTCTGGGACCATCACGGGCTTCAGTGCGGGTTCTGCACGCCCGGGATGATCATGACCGCGACCGAGATCCTGAAGAAGAACCCCAAGGCCACCGAGCACGACGTGCGCCACGGCCTCGAAGGCAACATCTGCCGCTGCACCGGCTACGAGAACATCGTGAAGGCGATCGTGGCCGCGGGGGCAGTGAAGGAAGCGAAGAACGCCAAGAAGGCGGAGAAGAAGAAGGGGGGAGCGTGATGGGATACGTCGGCCAAAGCGTCAAGCGCGTCGAGGATCCCCGCTTCATCCAGGGGAAGGGGGCGTACGTCGCGAACCTCCACATCCCGGGGATGGTCTATCTCGCCATCAAACGAAGCCCCTACGGTCACGCGAAGATCAAGAAGATCGACGTGAGGAAAGCGAAAGCGCTCCCGGGGGTCGTCGGCGTCTTCACCGGACAGGACCTGCTCGACGGCGGGTGCGGCGCCCTTCCCTGCGGGTGGAACGTGCCCGACCTCAAGACTCCCAAGCGGTACGCGCTCACCATCGACAAGGCGCGCCACGTGGGGGACGCAGTCGCGGTGGTCGCGGCCGAGAGCCCCTACATCGCCGCCGATGCCCTGGATCTGATCGAGGTCAGCTACGAGCCTCTGAAGGCGACGATCGACGCCAGAGGCTCGACGGAGAAGGGCGCGCCCCTGGTGCACGACGAGATTGCGGGAAACGTCAGCTATTTCTGGGCTCTCGGCGACAAGCCGGGATGCGAGAAAGCGTTCGCCGGCGCTCACAAGGTGGTCGAGCTGGAGCTTGTGAACCAGCGGCTCATTCCCAACGCGATGGAGCCTCGCGCCTGCGTCGCGCAGTGGAACGCGCCCATGGAGGAGATGACCGTCTGGACCACGAGCCAGAACCCGCAGCCGATCCGCTTGCTGCTCTCCGCGTTCACCCTCGGTATCCCGGAGAATCGGCTTCGCGTCATCTCTCCCGACGTCGGCGGCGGTTTTGGAAGCAAGATCTTTCACTACCCCGAGGAGGTCATCACTCCCTGGGTCGCGAGAGCGTTGAATCGTCCCGCGAAATGGGTGGCAACGCGCTCCGAGTCCTCGGTCACCGATTCCCAGGGGCGGGACCACGTTACGGTAGCGAAGCTCGCCCTCGACAAGAACGGCATCTTCACCGGGCTCCACGTGCAGACCTGGGCCAACATGGGCGCGTACCTTTCCACGTTCGCGCCGCTTATTCCTACTGCGCTCTACGTCACGCTCTTCGCCGGCCTCTACAAGATGAAGGGCGTCTGGGGAGAGGTCTGGGGCACGTTGAGCAATACCGTTCCCGTCGACGCCTACCGGGGCGCGGGGCGACCCGAGGCGTCGTACATGCTCGAGCGCCTCGTCGATCTCGCGGCGCGGGAGCTCGCGACCGATCCCGTCATCCTTCGTAGGAAGAACTTCATCCGCAAGAACGAGTTTCCCTACCAGACCCCGGTCGCCCTGCTCTACGACAGCGGCGACTACGACGGTCTCTTCGACAAGGTGACCTCGCTCGCCGACTACGACCGGATGCGCAAGGACCAGGAGATAGCGCGGACGGAGGGGAAGCTCGTGGGGATCGGAGTCTCCGGCTGCATCGAGGCGAGCGGTCCCGCGCCCTCAGCGGTTGCGGGCTCCCTCGGCTCGGCGGTCGGACTCTGGGAGAGCGGAGTCCTCCGGGTCCATCCCACGGGAAAAGTGACGGCGCTCACCGGCTCTCACGCCCACGGGCAGGGCCACGAGACGACGTTCGCCCAGGTGGTGGCGGACGAGCTCGGGGTGGACATGAAGGACGTGGAGGTCGTGCACGGCGACACCGGACGGGTGCCTTTCGGCATGGGAACCTATGGAAGCCGAAGCGCCGCCGTGGGCGGGAGCGCCCTGGTCCGGAGTGCGCAGAAGGTTCGGGCGAAGCTCATCAAGATCGCCGCGCACCAGCTCGAAGCATCCGAAGCCGACATCGTTTACGACCAGTCCAAGGGGAAGGTCTACGTGAAGGGCTCGCCGGACAAGGCGAAGGGATTCGCGGAGCTGGCGTTCGCCGCGTACACCGCCCACAACCTCCCTGCGGGGATGGAGCCGGGGCTCGAGGAGTCCGCCTGGTACGACCCGGCGAACTTCACCTTCCCCAACAGCGCCCACATCGCCCAGGTGGAAATCGATCCCGAGACCGGCGAGGTGCGGCTCCAGCGCTACATCGCCGTCGACGACGTGGGTAAGGTCATCAACCCCATGATCGTGGAAGGCCAGATCGTGGGCGGCATCGTCCAAGGTGTGGGACAGGCTCTTTGGGAGCAGGGGGTCTACGACGAGGGCGGGCAGCTTCTGACCGGCTCGATGATGGAATACGCGATGCCGCGGGCGGAGTCGTTCCCGAAGTTCGAGATCGGGCGCATCGAGACGCCGTCGCCCCACAATCCGCTCGGGGTGAAGGGCGCCGGGGAGATGGGGACGATCGCGGCGACGGTCACGGTGGCGAACGCGGTGATGGACGCGCTCGCCCCCCTGGGAATCCGGCACCTGGAGATGCCGTTGACGCCGGAGAAGATTTGGAAAGCGATGTCGGACGTGGGTATGGAAAAGAAACCAGGCGCCGAGATCGAGTACTTCGGGGAGAAGTGAACATGTACCCAGCGAGCTTCGATTACTACCGGCCCAAGAACCTGAAGGACGCGGTCGCTCTTCTTCGAAAGAAGAAGGACGCGAAGCTTCTCGCCGGGGGCCACAGTCTCCTTCCGGCAATGAAGCTTCGGGTCAGCGCGCCCGCGGCCATCATCGATATCGGGCGGGTGAAGGGCCTCCAGGGGATCAAGGTGGGGAAGTCCTCGGTCAAGATCGGGGCGCTCACCACGCACGCCGAGGTCGCGGAGTCCGGCGCGGTCGGAAAAAACTGTCCCCTCCTGAGCGAAGCCGCGGCGCATATCGGCGACATGCAGGTGAGAAACCGCGGCACCATCGGCGGAAGCCTGGCCCACGCGGATCCGGCCGCCGACTACCCCACGGTGATCGTCGCACTGGACGCGGAGATCACCGCGACCGGCCCCAAAGGCTCGCGGCGGATCCCGGCGCGGAAGTTCTTCACCGACCTCTTCACCACCGCCCTCAAGGGCTCGGAGATCCTGACCGAGGTCAGCGTCCCGGTCGCGAAGAAGGGGGAGGGGGCGGTGTATCTGAAGCACCGACACCCCGCCTCGAGCTACGCCGTGGTCGGAGTGGCCGCGATCGTCGCTCTCAAGAACGACCATATCAAGAGCGCGCGCCTGGTGGTCGGCGGCGTCACGCCGAACCCGCTGGTCGTGGGCAAAGCGCAGGATCTCCTCGCGGGCCAGAAGCCGAGCCTGAAGCTCTTCAACGAGGCCGCGGCCATGGTGGCGGGAGCCATCGAGGACCCTCTCGGCGATCTCTACGCCTCCGGGGAATACCGGACTCATCTCGCCACGGTCATGGCGCGGCGCGCGCTTCAGGAGGCGGCGGCTCGGGCGAAGAAGCAGAAATAGCTTGCAAATCCAGTCGATCGAGGAGCTTCAGTCGCTCCTTCGCGAGAAGCTCTACGTCGCCGATCGCGGCCTCGCGACCTCCATTTACCTCGCCCTGAAGCTCGAACGGCCTCTCTTCGTCGAGGGTGAGGCTGGAGTCGGGAAGACGGAGATCGCCAAAGTCCTCGCGGATATCCTCTCGACGGATCTCATTCGCCTCCAGTGCTACGAGGGCATCGACGCCAGCCAGGCCGTCTACGAGTGGAGCTACACCCGCCAGATGATGCACATCCGACTGGCGGAGAGCCGGAAGGAGAAGCTCGAGGAGGAGGAGCTCTTCGGACCCGAGTTCCTGCTGGAGCGGCCGCTCCTGAAGGCGATCGATCCCAAGGTCGATCGTTCTCGGGTGCTTCTCATCGACGAGATCGACCGGAGCGATGAGGAGTTCGAGGCATTTCTCCTGGAGCTGCTCTCGGACTTCCAGATCACCATCCCGGAGATCGGAACCATTCGGGCGAAGCACAAGCCCGTGGTGGTGATCACTTCGAACCGCACCCGGGAAGTCCACGACGCCCTCAAGAGGCGCTGCCTCTACTTCTGGATCGACTATCCCACGTTCCAGAAGGAGCTCGAGATCGTGAGGACCAAGCTCCCGGAGGCTTCGGAGAAGCTCTCGAGCCAGGTGACCCGGTTCGTTCAGGAGCTTCGCCAGATGGAGCTCTACAAGGTCCCGGGAATCGCCGAGACCCTCGACTGGACGCGGGCGCTCGTGGCTCTCGACAAGGATGCCCTCGACGAAAGTGTCGTCGAAGAGACGCTCGGCGCGCTCCTCAAGTACCGCGACGACATCGACAAGGTCCGGGGCGAGCGGGCGAAAGCGATCCTGGGGCGCGTCGCCGCCGGGGTCTGACCCGTGGCCGCTAGCTCGGGCCATCTCCTCCGAAACCTCGTCCTCTTCGGGCGCGTGCTCCGCGGGCTCGGCCTCGACGTGAACCCCGGCCGGGTGATCGACCTGGTCCTGGCGCTCCAGCACGTCCAGATCGGGGTCAAGTCAGACTTCTACCACGCCGCCCGAGCGCTTCTCGTCCACAAGCGCGACGACGTCGCCCTCTTCGACGCCGCGTTCGAGATGTTCTGGCAGACGCCTCTGGGAGAGTGGAAGCTCCTCGAGATCCAGGGCCGCCGAATTCGCCGCGCCGCGGAGAAGCCCCTGGTCGCTCCTCCGGCGCTCGAAGGCGAGTCGGGTCGATCGCCTCTCCCCGAGGATGCTCAGGAGCGAACCGTCCTCGAGGTCACGAAGACCTACAGCGCCCGCGAGGTGCTGAGGACGCGCGACTTCGCGAGCCTCACGGAGAGCGAGATCGACGAAGTGCGCCGGATGATGGACGAGCTCGTCTGGACTCTCGGCGAAAGGCTCACCCGAAGACAGCGGCAGGGCGGAAAGCACCGCCTCGACCTGCGCCGCACGTTGAGACGAAGCCTCCGCCACGGGGGCGAGATCCTCGAATGGGCCCGGCGCGAGCCGCGGCGCAAGCCGAGGCCCCTCGTCGTAGTCTGCGACATCAGCGGCTCGATGGAGCGCTACACCCGGCTCCTGCTGCACTTCGTCTACGGCCTCACCCAGGGGCTGGGCCAGCGGGTCGAGGCGTTCGCGTTCGGGACAAGGCTCACGCGCCTCTCCCGACATCTTCGCGAACGGGACATCGAGCGGGCGCTCTCCGGAGTGTCGAGGGCGGTCGTCGACTGGGCAGGGGGAACCAGAATCGGTGACTCTCTCAAGAGCTTCAACTACGAGTGGGGGCGACGCGTCCTCGGAGGAGGGGCGGTGGTCCTCATCATCAGCGACGGCTGGGACCGCGGGGAGCCCGAAGTGCTCGCGCACGAGATGGAGCGCTTGCGGAGGAGCTGCCACCGGCTCGTCTGGCTCAACCCTCTCCTGGGCTCACCCGAGTACGAGCCTCTGACTCGGGGAATGCAGGCGGCGATCCCCTACGTCCACGATTTCCTGCCTGTGCACAACCTGGCGAGCCTCGAAGGTTTGGCGGCGCATCTCGAGAAGCTCGATCGACGGTAGCTCCGAGGAGCCCTTCATTCCTGCTTCAGCAGCGAGAGCGGGTCGACCCGAGCGGCGCGCCGAGCGGGAACCGCCGTTGCCGCGAGGCTTGCAACCGCGAGGAGAACCGTCGTTCCGAGAAACGTGGGAACGTCGAAAGGAGCCACCCCGTAGAGGAAGCCGCTGAGAAAACGCGAGAGCCACCATGCGGCGAAGCCGCCAACGCCGATGCCCGTCAGGACGAGATTCCAGCTTCGATTCAGGACCAGGGAGCGCAATCGAGCGGGAGTGGCGCCCAGGGCCGAGCGGATTCCGAGCTCGGGGAGCCGCTGGGCCACGAACGCGGCAAAGACGCTGTAGACCCCCGCTGCGGCTAGCAGCAACGCGATGAGCGAGAACGACGACGTAAAGACGGCGTGGAACCTCGGCGTGCGGAGCTCGAGGTCGAGGAGATCGTCCATCATCGCGGCTCGGTCGAGCGGCATTTCGGGATCCAGGCTTCGAACGACGCTTCGGATCGAGCTCACCAGACTCTCGGGCGAGACACGGGTGCGAACTGCGAGAACGTTCAGGCTGAGGAGGGGATGGAGTTGCCGCTCTGCGGAAAAGGGGTTTTGGCGTACGGGGAAGTAGACGGTCGGCCACGATCGGGTGAGCTCGCGGTAGCGAGTGTTTCCTGCGACGCCGACGACCCGGTGCCGGACTGCTCTGTAGCCGAGCGTTTTTCCGATAGGGTCCTGGCCCGGCCAGTAGGTCGCTGCCACCTCCGCGCTCACGATGGCGACCCGCTCCGAATCCAGTCTATCGAAATTGTCGAACGGTCTTCCCCGCACGATAGGAACTCCGAGAACGGCGAAATAGCTCGGCGTAACCATCTCGATATTCGTCATCGGATTGTCGCGTGCTTCCTCGGGGAGCTGACCCTCGTACGCGAGCGGTCCGCTGACTCCTGAATCTCCCGAGCCCGGGTTCATCCGAAGCGCGGTCACGGAGGTGACGCCCCCGAGGGTTTCGACTTGCCGAACGAGCTCTTCGAAAAACACCAGGCGAGATTCCGGCTCAGGGTACTTGGAGACTTGCAGCGGCACTTCGAGCGTCAGGAGGTTCTCGCTCTCGAATCCCCGATCGATCTTCCCGCTCGCGAGGAGCGTACGTACCAAAAGGCCGGACGTGAAGAGAAGCGGAAGCGCGAGCGCGATCTCAGAGACCACCATCCACTGCATGAGGCGTCCCTGGGACGCGAATTTCCGCGATCGGAGGGACTGGCGGGTTCCAGAGATCATGGGAAGAGACGCACAGATCGCCGTGGCGAGAGCTGCGATACCCGTCCCGAAGAGGAGAGCGCGCGCATCGACGCCGATCTCCTGAACGCGGGGCAAATCGGCACCCTTCAGAACGAGGAGCATCTCGATACCGAAGTGGGAGAGAACGAATCCTCCCGCGATCGCGGCGGCGGCGAGGAAAGCGCTCTCGGTCAGCCGCTCGCGAAGGAGGGAGGCGGTTCCCGCGCCGAGAGCCGAGCGAATCGCCACCTCGCGCGTCCGCCCCAGGGCGCGGATGAGGGACAGCGCGGCAACGTTCGCGATGGCGATGGCCAGGATTAGTGCCACGGCCGCGAAAGCGAGAAGGGATGCTCGGCCAAAGTCACCGGCGACGCTCTCGAGAAGCGGCACGAAGACCACCGGCGTGGAACGATATTCGTCAGGCCGCTCCGAACCCATGTTTTCGTCAATGGCCTGAAGCTCGGCCAGAGCCCGCTCCGCGGTGACGTCCGAGGCCAGCCGTCCGATGAGATCGCATTCGCAACCCCGGTTCCCGGCCCACTCCGGATGCGCGGCCATGATGGGAGACCAGGCCTCGGCTGGGGCGAAAAGATCGAACGCCTCGGCCATGACTCCGACGACCTGGAACGACGTGCGCTCGCCGAGCCGGAGGGGCAAGGTTTTGCCGACGACGGTGGGGTCCGAGCCGAAGCGCTCTCTCCAAACGCGATAGCTCAATACGAGAGGGGGGACAGCGGTCGCCCGGTCGTCCTCGGACCGAAGGGTCCGTCCCACGTGGGAAGAGACGCCGAGAACGTCAAAGACGTTTCCCGACACGGTAAGGACCTTGAGGCGCACCGGTTCGCTCGAGCCGAGGAGAAGGCCTTCGTGTGTGCCCCAGGACCAAACAGCAGCGAGGGATTCGAACGACTGGCTTCTTCGGCTCCACTCCAGGTACTCGGGGTAGAGGAGAGCGTAGTGTTCGATTCCGCGTTCGGCGTCGTTCTTCCAGATGCGTACGAGGCGGTCTTGAGCGGTCACCGGAAGGGGGCGAAGGAGCAATCCATTGACGACCGAGAAGACGGCGGTCGAAGCGCCGATACCGAGCGCGAGAATGACGATGGACGCGATGGTGATACCCGGCGTGGCACGGAGCGCGCGAGCGGCCTGGCGGAGTCTCACGCTGGTCTCAATTATCCGTGGCGCCGCGGTTCCTCTCCTGCTCGACGTACCACAGGACTTCGCGCAGGAGTGCTGGGGCGTCGTAGAGAACTCCGTCCTTGATCGTCCAGCGGACTCCGCCCTGCTTCCACTGCTCCTTGGGGTCGGCAATCCCGTAGAACCCGTAGCCGAGGCCGTAGAGGACCTTGAGGTTGTCGATGGGGTTTCCGTTCACGACCGCGAGGTCGGCGGCACAGCCGACGCGCACCCCGCAGTGATCCTCGAGTCCGAGGACCTTCGCAGCGTTGGTGGTGGCAACGCGGATGACGTCGATGGGGTGAAGTCCTGCCTCCTGCAGCAGCTCGAGCTCGCGGATGAGGGCGGGGCCGCCCATCGGTCCGGTATCGCTTCCGGCGGTGAGGACACCGCCGCGCTCGTGGAACTCCTTCACGTAGCGCATCCAGATCTGGAAGTTCTGTTTCCAGCGAACTTCGTCGGACGTTTTCCACTCCCGCTTGAACGCGCCGTGCTCGGCGGCGTTCGGCCACAGTCCCTCGATGACCGAAGGGTGGGCGAGCGTCTGATGCCACGGGAGGG
>Ga0326597_10003088_pt1 | contig 24309 bp, 21 predicted proteins | sample RVTome_12_FD_203789 | JGI IMG/M metagenome (GOLD analysis project Ga0326597, IMG submission 203789) | Soil microbial communities from uranium-contaminated site in the Upper Colorado River Basin, Wyoming, United States - RVT100D185 | ecosystem: Environmental > Terrestrial > Soil > Contaminated >... | reverse complement strand
AGCCCGAAGCGCTCGAGCACGCGCGCGTACTGCTCCGGCCCGGCGCCGATCAGGCCCAGGTTCACCACCCGCGCCGGCGCCAGCCGCTCATCGAGCAGCGCAGCCCACGCCAGCTCGTCCGCCACGCCGTAGCCGAAGGCCAGCGAGTCGCCCACGACGACCGCCTCGGCCCGCTCGGGCAGCGGCTCGCGGTTGCGGAAGCCCTGCGAGTCGGTGTGGTACTCGAAGCGGAAGTCGCCGCGCGCGAGCTCGTGGCGCGCGTTCGGCGGGTACAGGAAGCCGATGGTCGGGTCGCGGCGCGAGATCGTCGCGCCCTCCAGCAGCCCGCTCCAGTGCAGCCGCAGCTGGGCCTGCTCGGGCAGCAGTCCCGGCGCGAGCCGCAGGAAGCCCTCGGCCAGGGCCAACCCCACGCAGGCGCTCGCCAGCGACAACACCAGACGGCGCGCGAGCTCGCTGCGCTTCACTCCGGCCCTCCCGCGCGCTTGCGCCGGAAGGGCGCGAGGTCGGCCGGGCCGAGCTCGCCCGCCAGCCACAAGAGCGCCGCGTACGCCGCCAGCAGGAGCGGCAGCTCGAGCGCCAAGAGCGGCGGCGCGATCGGATAGCGTGCGGCCACCAGCGCCACCAGCGTCGCGGCCAGCGCGGCGCGCAGCAGCGTCTCCGCGCGCAGCAGCGGCCGCGCCCAGCGCCACACGGGCCAGCCCGCCGCCACGGCCGCCGCGGCGGCGACGAGCACGGCCGACAGCGCCGCGCCCTCCGCCCCGCGCGCGCGGACCGCCAGGGTGTGCGCGACCAGCCCGACCGGGATCATCAGCAGCAGGCCGCGCGCCGCCTGCCCGGCCCGGCCGCGCGCCATCTGCACCGCGCAGAAGGTCATCAGGAACACCACCCCCAGCCCGAAGCGGAACACCTGCAGCGCCTCGAAGGGCGCGCCGGCGAGGTAGCGCCCCGAGTACGCCAGCGTCATCAGCTCCTCGGCCCGCACGGCGAACAGCGCGCAGACCGGCAAGAGCACCAGCACCAGCGCGCGCACGGCGGCGCGCACGGTGCGCCGCGCGCGCTCCTCGTCGCCAGTGGACAGCGCGCGCGACAGCACGGGCACGAGCACGGCCGCGGCCACGAACCAGGCCGCCGCCGGCAGCCGCCCGACGTTCGTCGCGGCGACGTAGTGGCCGACCGTGTCCGCGCTCACGTCGCGCGCGACGATCTTCAGCGTCCACAGGTCGAGGTTCGCCAGCACCTCGCTCGCGAGCAGGAACAGCGCCGTCGGCAGCGCCAGGCGCGCGATCGGCGCCAGGCCGGAGAGGCTCGGCCGGAACGCTCCGCGCGGCACGCGCGTGGCGAGGAAGGCCAGGCCCAGGACCGAGGCCGCGATGTTGGCGATCAATGCGCCCTCGATCGTCATGCCGAGCAGGTAGAGCAGCCCCACCCCGGCCGCCTTCGACGCGCCGTAGAGCGCGATCCCGGCGCTCTCCGCGCCGAAGCGCCGGTGGCCGTTGACGATGTGCTCGCACGCGAAGTAGAGGCCGTAGAAGGGGATGTCGATCGCCGCCAGGCGGAAGAGGCGCGCGCCGTCCGGGACGCCGAGCAGGCGCGCGAGCGCCGGCGCCGCCAGCCAGAAGCCGGCGAAGATCGCCAGGAACACGAGCGCGGTCAGCGTCAGGCCGGTGCGCTCGAGCTCGCGCGCGCCCCCGCGGCTCTCGGCGATCAGCTTGCTCGTGGCCTGCGGCACCCCGAGGCGCCCGATCAGCTCGGTCGCGACCAGGACCGAGAGGATGACGCCGTAGTGCCCGTACACCTTTGGCCCCAGGCCGCGCGCGAGCATGACGACCACGGCCACGCCGCAGGCGTGGGACAGCCCGTGCGCCAGTGCGATGCGGGCCGTGCCGCGCGCCGCCGCCCTCCCGCTGTCGCCGGACTCAGGCATGGCCCCGCTCGAGCGCGGCCACCCGCTCCTCGATCGCCTCCGGCGTCTCGCCCAGGAAGGCCATGCGGCCCCACATCTCGCACGCCAGCAGGCTGAAGAACGCGTCCGGGCTGGCGCGCCACGACGCGAGCGACTCGCGCAGGCCGTCCTGCGAGAGATCGAGCACCTCGCGCAGGAAGCCGCCGGCGAACAGCTCCTCGCGCGCCAGCGGCGCGAGGTAGTCCGCCAGCGGCAGCGGGAAGCCCATCTTCCTGCGCCGCGCCAGGCGCTCGGGCAGGTGGCGCGCGGCGACGTCCTGCAGGATGCGCTTGTCGGCCCGCCGCCCGACGCGGTACGCGAGCGGCAGGTGGATCGCCCGCTCCACCAGGCGCTGGTCGAGGAAGGGCACGCGGCACTCGACCGAGGCGCCCATGCTCATGCGGTCGAGCCGGCGCAGGAGCGGCGCCAGGAAGTCGGACAGGTCGGCCAGCATCGCGCCCAAGAGCGCGCGCTCGTCCGCCGACCGCACGAAGTCGTAGGCCGCGGCGCAGGCGCGGCCGTGCGCGCGGCGCGCGCCGCGATCGATCAGGTCGACGGCCTGTGGCAGCAGCTCCTCGAAGTGGAAGCTCGCCACCGGCAGGCCGGCCCCGGCGTAGGCCGCGATCTCGAGCCGCCGGCGCCAGCGCGCCGGCAGCCGGCGCAGCGCCCGGCCGATGCGCGCCAGCCTGCGCAGGCGCCGGTAGCGCGCGGCGTAGCCGCCGAACAGCTCGTCGGCGCCTTCGCCGGAGAGCAGCACGATCACGCCGCGCTCGCGCGCCACCCGACAGATGCGCGCGTAGGCGACCGAGTTCGGGTGCGTCAGGGGCGCGTCGGCGCGCGCGATCGCGCGCGGCAGCTCGCGCCGGAAGCCGGCCGCCGTGAGCTCGTCGCACACGAGCTCGACGCCCAGGTGCTCGGCCGCCGCGACGGCGAAGGGCCGCTCGTCCAGCTCCGGGTAGCCCGCCACCGAGACGTGGAACGATGTCAGCTCGCGCTCGCGCGCGGCCAGCGCCGTGACCAGGTTCGAGTCGAGCCCACCGCTCATCAGGGTGCCGACCGGCACGTCGCTGACGAGGCGGTCGACCACGCTCTGCGCCAGCGCGCGCTCGAGCTCGGCCCGCACCTTTGCCGCGGGCAGGCGCGCGAAGCGCTCCCATTCCTCGGCCCGCACGCGCCCGGCCGGGGCGTACCAGGTGCGGCTGCGCTCGACTCCGCCGGCGAGGGTCACGACCTGGCCGGGCAGCACGGAGCGCACGCCCTCGAACAGCGTGCGCGGCGCGAGCCCGTCGACGCTGCGGTACAGGAACCATTCGAGCAGGCTGGCGCGGTCCAGCCGCGGTGCCTCGCCGCCTGCCAGCAGCGCCCCGATCTCGGAAGCGAACAGGACGTGCTCGCCCGCCCGCCGCAGGTAGAGCGGCTTGATGCCGAAGCGGTCGCGCGCCAGCGTCAGCGCGCCCGTCTCGCTGTCGTGGAACGCGAGCGCGAACATGCCCGTGAAGCGCTCGAGCGCCTCCTCGCCCCACTCGATCAGCGCGTGCAGCGCGACCTCGGTGTCGCTCTCGGAGCGGAAGCGGTGGCCGAGCTGCTCGAGCTCGGCGCGCAGCGCGCGGAAGTTGTAGATCTCGCCGTTGTACGTGATCCACCAGCGCCCGCTCGCGTCCGGCATCGGCATGTGGCCGGCGGGCGACAGGTCGAGGATGCTCAGGCGCACGGCGCCCAGGCAGACCGGGCCCAGCGCCTGCAGTCCCTGGTCGTCCGGCCCGCGGTGGGCCTGGGCCGCGCACACGGCGCTCACGCGCGCGACGTGGTCCTCGTCGCGGCAGTCCGCGCCGAGGCACAGGAGGCCGGCGATGCCGCACACGGCCGGCGCTCAGCGGGCCGGACCCGCCGCCTCCGAGAGCTCGCCCCAGATCTCGCCCTGCATGTGCGCGGCGGGCTCGACGCCGAGCATGGACAGGAGGGTCGGGGCGAGGTCGATCACGTGCCCCGCGTCCAGGTGCACCCCTGCGCGCGCGCGCGGCCCGCGCACGAGCGCGAAGGCCGCCGGGCGGTGGTTGCCGGTGTAGTAGGGCGCCGTGGCGTGGCAGGCCGCTCCCTCGATCGCCCCGCAGGCCGGCGACTCGAGCCGGTCGAGCACCCGCGCCTCTGGGCTCCAGGTCACGACCAGGTCGGGCAGGTCGCCGCGCCGCGGGCCGGGGAAGCGCTCGTCGACGCGGATCACGTCGCGCGCCGCGCGCGCGCCGCTCGACGGCACGACGAGCTCGCCCATGCGCGCCTCGAGCTCGACCACGAGCTCGTCGTACGCCGCGCCCGCCGCGACCAGGCCGCGCGGCTCGCGCCCGGCCAGGTTGAGCCGCAGGTAGGCCTCGTTCGCGTTCGGCAGCGCGTAGGCGCGCGTGCGCTCCCAATCGACGTCGGCGTTGGCCCACTTCATCGTCAGGCGATGCTGGACCGCCGGGGGCAGACAGCGCGACACGGCGCGCCGCAGCCCGGCCGGCACCATTGCGCGCGCGCGCGCCGCCACGCTCCGGCGCGGGCGCGCCCCCGCCGCGGCCGCGCCCGGCGCCGGGCGCCCGACGCCGGCGCCGTGGTACAGGTCGAGGCGGTGCAGGGCCTCAGGCACGAGGTGGCAGCCGGTGTAGTTCGGCCCCATGCCGTCGCTGGCGGTGACGACCAGGGTCACGTCGTCGTCGAGCTCGGCCACGATCGCGCCCAGCGCGGCGTCGATCGCCTGGTAGACGTCGCGCAGCGCGTGCTCGAGGCCCGCCACGCCGCCGGCCGGATGCGTGGGGTAGTCGGCGTCGGCCAGGTGCCACAGGTAGTGCCCGGCGGCGTGCGCCTCGCCGAAGGTCACGAACAGGAGGTCCCAGGGCCTGGCGCGCATCAGCCAGCGCGTGGCCTCGCCCTTGACGCGCGCGCCGTCGAGCAGGCGCCGGCGGAAGCGCCGCGGCTCCGGCACGCCCAGCACCTGGGTGTGCTCGGGCGCGGGGTACGGCCCGAAGCGCGCCGCGAGCTCCTTCCACAGCTCCGGCGGCCGCGCGCCAGGACGGTCGAACCAGGTCCAGGTGCCGTACTCGAGGATCTGCAGGCCGCCGAAGTCCTCGAGCGGCGCGCTCATGAAGGCGTCGAACACGACGCAGCGCCGGCCGGCGTCGTCGAGCAGCTCCCAGAACGGCGGCAGGGCGCACTCGCCGGCGCGCGTGCGGTGCACCTCCTGCTCGCCGGCGCGCGCCTGGTAGGCGTGGTACAGCCCGTGCCGCCCGGGCGTGGCGCCGGTGTACAGCGAGGGCCAGGCCGAGACGTGCATGACCTCGGCCGTCGTGCCGATGCGCCGCCACGTGCCCTGCGCGCGCAGGGCCGCCAGCGCCGGCAGGTGCCCCGCGTCGCACCAGCGCTCGATCAGGTCGGCGTCGGCGCTGTCGAGACCGACCACGAGCACGCGCCCGCGGCCCGGCTGTGCGCTCGCGCGGCTCAACGCGAGAGGACTTCCTCGATCGGCACCGTGCGACCTTCGCGGTCCGAGCGCTTCCCGGCCTCCACCATGGCGATCGTGCGCACGTTGTCGCTCCCGCTGGTCTCGGGCTGGCCGCCCTCCAGCGCGAGCTGAAGGCTCGCGAGCAGCGAGGTCGTGCCCTCGCGCGGGTAGGGCGCGCCGTCGCCGGCGGGCACAGCGACCTTGCGCACGGGCCGGAACAGCCTGGCGCCCTTCTTGCGCCACCAGACGCGCTTGCGGTCGGTCCACAGCACGCCCTCGTCGCCCTCGATCCAGGCGCGGTACGAGAACTTGTGCGAGGAGAGCGTGCCCAGGTACTGCACGTGCAGGCCGCCCTCCATCCGCAGGAAGGCCTCGGTCGACGAGCCGTGGCTGTAGTCGGTGCCGGGCGGGTTCCAGGCGCGCGCGGTGACGTCGAGCGCGTCGCAGCCGAAGAAGGCCCGCAGGCTGTCGAAGTGGTGGACGGCGATCTCCTGCAGCTGGGGGTACTCGATCGTCTCCATCCATCTGCCCTGCGAGCTGGCCGGCATGCGGCGGCGGTCGATCACCGTCGCGCAGCGCACGGCGCCGATCAGGCCCTCCGCCACGAGTTTCTTGATCGTGCGCTCGGCCGGCACCCAGCGGAAGTTCTCGGCCACGACGACCGGCCTGCCCGTCTCCGCGCTCTTCGCGTTGACGCGCAGCGCCTCCGCCACCGTGCAGGTGTAGGGCTTCTCGATCATGGCCGCCAGGCCGGCCTCCAGCGCGGCGATGCCGTGCTCGGCGTGCAGGGCGCTCGGGCTCGTGATCAGCGCCGCGTCGGCCTCGACCGCGGAGAGCGCGCTCGGCACGTCCTCGAAGACGCGCACGCCGCCCGGGAGCGCCTGCGCGGCCAGTGCGCGCGCCTCGGGCGCCGGCTCGACGCACGCGACCGTGGTCGTGTGCGGGAAGTCGCGCACGAAGTCGAGCCAGTGGCGACCGCGGATGCCGAGACCGATGTGCAGGACCCTGATCGTCATGGGGTGGGCTCAGGCGGGAAGGGAGGAGGCGGTCCAGTCGCGGCCGCGCACGTGCCCGGGCGCGGAGAGGCCGAGGCGCGCCAGGAGTGTAGGGGCCAGGTCGACGACGTGCGCGCCCGCCGGCAGCTCTCCGGGCGGGATTCCGGCCGCGCGCACGAGCGCGAAGCCCGGGGCGCGGTGCGTGCCGCCGCGTTGGTCCGGCGAGGGCCCGGCGACGAGGCCGACGCGCTGCGAGCGCAGGGCGGCGATCGGCGCCTCGTCGCGCCAGGTCACGACCAGGTCCGGCAGGTGCTCGCGGCGCGGCCCGGGGAAGGCGCGGTCGCAGCGCACGACCGAGCGCACCGCCGGCGCGCCGGTGGCGGGGTTCTCGAGCTCCTCCAGGGCCGCCGCGAGCTCCTCGCAGACGGCCTCGTAGGCGGCCCCCGGCGCGACGATGCCGTGCGGCTCGCGCCCGCACAGGTTGACGCGCAGGCAGCCCTCGAAGTCGGTCGGCAGGCAGAAGGCGCGGCTCCTCGGCCAGTCGATGCGCTTCGCCGCGTTGCGCCGCATCAGCGCGTCGCGCACGGCCTCGGGCAGGCGGCGCGAGACGGCGCGCTTCAGGCGCGCCAGCGTTCCGGGCGGCGGCGGCGCCGCGCTCCCGCTCGGCTGCGCCCCCCTCGCCGCGCCGGCCGACCCGGGCGCGCCCGCGGGCGGGACGGTCAGGCCGAGGCGCGCCAGGACCTCGGGCAGGAGGTGCCAGCCGGCGCGGTTGGGGCCGCAGCCGTCGCCGGAGACGACGAACACGTCGGCCGGCCCGCGACCGTCGGCGTCGAGCGCGGCCAGCACCTCGCCGAGAGCGGTGTCCACGGCGGCGTAGACCGCGCGCAGACGCTCCAGCCCGCCGCCGCGCGCCGGCGCGTCGAGCTCGGCCGGCCAGAAGTAGTGCGCCGCCGGGTGGGTCTCGCTGAAGACGGTGAAGAACAGGTCCCAGTCCTCGCGCGCCATCAGGTGCCGGACGGCGCGCGAGCGGGCCGCGGCGGCGCGCACCAGGCGCCGGCACAGGTCGTCGGGCTCGAGCGCGTCCAGGCCGACGCGGCCAGCCTCGAGGCCGAGCGGATACCGCCCGCAGGCGCGCTCGAGCGTGCGCAGGGCGCCCGGCGGCGTCGAGGACGGCCGGCCGTAGTGCGCCCAGGTGCCCCACTCGAGGATCTCCAGCCCGCCGAAGCCCGGCGTGCGGTGCGTGTACGGCGCGTCGAGCACGACGCAGCGCCGGCCGGCGGCGTCGAGGAGCTGCCACACCGGCGGAGCGCCGTACTGGTCGGCGCGGAAGCGCACGGCGCCCTGGGTGGCGGGCTCGGGCTGGTGCGTGTAGTAGACGCCGTGCACGCCCGGCGGTGCGCCGGTGTAGAGCGTCGGCCAGGCCGAGACGTGCAGCGTGTCGGCCGGCGTCGAGAGCCGTCCCCAGGTGCCGGTCTCGATCAGCCGCGCCAGGTGTGGCAGGTCGCCGCGCGCGGCCCATTCGCGCACCAGGTCGCCGTCGCCGACGTCGAGGCCGAGGACCAGCGCGCGCCGCCGGCCACTCACGGGATCGGGATCAGGTCCGGGTGCGCCAGCCCCACCGACAGCAGCAGGACCAGGAGCGCCGCCAGCATGTCGAGGTAGATCAGGCGCGGGGCCGGGCGGTGACCGACGAGCACCTGGTAGGCGACCATGCCGCCGACGAGCGCGAGCTTGGCGGAGAGGACCCAGGCGGGCGCGCCGCCGGAGGCGGTGCTGCGAAAGAGCAGCAGCACGCCGGTCAGGCCCAGCACGACGAGCGCCGGCCATCCCAGGCCCCCGTGGCGCGTGCTCGCGACGCGCACGCGCCCGCCCTGCGCGGCCGGCTCCCAGCGCTTCAGCACGGGGCCGACGACCAGCGACCAGAAGAACATGTGCCCCAGCCAGAGGAAGGCCGCGAGCACGTGCAGGACCAGGCAGGCGCGGATCATCGTCCGGTTCAGCGTCCGATCAACGCCGACAGGCCGGCGATCGCCAGCAGGAGCAGGGTCACCAGGTGCGCCGCGCGCGGCGACGGGCGCGCCGTGAGGAGGAGTTGCGCGCCGAGCAGCAGAGCGAACAGGATCAGCTTCGTCGCCAGGTTGACGCCCGGCACCCCGCCGCGCGCGACATCGGCGGTGCCGCCGTCCAGAAGGAGCAGCGCGGCGCCGCTGGCGCCCATCCCCGCCAGCAGCAGCCAGCCCAGGCCGACGAACGAGACGCGCAGCGGCGCGGACAGGCCGCGCGGGGGGAAGTCGGCGCGCGCGACGGCGAGCAGGAGTGGCTCGGCGCCCCTCTCCTCGCCGCGCGCGGCGAGGGCCACGACCGTGAAGTAGAGCGCGCAGCCGACCAGCAGGACGGCTGCGACGACGTGGACGTAGACGACGAGCAGATACACCATTCCTAGCGCGGGCGGGGCTCCGCAGGCGCGCCGGCGGCGCGCACTCCGGCGAGCCGCTCGCAGGCCGACCAGTACGCCAGCGCGGTGTCCGCCCAGCAACACGCCGGGGCCGTATTTCTGGCCTCGCGCCCCATGGCGTCGAGGCGCTCGCGCGGCGGCAGGTCGAAGAGCAGGGCGCCCCAGGAGGCGGGGTCGTTCGCGAGCAGGAAGCCCGTCGCGCCGGGCCGGATCAGCGCGCGCACGCGCCCGCTGGCGACGCTCGCCACGGCCCGCGCGCAGGCCTGGTACTCCGGGATCTTGAGCGTCGAGTAGGCCACCTCGCCGTCGGGGAAGGCGGCCGGGTCGTAGGGCGCCAGGCACAGGTCCGCCGCGGCGATCCAGTGCGGCACTGCGGCGTGCTCGACCCGCCCGTGGAAGGCGACGCGCGCGTCGCCGGCGGCCAGCGCCTCGTACCGCGCGCGCAGCTCCCCGTCGCCGACGACGTGCAGCTCGAGCGCGAGCCGCGGCGCCGCGCGCAGGGCCGCCAGCACCGGCGCCAGGTCGTGGGTGCGGTCGAGCACGCCCGCGTACAGCATCAGCGGCGCCGCGGGATCGAGCCCGAGCGCGCGCCGGGCCGCGCTCCGGTCGCGCGGGCGGAAGAGGTCCGCGTCGACGCCCAGGCCGATCACCTCGATCCGCTCGGGGGCCAGGCCCAGGTGGCGCACGAGGGCGCGCTTCAGCTCCTCGGTCTCGGCGATGACGAGCGGCGCGCGCCGAAGGAGGCGGCCGGACGCCGCGCGCGCGACGCGCGCCCGCAGCCCCCGCGCCAGGCCGCCCGTCCCGCCCTCCACGCGCACGACGTTCTCGACCACGGCGGCCGGCAGGCCGCGCCGGCCGCAGCGCCGGGCGAGGTAGCCCGACAGCAGCCAGCTCTTCTCCAGCACGACGTCGAACCCGCCGCCGCGCCCGTCGACGAAGCGCCGCAGGGCCGCGAGGTAGCGCAGGAACTCGCCCGCGCTCGCGCCGCGCACGGCCGCGTCGTCGGCGCGGCCGGCGCGCGCCGGCGCTTTGGGCTCGAGCTCCAGCGCGCGGAACGGCTCGCCGGCGGGGGCGTCGAGCACGCGCCGGAAGGCGACCGTCACGTCCGCGTGCGCCGCCAGCGCGCGCGCCAGCGAGAGCACGTTGCGCGTCGGCCCGGCGCTCGCGAGCAGGTCGTGCCCCGGCGCGGCGTAGCAGATCGACAGGCGCCGCCTCACGCGCGGTGCTCCCGGCCGCTGCGCTGGGCGCCGAAGCCCGCGCCCCAGGCCACGAGCCCGGCCAGCGCCAGCGGCAGCAGCAGGTTGAGGCGCGCGAAGCTCCTCGGATCGCGCGCCAGGAGCCGGCCCTCGATGGCGGCCAGGCGCAAGAGCGGCGTGGCGTGGCGCAGCGGGTGGCCGACCAGCCACGCGTGCGGCAGGTCGGCGGCCAGGCGCGCGCGGGCCGAGGCCGCCCCCAGGCGCCGCTGGTGGCGCAGGAACTCGGACAGGCGCGGCCGGAACAGGTGCCGCACGCGGATCGAGGAGTCGAACAGGAGCCGCTCGCCGGCGCGCGCCAGGCGGTGGCAGAACAGGTGGTCCTCGGACGGCCACAGGTCGGCCGGGAAGCCGCCGTGGCGCTCGAACACGTCGCGCCGGAAGGAGGCGTTGCAGGTCGCGAGCAGCTCGACCGGCCCGGCCGGGGCGCTCGGCAGGAACTCGTTGAACTCGAGCAGGCAGCCGCCCCAGGCGACGAGGCTCTCAGGCCGCCCGTTCTCGACCGCGCCGCCGATCCCGGCCGCGTCCTCGCGCTCGTGCGCGCGCCGCATCTTCTCGACCCAGCGCGGCTCGACCACGCAGTCGGCGTCGGTGAAGGCCAGGATCTGGCCGCGCGCGCGCTCGACGCCCAGGTTGCGCGCGGCGCCCGGCAGCGTGCGCGCCGGGAGGCGCACGAGCTCGACCTTTGGGAAGCGCTCGGCGATGAGCTCGCCGGTCCCGTCGTCCGAGCTGTCGACCACGATCACCTCGCAGGCCGCCGCCGTCTCCTGCGCCCCCAGCGCCGCCAGACAGGCGTCGATCGTCGCGAGCGAGCGGTACGACGGGACGATGACCGAGACCGCGGGCCGCACCCCGTGACGATACGGTGTCAGACACCGTATCGTCAGGTCACGGCCGGAAGACCACCTCGATCCCGTTGGTGAGGTTGACGCCCGAGCGGCACGGCGCTCCGGGGAGGACGTCGCGGTAGAGCACCTGGAAGCGACGCACGTCCCCGGGGCCCCAGTCGCCTTCCGCCCCCAGGCCCGGACCCCAGCCCATCGCTCCCGAGCCGTTCTCGAGGCGGAAGCCGAGGCGCAGCGCGGTTCCCCCGGCGCAGCGCAGGCCGGCGCCGAGCGGCAGCCCGTCCCCGCCGGCGACCGCATCGCGGCCCGCGAACAGGATGCCGAAGCTCCCGGCCGGCAGCCCCAGCGCCGTCGGCCGCATGTCGTCGGCCACGATGCCCGCTGAACCGCCCGCGACCAGCCGCCCGCCGCCGCCGGTCGAGTTGCGGCAGCCCTCGGCCAGGCCCGGCAAGCTCTCGTTGGCGCACGGGCACGGCCTCCCCGAGCCATCGCCGGCGCAGAAGGCGACGAAGGGCAGCGAGGCGTCGAAGGCCGTGACCGAGCCGCAACGCTGGCCGAGGTCGTCGTCGCCCCAGGCGCCGGTGAGCACCGCGTCGCCCGAGACCGCCACGGCCCAGCCGCCGTAGTCGTGCTCGGCGGCGGTCCCGGGCACCAGCCGCGCCGTCTGCACCCAGCCCGTTCCGATGCGCTCGAAGACGTAGGCGGCGCCGGCGTCGGGGCCGCGCGCGTCCTCGTACGGCGCGCCGACCACGAGCCGGCCGCCGGACAGGGCCAGCGACAGGCCGAACTGCGCGCCGGCCTCGGGCCTCGAGGCGACCAGCCGCTGCGTGGGCGCGAACTTCACGTCGTCGCGCTCGAACACCAGGGCGGCGCCGGCGGCGCTGCCCTCCCCGTCGTCGCCCGGAGCGCCGACCACGAGCGTGTGGGAGCCGATCGCGACGGCCCGTCCGAAGTGGTCGAGGGCGTGGGCGCCGGGGTGGAAGAGCTCCTGGGCCAGGTTCCATTGCAGGCCGTCGGACTCGTACACGTAGGCCTTGCCCGCGGCCGAGCCTCGGTCGTCCTGCCTGTGCGAGCCGGCGACGAGCCGCTCGCCGTGCTTGGCGACGGCGTAGCCGAACTCGTCGCCCGGGGCCAGGTCCGGCGGGATCAGCTTCTGCCACTCCGTCCAGGTCGGACCGACCCGCTGGAACACGTAGATCGAGCCCGAGTTGTGGCCAGCGTCCTGGCTGAAGGGCGCGCCCGCGACCAGCGAGCCGCCGGAGACCGCCAGCGACAGCCCGAAGCGGTCGGCGGTCGATCCGTCGAGGGGCTTCAGCTTCTGCTGCTCGACCCAGCCCGCGCGGTCGCGCGCGAAGACGTAGACCGAACCCGAGAAGCTGCCGTTGTCGCTGTCGTAGGGAGCGCCGGCGGCCAGCGTGTCGCCCTCGATCGACAGCGCGAAGCCCAGCATCTCGTGGTAGAAGGCGTCGCTCGCCACCAGCTTGGCGGTCTGGGTCCACGCGCCGCGGGAGCGCTCGAACACGTAGACCGCGCCGCTGTCGACGCCGCCGTCGTCGTCCGCTTTCGAGCCGACCACGATCGTGTCCCCGTCCACTGCCAGGCCGAAGCCGAAGGTGTCCAGCGGGCCGCCGTCGCGCGCGAGCAGCAGGCTCTCGCCGGACTGGCCGTGGCTCAGGCCGCACGCCAGGGCGAGCGCCAGGCCGCGCGCCGGGTTGTGCTTCATCATGGTCGTCTCCCTCGTCAGGGTCAGAGAACGCCGCGAAGACCGATCTGGCGTCGGCCGCGGGCACGAGCGACTTGAGTGCCGTTCCCGGCACCGGCTCGGGCTCCGTCGCGCTGCGCGGGGTCGCGGGCGCGGGCCGCCGCGCCCGGCGGGCCCCCGCGGGGCGCTCGCGCTCTGCGCGCGGCGCGATGCCGGAACTGGGACGGACGCGCGCGCTCCCCCCCCGCCGCGCGAGATCCCGCGTCGGGGCCGACCCGCGTCACTGTCGGAGCCGCTTCCAGAGCGTGGCGCCATTCCGGGCCGCGGCGAGGGCCACGGCCCTGCCGCATCGGCGCGGCGATCGGCTACGATCTGCGCCCGAGCCCGCGCAGCGAGCCCCCGGGCCGGGAGGAGACGGGATGACGGTCGAACGATTGGAGAACTACGTCGGCGGCGAGTGGGTCGGCTCCGACGCGGCCGAGGTGCACGAGGTGCGCAACCCGGCCACGGGCGCCCTGATCGGCCGCACGCCCCTGGGCGGCGCGCACGAGGTCGACGCCGCCGTGCGCGCGGCCCAGGGCGCCTTCCCGGCCTGGCGGCGCCTGCCGGTCGAGGAGCGCGTGCAGCCCCTGTTCCGCCTCAAGGCGCTGATCGAGGAGCGGGCCGGGGAGCTGGCGGCGACCGTCACGCGCGAGAACGGCAAGACGCTCTCCGAGTCGCGCGGCAGCGTGCGGCGCGGCATCCAGATGGTCGAGGTGGCCTGCGGCGCGCCCTCGCTCCTGATGGGCCAGGCGCTCGAGGACGTCGCCGGCGGGATCGACTGCGAGTCCGTGCGCCAGCCGCTGGGGGTGTTCGCCTGCATCGCGCCCTTCAACTTCCCGGCCATGGTGCCGCTGTGGTTCTTCCCGTTCGCCGTCGCCTGCGGGAACACCTTCGTCTGCAAGCCCTCCGAGCAGGTGCCCTTCAGCCAGCGCCTGGTGTGGGAGCTCGTGCACGCGGCCGGCTTCCCGCCCGGCGTGCTCAACCTCGTCAACGGCGGGCACGCGGCGGCCGACGCGCTGCTCGCGCACCCGCTCGTGAAGGGCGTCTCGTTCGTGGGCTCGAGCCCGGTGGCCGGGCACGTCTACCGGACCGCGGCGGCCCACGGCAAGCGCGTGCAGGCCCTGGGCGGCGCCAAGAACTTCGTCGTCGTGATGCCCGACGCGGACGTCGAGCAGGCCGTGCGGGCCGTGGCCGAGTCGGCCTTCGGCTGCGCCGGCGAGCGCTGCCTGGCGGCCAGCGTCGTGCTGACCGTGGGCGACGGCCACGCCGCCGTGCGCGCCGGCCTCGAGCGCTGCGCGCGCGAGACGCGCGTCGGCGACGGCGCGCGCGAGGGCATCACCATGGGCCCGCTCGTCTCCGCCGCCCACAAGGAGCGCGTGCTCGGCTACATCGAGCGCGCCGCCGCGGCCGGCGCCGAGCTGGTCGTCGACGGGCGCGAGCTCGAGGTCCCCGGCCACGGCTACTTCGTCGGCCCGACCCTCTTCGACCGCGTGACGCCGGACATGGAGATCGCGCGCGAGGAGGTCTTCGGCCCGGTGCTGTGCCTGCTGCCGGTCGGGTCGCTGGACGAGGCGCTGGCGCTCATGCGCGCGCAGCCCCTGGCCAACGCCAGCTCGATCTTCACGTCCAGCGGGCGTCACGCGCGCCAGTTCCGCTACGAGGTCGAGGCCAGCATGGCCGGCGTCAACGTCGGCGTCGCCGCGCCGATGTCCTTCTTCGGCTTCGGCGGAGCCAAGGGTTCCTTCTTCGGAGACCTCAAGGCGCACGGGCGCGAGGCCTTCGACTTCTTCACCGACCGCAAGGTCGTCATCTCACGTTGGTGAGCGGGAGTGCTGCGTGGCGAGAATCGTGAAGGGCGGGCTGATCCAGTGCTCCAACCCGATCAACGACGAGAGCCGTCCGGTGGCCGAGATCCAGGCCGCGGCGTTCGAAAAGCACCTGCCGTTCGTCGAGGCCGCCGGCGAAGAGGGCGTGCAGATCCTGTGCCTGCAGGAGATCTTCAACGGCCCCTACTTCTGTCCCAGCCAGGACGCGCGCTGGTACGACGCGGCCGAGCCCGTGCCCGGCCCGACGATCGAGGCGCTGACGCCGTACGCGCGCAAGCACGGCATGGCGATGGTGATCCCGGTCTACGAGCGCGCGCAGGCCGGCGTCTACTACAACACCGCCGCCGTGGTCGACGCCGACGGGACCTACCTCGGCAAGTACCGCAAGAACCACATCCCGCACACGGCCGGCTTCTGGGAGAAGTACTTCTTCAAGCCCGGCAACCTGGGCTATCCGGTGTTCGAGACGGCCCACGCCAGGATCGGCGTGTACATCTGCTACGACCGCCACTTCCCCGAGGGCGCGCGGCTCCTGGGCCTGAACGGGGCCGAGATCGTGTTCAACCCCTCGGCCACCGTGGCCGGCCTGTCGCAGTACCTGTGGAAGCTCGAGCAGCCGGCGCACGCCGTGGCCAACGGCTACTTCATGGGCTGCAACAACCGCGTCGGCACCGAGACGCCGTGGAAGATCGGCGAGTTCTACGGCTCGAGCTACTTCGTCGACCCGCGCGGCAACTTCCTGGCCGAGGGCTCGCGCGACAAGGACGAGCTCGTGACGGCCGAGATGGACCTGGACCTGATCGAGGAGGTGCGGCGCGTGTGGCAGTTCTACCGCGACCGCCGGCCCGAGACGTACGCGGACATGACGGCGATGCTGCCCTAGCCCGTAGCGAGCACCGGAATGAAGTCGAAGACACTCATCCAGGGCGGGACGATCGTCACCGCCAGCGAGCGCTACGCCGGCGACGTCCTGATCGAGGGCGCGACCGTCAAGGCGCTCGGCCACGACCTGTGCGAAGCGCCTGACAGGACCATTGACGCGCGGGGAAAACTCGTCATCCCGGGCGGCATCGACGTGCACACGCACCTCGACATGCCCTTCGGCGGGGCGGCCTCGGTGGACGACTTCGAGACCGGCACGATCGCCGCCGCGCACGGCGGGACGACGACGCTAGTCGACTTCGCGATCCAGCAGCGCGGCGGGACGCTGCGCCAGGCCTGGGAGACGTGGATGGGCAAGGCCGAGGGCAAGGCCGCCATCGACTACGGCTTCCACATGATCCTGAGCGAGCACACGCCCGCGCTCGAGCGCGAGATGGGCGACCTGGTCGACGAGGGCGTGACCTCCTTCAAGCTGTTCATGGCCTACCCCGGCGTGTTCTTCATGGACGACGGCGGGATCTTCCGCTGCATGCAGCGCTCGGGCGAGATCGGCGCCACGATCTGCATGCACGCCGAGAACGGCCTGGTGATCGACGCGCTGGTCGAGCAGGCGCTGGCGCGCGGCCAGACCGAGCCGCGCTACCACGCGCTGACGCGCCCGCCGCAGGCCGAGGCGGAAGCGACCCACCGCGCGATCGCCCTGGCCGAGATGGCCGGCGTGCCGGTCTACATCGTGCACTTGTCCGCCGCCGAGGCACTGGCCGAGGTCACGGCCGCGCGCGCACGCGGCCTGGAGGCCTGGGCCGAGACCTGCCCGCAGTACCTGTTCCTGTCGACCGACAACTACTTGGAGCCCGGCTTCGAGGGCGCCAAGTACGTGATGAGCCCGCCGCTGCGCGACGCCGCCAGGCGCGACGAGCTGTGGCGCGGCCTGCGCACCAACGACCTGCAGGCCGTCTCGACCGACCACTGCCCGTTCTGCTTCGCGCGGGAGAAGCAGCTCGGCCGCGACGACTTCAGCAAGATCCCCAACGGCGCGCCCGGCATCGAGACGCGCATGAGCCTGACCTACGACGGCGGCGTGGCGGCCGGCCGCATCTCGCTGAACCGCTGGGTCGAGCTGACCGCCACCGCGCCGGCGAAGCTGTTCGGCCTGTTCCCGCGCAAGGGCACCATCGCGCCCGGGAGCGACGCCGACGTCGTCGTCTTCGACCCCGCCGCCGAGCACGTCATCAGCGCCCGCACGCACCACATGAACGTCGACTACAACCCCTACGAGGGGCGGCGCGTGAAAGGCGCCGCCGCGGTCGTGCTCTCGCGCGGCGAGGTGATCGTCGAGAACGGGACCTTCCTCGGAACCCCCGGCCGCGGGGCCTACCTGCGGCGCGCGCCGCGGAGCTGAGCGATGGACGGCGAGACCGCGCAGGAGAGCCTGGCCGACTCGGTGCGCCGCCGGCACGCGCAGTACCTGCTGCCGGCCGTGGCGAACTACTACCAGGAGCCGCTCGTGCTCGAGAGCGGCGACGGCCTGCGGCTGCGCGACGCCGACGGGCGCGAGTACCTCGACTTCTTCGGCGGCATCCTGACCGTCTCGATCGGCCACTGCGACCCGCGCGTGACGGGACCGCTCAAGGCCCAGATCGACCGGCTGGGGCACGTCTCGACGCTGTACCCGACGCTGCCGATCGTGGAGCTGGCCGAGCGCCTGGCGCGCATCACCCCCGGCGCGCTGCAGAAGTGCATGTTCACGACCTCGGGCACCGAGGCCGACGAGACGGCGGTCGTGCTGGCGCAGGTCCACACCGGCGCGCAGGAGATCGTGGCCCTGCGCCACGGCTACTCGGGCCGATCGCTCTTGGCGCAGTCGCTGACGGCCCACGCGCCCTGGCGCGCCGTGCCGACCCAGGTGGCCGCCGTCAAGCACGCCGTCGCGCCCTACTGCTACCGCTGCCCGCTCGGCCGCACCTACCCCGAGTGCGAGGTGCGCTGCGCGCGCGACGTCGAGGAGCTGATCCAGACCACCACCACCGGACGCGTGGCCGGCTTCCTGGCCGAGCCGATCCAGGGCGTGGGCGGCTTCATCACGCCGCCGCCCGAGTACTTCGAGGTCGCGGTCGAGATCGTGCGCCGCTACGGCGGGGTGTTCATCTGCGACGAGGTGCAGACCGGCTTCGGGCGCACGGGCGGGAAGATGTTCGGCATCGAGCACTGGGGCGTCGAGCCGGAGATCATGACCATGGCCAAGGGCGTCGCCAACGGCATGCCGCTGGGCGTCACGATCGCGACCGACGAGATCGCCGACTCCTTCAGGGCGCTGACGATCTCGACCTTCGGCGGCAATCCGCTGTCGTGCGCCGCGGCCGGCGCGACGCTCGACGTGATCGAGAGCGAGGACCTGCCGCACAACGCAGAGGTGCAGGGCGCGCGCCTGCGCGCCGGGCTCGAGGAGCTGCGGCGGCGCCACCCGCGCACCGTCGGCGACGTGCGCGGCATGGGCCTGATGCAGGCGCTCGAGCTGGTGGTGGACGAGACCGCCGGGGACCGCACGCCCGACGCGCGCGCGACCGCGCGCCTGTTCGAGGAGACGAAGCGCCGCGGCCTGCTGATCGGCAAGGGCGGCCTCCACGGGAACGTGCTGCGCATCGCGCCGCCGCTGACCGTCGGCGCGGACGACGTCGACGAGGCGCTCGCGGCTCTCGGCGAGTCGCTGGCGGCGATGGAGGACTGACCCTTGGCCGACCTGTCGATCGAGGTCAACGGGCTGCGTTTCCCCAACCCCTTCGTGCTCGCTTCGGGGCCGCCGGGCACGAACGGCAAGGTCATCCGGCGCTCGTTCGAGCTCGGCTGGGGCGGGATCGTGTGCAAGACGATCAGCCTGGAGAGCGACAAGGTCGTGAACGTCGTCCCGCGCTACGGCAAGCTGACGGCCTGCCACGACCGCAAGCAGGTGATCGGCTTCCAGAACATCGAGCTGATCTCCGACCGCCCGTTCGAGGTCTGGCTCGAGGAGCTGGCGGAGTGCAAGGCGGCCTACCCCGAGCGCGTGCTGATCGCCTCGATCATGGAGGAGCACGAGCGCGGGCGCTGGGTCGAGATCGTCGAGCGCACGCAGGCGACCGGCGTCGACGCCTTCGAGCTCAACCTGTCCTGCCCGCACGGGATGCCCGAGCGCCGCATGGGGCAGGCCATGGGCCAGGACCCCGAGCTCGTGCGCGAGGTCGTCGGCTGGGTCAAGTCGGTCGCCACGGTGCCGGTGTGGGCCAAGATGACGCCCAACGTCACCGACCCGACCGTGCCGGCGCGGGCCGCGGTGGCGGCCGGCGCCGACGGGTTGAGCGCGATCAACACGATCCTGTGCGTGATCGGCATCGACCTCGAGACGCTGCGCCCGCGGCCGACGGTCGAGGGCTACTCCGAGCCCGGCGGCTACTCGGGCCTGGCCGTGCGCCCGATCGCGCTGCGCCACGTGATGGAGATCGCGCGCGCCTGCCCGGGCGTCTCGGTCTCGGGCATGGGCGGCGTCGAGAGCGCCGAGGACGCGCTGCAGTTCCTGCTGGTCGGCGCCCACACGGTGCAGGTCTGCACCGGCGCGATGCTGCAGGGCTACGAGATGATCGACGGCCTGTGCGCGGGTCTGGCGGCCTTCATGGAGCGCAAGGGCTTCGGCTCGGTGCGAGAGATCGTCGGCGCCTCGCTCTCCTACTTCACGACCCACACCGACCTCGTCGCGCGCCAGAAGGCGGCCCGGGTCGAGAAGGCCGGCACGTCCAACCGCGACGCGATGTGGCAGGGCGACATCGCGCGCGAAGCCGAGACCCTCGTCAACGAGTAGATTCCGGCTCGCGTACCCAGGCGCGCAGGCCGCGCTCCTCGTCCGTGCCGGGGATGGTGTTGTCGAGCACGAGCGCGCACAGCGCGCCGACCGCCATGCCGGTCCCGCACAGCGTGTTGATCGCGTCCGCCAGCCACTGCCAGCGCTGGCCGAGGACGAGGTGGTTGACGTACACGGTGCTCCCGTCCACGACCTCGGTCGCGCCGAAGTGCTCCGGCAGGCTGAGGCCCATGAAGAAGGCGAAGCCCAGGATGAAGAGGTTGCGGGCCGAGTTCAGGTCGACGAACTGCAGGTTCGACAGGCCCACGGCGGCGATCATGCCGAACATCGTGCAGTACATCCCGCCCACGATCGGCTGCGGAATGGTCGTGAACAGCGCCCCGAACTTCCCGAAGACGGCCAGGGCCATCATGATCAGCGCTCCGGCCTGCACCACGCGCCGGCTGCCGACGCGCGTCAGCCCGATGGCGCCGATGTTCTCGCTGTACGAGGTCGTGCCGTTGCCCGTGCCGAACACGCCGGCGACGAGGCAGCCGACGCCCTCCATGCCGATGCCGCGGTTCACCGTCGCGGCCGTCGGAGGCGGAGCCCCGGCCAGGCGCGCGCAGGCGAAGTAGTCCCCCACCGACTCGACCATCGAGGCCAGGTAGCCGGCCAGCATGCCGACCGCGGCCGCCGCGCTGAACTGCGGCGCGCCCCACTGGAAGGGGTACGGCAGGCGGAACCAGGGCGCCTCTGCGACCTTCTCCAGCGACACGTGCGCCGGATGCCCCGCGCCGAAGACGCCGCCCGCCGTCAGCGCCCCCGCCGCGCCCCATGCGATCAGGATGCCGAGCAGGATCGGGAACAGCTCGAAGGCGCGGAGCCTGCGCCGCAGGTACTGGCTGAAGAGCACGATCAGCGCGATCGTCAGGCCGCCGACGCCCCAGTGCGTGCCCGCCACGGGCGCGCCGAAACGGAACAGGGCCAGACCGATCAGCGCGATCGTCGGCGCGATCGTGATCGGCCCGACGAAGCGCAGCAGCCTCCCGACCAGGCCCGTGTAGCCGATCACGATCTCGAACAGCGAGCCGGCCATGACGGCCGCCTGGACGTGCTGCAGGCGCACCTGCCAGCCGGCGTCGGCCAGCGAGGCCATGCCGCAAATCGCGATCGTCGGCGCCAGGAACGAGAAGGTGCCGCCCTGCACGAGCGGCAGGCGGTTGCCCCAGGTCGTCTGCAGCAGGGTCGTGATGCCGCTGACGAAGAACATCGTGCCGATCAGCTTGCCCAGCGCGAGCGGATCGCGGTCGACCCCCAGCGCCGGCGCGAGCAGGAGCGGGATCGCCACCGTCGACCCGAACATCGTCAGGTAGTGCTGGAAGCCGAGCAGCGCGGTCTGCGCCACCGGCGGCCGGTCGTCGATGCCGTAGATCAGGTCCTGGCCCATGGATGACCTCCCGCGCGTGACGATACGGTGTCAGGCACCGTATCGTCACGGCGCCGGTGCAGGGAATGGACGGCAACGACGCGACCTTCATGGACGAAGCCCTGGCCCAGGCGCGCGCAGGCCTGGCCGAGGGCGGCATCCCGATCGGCGCGCTGCTGGTCGTCGGCGGGCGGGTCGCTGCGCGCGGCCGCAACCGCCGGGTGCAGCGCGGGAGCGCGATCCTGCACGCCGAGATGGACTGCCTGGAGAACGCCGGCCGGCTGCGCGCGGCGGACTACGCCCTCGCCACGCTGTACTCGACGCTCTCGCCCTGCGACATGTGCAGCGGCGCGGCGCTCCTGTACCGCATCCCGCGCGTCGTCGTCGGCGAGCACCGCACCTTCCGCGGCCCCGAGCATCTGCTGCGCGCGCGCGGCGTCGAGCTGGTCGTGCTCGACCACCCCGGTTGCGTCGAGCTGATGGCGGCCTTCGTGCGCGAGCACCCGGACCTGTGGAACGAGGACATCGGCATCTGAGTTCACCCCGATGTTGCATTGTCTCTTCCCGTCAGGCGGCCTCTGGAGGTCACCTGCGCCGCCGTTCTCGCTCAACGACCAACCAGGTCGCCCTCGCTCGAACGTCACCACAGGTGACCTCCAGCGACACGCCTGAACAGCCGCGCGTTGCGAGCCTGGCGGCTCGCGACGCGCGGCTTCGGGAAGATCCAATGCAACATCGGGGTTCATGAAGGCGCCCGCCAGCGACCCCGGCCGCGACGCGATCGTGCAGCGCATCCGCGCCATGGTCGACTCGATCCCGCCCGGGCGCGTCGCGACCTACGGCCAGGTCGCGCGCGAGGCCGGCCTGCCGCGGCGCGCGCGGCTGGTCGGGCGCACGCTCGCGGAGTTGCCGGCCGACTCGCGCCTGCCGTGGTTCCGCGTGATCAACGCCCGCGGCACGATCAGCCCGCGCGGCGGCGGCGAGCGCCGCCAGCGGAACCTCCTGCGCGCGGAGGGCGTCGAGGTCGACGCGCGCGGCCGCGTGGACCTGCGGCGCTTCGGCTGGGCCCCGCGCTGGTGAGCGCGCGCGGCCGCCTGGCGGGCGGCCCGGACGCGTGGTAGCCTCGGAGCAGGCTCCCCCCCTCCCAGGTCGATCCTCCCCCGGCGGCGACGCCGTCGCGCGCGCGGCCGCGGGCCCGCGCCCCACCCAGCCTTCCGCTCATGAGAGAACTCGCAGCCCTGGTCGTGTCCGTGGCGGCGATCGCGCCCGCCGCGGCGAGCCAGTCCATCCGCGCCATCCGCGTCACGAACGGCGTGAGCGGCCCGACCTTCCTGAGCGCGCCGCCGGGGGACACCGAGCGCCTCTTCGTCACGGCCCAGAACGACGGCGTCTTCCTGATCAAGCACGGCCTGCTGCAGCCGACGATGTTCCTCGACCTCTCCGGCGTCGTGCACCCGACGCAGGAGGGTCTGCTCGGGCTCGCGTTCCACCCCGACTACGCCAGCAACGGTCGCTTCTTCGTCTGCTACCAGGACACGGCCTTCGACTCCTACCTGGTCGAGTACGCCGTGTCGGCCGACCCGGACCGGGCCGACCCCGGCTCGGCGGTCGTGCTGCGCGGGCCGATCCCGCAGCCGCACGCGGTGCACAACTGGAACTGCTTGCAGTTCGGTCCGGACGGGATGCTGTACGTCGGCGTCGGCGACGGCGGGCCCGACAACGATCCGAACGAGCACGGGCAGGACCTGGGCACGCTCTTCGGCAAGCTCCTGCGGCTCGACGTCGACCTCCCGCCGCCGCACGTCCCGCCCGACAACCCCTTCGTCGGCGTGCCCGGCGCGGCGCCGGAGATCTGGGCCTACGGACTGCGCGAGCCCTGGCGCTTCAGCTTCGACCGTCTGACCGGCGACCTGTTCCTGGCCGACGTCGGCCAGTCGAGCTGGGAGGAGATCGACTTCCAGCCGGCCGCGAGCGCGGGCGGCGAGAACTACGGCTGGCGCTGCATGGAGGGCACGCACTGCACGAACCTCGCCAACTGCGCCTGCCAGGCTCCGGCCTGGGTCGATCCGATCCACGAGTATCCCCACACGGACGGGCGCTGCTGCGTGATCGGCGGCTACGTGTACCGCGGCGCGGCCCTGCCGGCGGAGCAGGGCAACTACTTCTTCGCCGACTTCTGCGGCGGCCGCGTGTGGTCCTTCAAGCACGACGGGCAGAACATGACCGACTTCCAGGAGCGCACGGCCGAGCTGGCGCCCTGCGACGGGAGCACGATCGAGCTGATCACGTCCTTCGGCCAGGACGCCGCCGGCGAGCTGTACGTCCTCGACCGCCTCGGCGGCGAGGTCTTCAAGATCGTCGCTTCCGACGGATCGGCCTTCCGCTACTGCTCAGGCGCGCCGAACTCGGCCGGCCCCGGGGCCGCGATCGGCTTCGGCGGCACGACCAACGTCGCCGACAACGACTTCGAGTTGCGCGCGACGCAGGCTGTCCCGGGCCAGTTCGGCCTCTTCTACTACGGCCCGAACCAGGTGCGCCTGCCCTTCGGCGACGGCTTCCGCTGCGTCGGCGGAGCGACGACGCGCCTCAATCCGCCGCTCGTGATCGACCCCTCGGGCTCCGCCCTGCGCCCGATCGACTTCCAGAGCCTCCCGCCCGGCGGGCAGATCGTCCCCGGCTCGCGCTGGAACTTCCAGTTCTGGTACCGCGACCCGACCGGCCCGCTCGGCTCGGGCTTCAACCTCTCCGACGCGCTGTCGGTCGCGTTCTGCCCCTGACGGAACTCTCCGTTCGCGGCTTGCCCCGCCGGCGCGCGGGACGACAATCCGGGCCGCAGGCCGACCCGCACCCGCACCGCCATGAACTTCTTCTGCCGCATCCTCGGGCACACCTGGGTCCACGAGACCGAGGCCCAGAAGATCCGCTGGACCACGAACGCGAAGACGCTGGCCGAGCTGGTGCCGACCCCCGACGGCGAGGCGCCGGCCTTCTACCGCGTCTGCGCACGCTGCGGCGAGCGGCGCGCGTGGGAGGCGCCCGCGGGCGCGCGGGGCGGCTCGGAAGCCCCCTCCGAGGGCGCCGGGGCCTGAGGTCGGACAGCGGGCGGGTTCCCGTTCGGAAGCCGCGCGCGCGGGCCCGATAGGATGGGGGCCGACATGAACGACCTCAGCGGGGAGCTGCTGCGCTACCTGATCGTGCTCCTCACGGCGCCGATCTGGCTGCCCTTCGTCAAGGCGCTGTGGCAGGAGCTCGAGCGCGCCCTGCGCGACGAGGGCGGCATGTTCGGGCGCGTGCCCTCCCTGGCCGAGAAGGAGCGCATCGAGGCCGCGAACGCACTGCTCGAGGATCCCCTGCTCAGCGAGCCGCGCCTCGCCCCGGGCGAGCGCGCAGGCTCGCGTTCCCGCGCGGCGGGAACCGGGCGCGCCCTCGGCCCGGCGCGGCGTCCTGTCGCCGGCCCCGTCCGCGCCGCCCCTTCCGCCTTCGGCTCGAAGGGCGCCGGCCGCCGCTCGGGATTCCGCTGATCTACTACTCCGGGATTTGCGCGCGCAGCGCGCAGATTCCGAAGTAGTAGATCCGGCGCCAATGGCGCCGCGCCGCCGGTCGGGCGGCGAGGAGGGGGAGGCCGCGTGTCGCGGCCGATGCGGGGGAGGGT
>Ga0326597_10003087_pt1 | contig 24320 bp, 26 predicted proteins | sample RVTome_12_FD_203789 | JGI IMG/M metagenome (GOLD analysis project Ga0326597, IMG submission 203789) | Soil microbial communities from uranium-contaminated site in the Upper Colorado River Basin, Wyoming, United States - RVT100D185 | ecosystem: Environmental > Terrestrial > Soil > Contaminated >... | reverse complement strand
CTGAAGGCAATTAACAATTACGCCCAATTTGAGTCCGGCACAAACCTCAAAGCGTGGCTCACAACAATCCTGTACAATTTATTTGTCAACCGATATCGCCGCGACAAAAAGACGGTTTCGTTTGATCAACGCGCTAGTGACACTGAAACTTCGTGGCTTGACAATATGGAAAGTAGCAACCCGGGGCCGGAGGCGGAGTTTTTACAAACGGAGCTCAAAGATAAGCTTAAGGAGGCTTTGGACAGCCTTTCGGAGGAATCCGCCACCCCGATTGTACTCGTTGATATCGGCGGATTCTCCTACGCCGAGGTGGCGGAAATCATTTCGTGCCCGATCGGAACAGTGCGATCGAGGCTGTTCAGGGCGCGAGCCGTCCTGGCCGGCAAACTGAGGGAATATGTTCGGCATGAAAAATAAGGCGACGTCGTGCGAGCAAAACCGGGAGAAGATCAGCTCTCTGTTAGACGCGGAACTCTCACCGCGAGAAAAGAAGATGATCGAGAAGCATTTGACTGGATGTGTCAGGTGCCGAACACTTGAAGAGTGGCTTCGGTGCGTCAAAGATGGGATTAGTAGATCAGCCAGTGATGTTCTAATTTCTGACAGTGCGCGAGAAAAAATCTTGGCCTCGCTGAATCAAATGCCTTCCGACATCCCCTCGTTGCCTTGGTGGAAACGACTGCTGAAGCGAGTTTGAAGTGAGATCGCTGATTACTTCGGTTTCATCATTACTACGGCCGCCCTCGCTGATTCAAGGATGCGGTAGGGTTCGTCCTCGTCGAGGATTTCAATTTCGAAGGGGTACACGTAATCGGTGACGCCACTGTCCCACTCGACACTCAAGAGGTGACGCCCGATATTTTCGACATCATACTGAATCGTCCCTTCGGTAAATCTCCTGGTTAGCCCTTGGTGGCTTCTGATCTCTTTCGTGGCGCGACATCTCCTGCCCGTTAGGCTTGTATCGATCAGTGGCGAACACCTCCTTTCAATGAACATTGAGCTTGGTCTTTACGCCCCATCTGCCAACTACAACAAAGCATCGATGAAAAAGTTCCAAGGCGTTAACAGGCTCTGGCCAGAGCCACAAATGATGAGGCCCGGCTAGGAACTTTTTACGCGGGGAACTTTTGAAGTGATTTGTTTGTTCTCAGTCCCAGTATGAACGAGAAGATTTCACTTCGTAACAAACATGAAAACTCCACCGATGAATGCGCACTTTTTGAGATATCGCGTCGACGGGATTCTCTTCTTGGGTTGAAGCGGCTGTCCTTAAAGGGGCTGCGAGTTGCCGCGTCTCAGACGAGTCATAGTTGATCTGATTCACCTCGGCGAACTCCGTGAACTATACCGTTTTCTTTTCGACTCTCAGGACGAACAGCTAGGCTTATTTTTCTGCTCCGCTCTTAGGCCAACCGGACCAGAGGCAAACACAAAGGGAACTTTTTAATAAACCAAGCCGTTATGAGAGTTATGCAGACCTATAATTGTATACGTTTCCTCAGCTGGCGAGCTTGGACAGTCAGAATTTTAACACTATTGCCCCTCGTTAGCAGCTCTGTCCATGCAGCCGATTTAAGGCCGGGTGAAATCGTCACCGTTCTTCCTAAAGACGCTATCCCCGCTATCATGTCGCCCTCGTTCGACGATGGTAGCAAGGCTTCTTGGTTACGTGGAATCGATCCCGTGGTGGGTATCGAGATCGCCGGCGAAAGCCGCGCTTACCCTGTCGCTATCTTAAGCCGCCACGAAATTGTCAATGATAAAATCGGCGCAATTCCGTTCGCGGTCACCTGGTGACCGCTCTGCTATACGGCCATCGTGTATGACCGTCGAATCAGCGGCAAGGAATTGACCTTCGGGGTCTCCGGCAAACTCCACGCTAATTCATTGATTATGTACGACCATCAGACAGACAGTCTCTGGAGTCACCTCGTCGGAGCCGCGGTAACGGGACCTTTGCAAGGCGAGAAACTAAAACCGTTACAGTCTATGTTCACCAAGTGGGACACCTGGAAAAAGCTCCACCCCAATTCCAAGGTTTTGTCTAGCGGTCGCGGGGGATTTCTTGCTTCATTGCGAGATCCCTATGAGTCTTATTATCGCTCCGCTGATACTGGAATTATTCCAACCCGTCTTTCAGACAAACGAATCTATCCGAAGGAATACGTCCTGGGACTGGTCCTGAATGACAAAGCAAAAGCCTATCCTTTCTCCGTCCTGAGTCGCCAGGTCGCCGTCAACGACACCTTTCAAGGAACGCCCTTACTCGTTGTTTTTGATGCCGAGACTGCGACGGGGGCGATCTTTAACAGAAATCCGGACGGTAAAAGCATTTCGTATAAGCCGGTTCAACGAGCCGACAAGAAGGGGCTCTTCCTCACCGACGACGCGACCAACTCGTTGTGGCAGGGCCTCACCGGCACCGCGATCGAAGGACCGCTCAAGCGTAAGAAACTTCAGCCCCTACCCATGACGCCTTCGTTCTGGTTTGGCTGGGTGGACCACTATCCAGCAACCGAACTCTATGGAATCAGCAAATAAAACCCAACCGCATTCGCTGAAGTTGTGACTGAGTCATTTTCGTCCTATTATCACAGCATTTCAAACACCGCACGAAGAAGGGAGACAGCATGGCGGAAGATATTCAAGTCAAGAGGGAGATTACGGTGGAGGTCGACGCCGAAACGGCCGAGAGAATGAAGAAGGAAGGACACGCGAGGGGCTTCACCGTCTATTGCGATGAGGGGGAACGCGCAGGCGGAGACAACTCGGCGCCGCCACCGCTGGCGTATTTTGGGCTCTCTCTGGCTTTCTGACTACTCTCCCAGCTGATGGGTCCAGAGTCCTCCGGAGGTCGCTCCGCCATGACCCACAAGACACTTTCGGGACACCCGAGTCTTTTCTCTTCCATCGTATTTAAGAATATCTTGCTGTTCCTACTCATCCTCCTTGTGGCAGTGGTGCCGCTAGCCTTTCGCTACTATCAGGATAGCCGGGATTATGAGATCAAAGTCTTGGCCTCGCAGCTTGAGTTTATTGCAGAGCGCGGAGCTAGTTGGCTGGATCCGAATGGGATCAATGCCCTGAGAACGGCTTCGGATAAGGAAACCAACGCCTATCAGGACGCCTTTCAGGCTCTTAGTCGAATTGAAAAAGAATTTGCGCTTGACAATGCTGTCCTCATGCGACGGAGAGATGACGGCAGCTTTGAGTACATTGCCGTTGGTGCCAACGCGTACCGGGGTTCAAGCGAGACTTCTCAGGGCGCCGCTAATCCGTGTTCTCCAACCGCGCGAAACAACCCCTGCTCGCCCACGGGGAATCGCTCGATCTTCGACATCGGTCGCCCCGTACACATCCATAGTTTGTTTCCCGCCACATACCAAAGCACCGAAGACACTTGGCAAGCCGGCCGAATGATGCACAGCCAGCTCTTCGGTGGGAAGGTAGGGAATAGGGAATTCGACCAGTTTCTCCAAATCAATGCGCCGCTCAAGCTGAACGGACAAGTCGTGGCTATTTTGATGCTCAACAAATTTGCCAGGCCGGTGGCGGAACAGGTGCGGTCGAACAGCTTCCGATTGTTCGGCCTTACGGCGGGAATATTGCGCCGAGGAAATGCAGCGCGCGTTGGTGGAGATCAACGCCGTGCAAAGGAGACGTAGTCTTCCTGAACTCCACATGGGGATCGGCATCAACACGGGCGAGGCCATCGTGGGCAATATCGGCTCAGAGAAAAGAACCAAGTATGGCGCCCTGGGTATGCCCATCAATGTCGCCTACCGGCTTGAGTCCCACACCGTAGGCGGACAGGTGATTATTTCTCAGGCAACCTATGAGCGGGTGAAAGATGTCGTAAGGGTAGGATACACTTGGGATTTGCAGTTCAAAGGGCTCGATGAGCTGATTTAGGTCTATGAAGTCAAGGGGCTGGATGGAAAATATTCCTGTGAGATGCCAGAAAAAGGGCCGGAGATTTTTTTCGATCTGGATCCGCCGCTTTCAATCGAGTCTTTCATCCTGAAAGGGAAAACCGTATCGGACAAAGCCATCGCCGGCCAAATCAAGAGCCTCTCGGAAAACTGCGCACAAGGCGTTTTGAATGGAGCGCTGGAGAGGAACATGAACCTCAAGGTCCGTATTAAACCCCTGGGCGCAGCCATGCTTTCCGAGATTTACGCCAAAGTGACGGAAGCGCATCCTACGAGTGGGAACGGTGCCACCCGAGTCGTTTTGAACTTCACCTCATTGCCTGATGATGCAAAGGCGCTTTTGGAGAGAAGACGCACCGCAGCTTTGCGGGTGTAGCTTCCAAAGGCTTCTATGAATTCTCGCGGCAATTTATTGATCGGCGGACTCATAGCCCTCTTTCTAACCGGCGATGGTCCGGGCGGCTCTCAGGAATTCCCTCATGCTATAAATTGTCCCCAGGACCCGCAACAGGCCTACGTCCCTATGGCCAGACCGTGAAAACATTTCCCTCGATTGGTAACAACAATTTTAACTTCCCCAGGGGCACGTGTATCGTGGCGGGCTCATAAGAAAACTCGTTTGCCGTTAGGCGAAACTCCTTCGGTTGCTGGGCGAAGGCGTCGACGGGAACCGCCATCGCGCACAGAAACATCACCCAGCTCTTACCTCTTTTGCCCAGCCACATAGCCCTTCTCTTTATTGGGATTCACGAATGTTTCTCGGACATAACGGATCACACTCCAGATCTCCTTGTCGCTCAGCACCTGTCCGAAGGGCTGCATCGTATCAAAACCATCTTCCGTGATAGCTCCTATCTTTCCCTTCTTAATCAGTGAAAAGAGAAAATCGTCATTGAACCGCGCCATCAGTTGGGGATCGGTGAGATTCATCGGAGAAGGCTGGGCTTCGCTGACAAAATATTTTGGCGCCGGCTGCTTCGCGAACGCCCTTTCACCGTCTCCGCGCCCGCTCTTGCCGTGACAGACGGCGCAGGCGTCATTAAAAATTTCCCTCATCTCGGCCGATTGGGGTCCGCCTTGACTAAAGGCCCTCTCGAATTCTATTAGCTCGCGAATTTGCTTGTCTTCCAGTACCTGCCCGAACGCGGGCATGGCAAGAGACTCGAGTTTTTTGTCGGGGATCTCTCGTTTGAGAACGGCGAGTTTTCCATATTTCACAACGTTGAACATATACTCGTTCGATAGCCGAGACATGTACGTGGCGTTGATAAAAACTTGGGGACTGGGCTTGGTGTTGAACCAGCTCGGTCCCTTCCCATCCCCCTTCTCACCGTGACAAGCAAAACAGATTTCGTTGTAAACACTCTTCCCCGTTGCAAGATCGCCCCTTTTGGCCGCCGTCTGTGCTTCCGCGGAAGTTTCAAGCGACAGCCAGACGAGAACGGCCCCCCACAATATCATCACCAATTTCGTCAGCATTCTTTCAGTTCCTCAAAAATGACCATTAGATAAAGCAGGGGAGGGCAAGAAAACCCGCCCTCCCCTGGAAGCAGCAGAATCCCCTCCGATGTCTGCCTACTTCTTTTTGACTGCGCAGGGATTCTTAGCAGCACATGGGTTCTTTGCCGCACACGGGTTTTTGGCGGCACAAGGATTCCCGGCAGCCATCTTCTTCTCCGCCACCAACCGCTTCTGCTCCCAAGCCTTCATTGACTTGTAGACCTCGGGCGTCAACGACGCCACGTAGGCGTACAGGTCAATGTATTCCTGCGAGTTCGGATCCATTGGCTCACGGCCAAGGAAGATGGTGTTTCAGAGATCGTTCATGGTACCGATCGTTCCCATGAACCCTGAAGCCGCTCGCCGCGGGTAATGTAACGCCGCTCCCTTGAGCGTCGGGATCTCGATGTTCATTCGGTTTCCCGTCGCATCGACGGCGGTCCCTCCTATCGTCCCGCCGCGCGGATGACAACCGGCGCAACCCTGCGCGTTGAACAATTTCTGTCCTCGAGCAATCGATGCATCGATCCGGTCATCGGACTTCAGGGTCTGGAAGTACGGACCCATGACCAGCTCTTTTTTCTTTTGCTGGGCGTGGGACAACTGCGGCAGCAAGGTTATGACCAAGAACGCACAGCCCGTCATCGCCGAAACAATCTTTTTTGTGCTCATGATTTTCACCTCCTTTCTCGTTGGGATGACCTCGCTCTCTCGCTTACCGCTTGGTCGAGTGAGAGACGGTGCCTCAAGGGTCGCTTGGTACGGGGCCGCCCGCTCCCAAAATCATCATACGGTTCAGCATTTCTCACGTAGAAACCCACCCCGACCTTCTCAGAAAAGTATACGATGCATCTAAAAGTTATCGCCCCTTCGCGCCTTTCACCGCACATGGGTTTCTTGCGCCGCAAGGATTAGCGGTGCAGGGATTCTTTGTGGCTGGCTTTCCTTTGGCAGCGCATGGGTTTGCCCCGCAGGGATTCGCCATTGCCGCAGATCCAGCGTAGATGTACCAAGCCGTGCGATCCTTTCCGGTATCGACGTAGGACACCATGACTTTTTCACCCGGCTTGAGATCGCTGAGCCTCTTCACCTTGGCTCCTTCTCGCACAACGGAGTGCTGGCCAACGGCCAAATCCAATTGGCCGCCATCGCGCTTGAGGATAAGTTTTCTGGCACTGGGATCAACCTTCGCGATTTCACCCCGAACCGTAACGGCTTTACCTGCTGCCCCTGAACCCTTAGCTCCGGGCGCGCAGGGATTGGCCGCACAAGGGTTTTTCGCGGCACAGGGGTTCGGCGCAGCTTTTTGCGATTTTGCGGCACAGGGGTTTTTCGCTGCGCAAGGATTCTTCACCGCGCAGGGATTAGAGAGCTGCGGCTTGCCTTTCGGCGCACAAGGGTTTGTTTGCGCGGAAGAAGCCCCAGCCTGGGCCAGCAAGAAAAATCCCGACAGAAGCAAGTAGGACAGGAGATTGAAGGAGCGGGGCGGTAGACTTTGCATAATGGCTGCCTCCCTTATAGTTTCGATACCTCTGTTAACCGTGAAGCGATCAAAAAGTTCCCAATGCGCCCTGATTCAAGTCCTCGGGGAACTTTTCGCCGTTCTTGCTGTTGTTATCCATGTGACTTACGATCGGTGCGCCCAACGCTCGGACAGTCCACTTCCAATGCTCTTTCAACCGGATGAGCTGGCGTCGGACGAGTACCAGAAGACCTTCAAACGGAGAATTCCCTTTGAGCCGGAAAAGAGGCTAATGCTCGCCGTCCTGGAAGACGCAATCATCTGCTTCCAGAGATATTTCCACGCGCGGGATCGCAAGCAGAAAGAGCTCTACGAGGAAGCGGTCTCTTGGATCTTCGACCGCGGCGATAACCGAGCCTTTTCTTTCGAAAGTATCTGCGACACCTATGGTTTGGAACCCGACTATCTTCGGATGGGTCTGTTGAATTGGAGTGATCAAAGGAACTTGGTCGGAATTTCAAACAAGAGCGGTTTCCGGAGCGAGCGCATTGCCAACCGGCACTGGAGCATGAGGGGTTGGAAACGCTAAGGTAAAGCGTTAGCAGTAGTCGCAAAGCCCGGAAGGTGTGATAGGCGTGGAGGAGGTTTCGCTTGCACCGTTGGAAGCCAGCTCTTGCTGCCACACTGTTGGGTGGTTTGCTTCTGTTCCTGCTGATCCGTTTTTTCTTTCCATGGCCGTTCACTGAGCCGACACAGCCGCCATCGGCCCTGTCCCCACGCCAAGATTTAGAGGCCTTTGTTAAAAGCTACTGGCAAACCCCAATCGCTTTACAGGGACCGCCGCCGCCGAGTTATTCGAAACTCGAGGCGTCACTTAGCCCCGAAGCCTGCGGCAGCTGCCACGCCCAGCAGCACGCTGATTGGAAAGAGAGTCTCCATAGCCGCGCCATGGGGCCAGGCCCTTGGGGGCAAATTATCGATCTCACCAGAAACAGTCCTCAGGAAGCCGTCCAGTGCATGACCTGTCACGCGCCACTCAGCGAGCAGATCCCTGTTCTGCTGAAAACGACGAAAAGTGGCGACACCGCGCAGGAGAAAAATCCTCACTTCGATCCCAAACTCCAATTGCAGGGAATCGTTTGTGCGGCGTGTCACGTCCGAAATAACGAACGCTTTGGCCCTCCCAAGGCTCAATCGACCATGGGGGCACCGTACCCACCCGGCACCCCCAATCATGGCGGGGTTCAGAGAACCTCCCACTTCGAGCGGGCGGAGTTCTGCCGGGATTGCCACCAGTTCGACCCGGAGAACGGCGTCCTGGTCAACGGGAAGCCATTGCAGGATACCTACCGAGAATGGAAAACCAGCACATGGGCAAAGGACGGCGCGGCCTGCCAGGATTGCCACATGAGCAATCGCCGCCATCTCTGGAAAGGAATCCATGACCGGGAATGGGTGAAGGGCGCGGTTCGCGTCGAATCACAGGTAAAAAACAACACCGCCGCAGGAGCGCCAGGTTCTTTGGGCGCGACAGTTGATGTGGTCAATGCCGCGGTGGGACACAAGTTTCCGAGCTACATCACCCCGAAAGTCTTCGTCCGTGCAGCTTTGCTCGATGATAGGGATCAGATATTACGCGGCACGCAGCAAGAACGCGTCATCGGTTGGGATGCTCGTTTCGAAGCAGGCGAGTGGAAAGAGTATTTCGATACGCGGATTTCACCAGGAGAAAAGTTCCAAGCCATTTTTGAGTGGACCCCAACTGCCCGTGCGAGAAAGATTCGAGCCTGGGTCGAGGTGCACCCCGACCACTTCTATCATGTTTATTTCTATCCTGCCTATCTGCAAGGTGAACACTTAAACCCGGAGGGGAGAAAGCTTATAGAAAAGGCTTTAAAAGACTCCGGGAATAGCCACTATGTCATCTTCAATGAGTTGATGCCCCTGAATTGACCTCTAACTCTACGCCCCGAATCTTCGGGAACTCTATGGACGGGAAATCTGTTTTACTAATGAGTCGATAATTGAACTTTAGCCATTCTCTCCGTTAGAATGGCCTTATGGCCAAGGAGAGAATGACAAGGGCGCTGACCAGGGACGAGTTTTCTCGTGAGGCCATTGGCTATATCGACCATCTCTATCGAGTCGCCGTCCACCTGGTGAAGGAAACGCAAGAGGCCGAGGATTTGGTTCAAGAAACCTACGCCCGCGCATTTGGCTCCTACGAGCAATTTGCTGCTGGGAGCAACTTGAAAGCCTGGTTGACGAGAATTCTCTATAACTTTTTCTTTGATAATTACCACCAAAAGAAACGGTGGGTTTCGGTCGAAAATAGCTCTGCGGAGAACGACGTGTCGGATTATTGGGAAAAGGTCCCGGCGGATAATCCCGGACCGGAAAGCCATATTTTGCTGAAAGAGCTGAGCGCGACAATCAGCGACGCTCTAAGTAGAATCCCTGAGGAATTCCGTTTGCCGATCGTTTTGGTCGATATGGGCGATTTTTCTTACCTGGAAGCGGCGGAAATACTCTCGTGCCCCGTCGGTACGATCCGTTCCCGGCTTTCCCGAGGCAGGAAACTGCTCTACTACCAACTGAGCGACTATGTGACCACCAAAGAAAAAAAGCGAGAAAAAATATGAAGTGCGAAGAGGCGCAGGAATTCATCACTGCCTTGGTCGATAATCAAGTCTCTGACGAAGAGCGTTCCTTGATAGAAAGCCATCTCAAAGATTGTCAGAGGTGCCGATTCACCCACGGGCAGGAGCAGGCCTTGAAGAGAGAAATCAGCGCGGCGGGAGCTCGGCTGCATGCGCCCGCCGCGCTGAGGAGCAAGATTCTCTCGGATCGGCGCATTTTTCCCGCCCCGGAGCGAGCGTCCGAATCATGGACGGAGCGTATTTTCCCCGCATGGCCGATTCCTCGCCCAGCTTTGGGCCTTGCCCTCGCGGTCGTCTTGATTCTCCCCATACTTTATTTCATGCGGACACCAAGCGAACCGATTTCACTTGCGGCTCTGGAAATTCAAAAGAAAATTATTGGCGGTGAGGTTTCGGTCCAAAAGGCGAGCCATCCGGACGAACTCAGGAACTGGCAGATTCGTGCCGTGAACGGCGAGTTTGCGCCGGTGGCTTATGATTTGTCCTCAATGAACGTCCAGCCCGTGGGCGGGGTGGTCCAGGAAGTAAACGGTCGAAAAATGTTGGTGACCGTCTATGCCGGCAATGGGCTATCCGTCACTTGCTTCACGTTTATTGGAACCGAGGAGGATGCTCCAAAGATCGCCTCGGTTTTCATTGATCCGGAAAAGAAAATGAAATTTTACAGCTTCTCCAAAGATGGATTTAATGCAGTGTTGCACCGGGAAGGGAGCATCATCTGCATTTTAGTTTCCAACATGTCGGGGGACGAACTCCTTGCCATGGTCAGGGCGAAGGTTCAACCGAGCTAGCGGCTATTTCCACAACTGCTTGATAAACCCTTCTTTGTCCAGGTCCTGCATCAGGCTGGCGTCGATGAACTGCTCGGCGCGCATGCTCCGCGCCCGGGGATCTCTTTCACCGATTTGATCGAGCGCCACTTTTATGGCTTCGGCGGACGGATGGGGAATCTTCGGAACGTATTGGCCGAGGTAAAGATCGTAAACCGCTTCGAGAAACGGCACGTCCTGATTCTTGAGGTATTTTCCGAGCACGCCGACGGTGAATTTCTTTTGCGTCTTGCCGTAGTGAATGCTGTCGGCGTAGGAGCGCACGACGCGCAGCGCCGTGTCGCGCCGGTTGCGAATGAAAGTCCGGCTGGTGTTGAGGGCCGAGGTGGGAAACGGGATGCCCAAAGCGCTTACGTCGGCGAGATCACGGAAGCCCTCGCGCCGCGCGATCACGGTGAACTCGGCATTAAGCATCGCGCCCTGAATCGCGCCGCTCTTCAGCCCCCCCATCATCTCCGGCTGGCCGCCGATCTGCAGGACGGTAAAATCGCGGTCGGGCTTGACCGGCCACTTCTCGGCCGCGTAGCGCAACGCATAGTCGGTCGCCGATGCAAAACGGGTCACCGCGACTTTCTTCCCTTTGAGATCTTCGATCTGGCGCACGGCGGGCGTGACGACAAGAAAAAACGGCATCACGTTCATGCCGCTGGCGACGTTGACCAAATCGCCGCCCGCCAGATTGGCGCTGATCACCGAAGCGCCGGTGAACATGGCGATCGGCACCTCGCCGGAAACCACGACCTGAGCGGCGCGCGATCCACCGCCGAGGTAAACCATCTCGACGTCGAGCCCATGTTTCTTGAAAATTCCCGCTTCGTGGGCGATCCAGAGCGGGCTTTGAGAGCTGCCGATGGCGCTGTATGCGATCCGCAACTTTTCGGACGCGGCGCGCACCTGGGCCTCGGCGCACACGCCCATGAGCACCGCGATTAAGGTCGCTGGCACTAGAAATTTTCGCGGTCGAATCATTTTAGCCTCCTGAAACGAATCGTGACGCTACTCTATATAACAGTGAGCCTGAGTCAACCGAATCGTTCAACGCGTCGGCAGCTCTGCGGCCGCATCGCGAGTTATGAACCAGGTGAGGGCACCGTCAACGGGCTGAATTCTTTGAGCGGGAAACTTTGCGATTGTCGGGTGAGTTCCCAATAATTCCTTCACGATGGTCGCCTTACTCTTCCCGGCGACGAGGAAATAGATTTGAGCGCTCTCGTTCAGGACGGGCAGCGTCAGCGTCAAACGATGAGCGTTTAATTTCGGGACGTAAGTGGTTGCGACCAACCTTTGCGTTTCGTTGAGCGCGGCGCTTCCCGGAAACAGCGAGGCCGTATGCCCGTCTTCACCGAGGCCGAGCAGGATCAAATCGAAGCGCGGCGCCTCCCCTTCTGAGAGTTGAAAGAAAGTTTTCAACTCGTTCTCGTATTCCGCGGCGGCCAGCTTTGGCTCTTTTTCTCCCGCCATCCTGTGGACGTTTTCCGAAGGAATGGAAATTTTGGACAGCAACGATTCGCGCACCATCCGATAATTGCTGTCTGGATGATCCGGCGGCACGCAGCGCTCGTCACCCCAAAAGAGGTGGACCTTTGACCAGGGAGTGCGATCGGCAAAACCCGGCAAGGCGAGCAGCGCATATAGCGCCTTGGGTGTCGAGCCGCCCGAAAGCGCGACGGCAAAACGCCCGGAAATTGTGCTCGCTTCGTTGGCGAGAGCGACGAACCGCTCCGCCGCTCTCCGATTCAGCTCGGCGGCGTCGGGGCAGACAATGATCTCGGGATTACTCACCGATTAAGGCTCTTCCGGGTTTACTATGAAGAAGCATTCACCACAGAGACGCAGAGTTCGCAGAGGGTTTGTTCAAGATCCTATCGTTATTCGATTTTCTCTGCGCCCTCCGCGCCTCTGCGGTGCAATCTCCGAGCCCTGATTCACACGGAGGTCTGAAGAACCCCAATTAAAAATGCCGCGTAAAAGGCGGCACCGCGCAGCGCGGCCTGGTCGTTGAGCACAACTTGAACTGGGACGGCAGCGAGCAAGTCCGCGTAGCGCCCTTTGTCGGTGAAAGCGCGCATGAATGCGCCGTCTTTGAGCTTATCGAGAATTTTCGGCGCGATGCCGCCGCCGACGTAGAGGCCGCGCAGCGCTTTCGCGCGCAGCGCCAGATTGCCTGCCTCCGCGCCGTAGATCGAAACGAAAAGATCCAACGCCTTGACGCAAATCTCCGCTTCGTTCGCCAAGGCGGCCATCGACACCACCGCGCTTGGATCGTTTTCCGCCGCGAGCCGATCGGCAAGCCAGCTCGGCTCTTCGAAGCCGCGCTGCGTTTTTAAGTAGCTGTAGATATTGAACAGCCCCGGGCCGGACAAAACTCTTTCGTAACTCACATGGCCGAAGCGACCCATCAAATAGCGTAGCAGTTCGATCTCCAAATCATCGCGCGGCGCGAAGTCGGCATGCCCTCCCTCCGAGGCCAGGGGATGAAAATGGCGGCCATCGTCGTGTAGAATCGCTTCCCCTAATCCGGTTCCGGCCGCGATCAGCGCCTTGTTGCCTGAGCGGCGCATTACGCCCTGGTTGAGGGTATAAAACTCATCGTCGGCGAGCGTAAGTATTCCGTACGCCGTGGCCTCCAGATCGTTGAGCAGGGCGACGGCATCAAAGCGCAGCGCGCGACGCAACTCGGCGTCATCCACCAGCCAGGGGAGATTGGGAGTTTTGACTTTGCCGTCGACCACCGGCCCGGCGATGCCGAAGCAGGCGGCGTCGATGGAGTGCGCGCTCCCGGCGGCGATAAATTTCTGCAGCACCGGTACGAGACCCGAATACCGCTTGCTCGCAAAGCTTTGTGTCCGCTCAGGGCGGAGCCTTTCACCGTGAACGGAAAAGAGTGCCAGATTGGTCTTCGTGCCGCCGATGTCGCCGGCCAGGACTAATTCTCTACGCGCCATAATTCATGTCTCACCACGAAGAGCAGGTTGGTTACCGCCGCTAAATAATATCCTTGCGCCATGAAGTCAGCGAAATAAAATCCGAAATCCGAATATCGAAATTCGAAACAATGCGAAAAGTTCAAAACCCGAAAAACCTCAAAATTTCCAAAACTCAGATCCTACTCCCAATCGTCTGGAGTTTTGTATTTTTGGTGATCTAAATTTGTTTTGTGCTTCGAGTTTCGGATTTTGTGCTTTCATGATTTGGATTTGTTTCGAATTTCGGATTTCGAGTTTTTCTCTGCTTTTCAGTCCTTAGCGCGCTTTGCGCCTTTGCGCGAGTCACTCCGGTTGAATGTTTTCACGGCTGGCGCCAGCGCCGGCCGTCCCGCTGGATGAATTCATCCGCCTCCTTTGGTCCCCAGCTGCCGGCCTCGTAGTTGGGAAAATTTTTCGGTTTGCTCAGCTTCCAAACCTGAATGATCGGATCCATCAGCGTCCAAGCGGACTCGACCCAGTCGTGCCGGGTAAACAGCGTCGAATCTCCCTCGATGCAGTCTTCCAAAAGCGTTTCATAGGCTTCGGGGGAGCTGCTGCCAAACGCCTCCTGGTAATTGAAATCGAGGCTGAGCGGTTTGATCACCATGTCGGGTCCGGGCGGTTTGACTTCGAAGGTGAGGGACACGCCTTCGTCGGGCTGAATTCGCATCACCAGCACGTTCGGGTTCACCGCTTCGACGGCGTGGGACTTGAACAACAGCAGCGGCGGCCGCTTGAATTGAATGGCGACCTCGGTGACGCGCTTTGCCATGCGCTTGCCCGAGCGCAAATAAAACGGCACGCCTTCCCAGCGCCAATTGTCGATGGCGAGCTTGATCGCCGCGTAAGTCACCGCGGTCGATCCCCTGGCGACGCCGGGCTCCTGGCGGTAGCTGGCGACCTCCTCGCCGCCGATCTTCCCTCCTGCGTACTGCCCCCGAACTGCTGCCGCCGCCACCTCCTCCGGGGCGATCGGACGAACGGATTGGAGCAGCTTGCCTTTCTCATCGCGTACGGCGTCCGCGGAAAAGCTCACCGGCGGCTCCATCGCGGTCAGGCACAGGAGCTGAAGCAAATGGTTTTGAAACATGTCGCGCACTACGCCGGCCTCGTCGTAATAGCCGCCCCGGCCCTCCACGCCGACGCTCTCCGCCGCGGTAATTTGCACGTGATCGATGTAACGGCGATCCCAAACCGGCTCGAATACGGCGTTGGCGAAGCGGAATACCATGATGTTCTGCACCGTTTCCTTGCCGAGATAATGATCGATCCGGTAGACCTGCTTCTCATCCAAGGTCTCGTGTACGCGGTGATTGAGATCCTGAGCGGTTTGCAGGTCGGCGCCGAAAGGTTTCTCGATGATCACCCGTGTGCGCGGCTCGCCGTCGGTTTCCCTGGGCGCCAAACCGGCCGCCGACATTCGCTCGATGACGGCGCCGTATAGCTCCGGCGGCGTCGCCAAATATAAAAGTCGGGCGGGGAGCGCCCGGCTGCCGCGGTCGAAGGCGTCGATGAACTCTTTGAGCCGTTGGTAGCCCTCCGGCTCATCATAACCGCCCCGCACATAGTAGAGCGTCGCCGCGAACTTCTCCCAAACCCCTTCATCCTTTAAACCCGTGCGCGAAAATTCCCTGACCGCCTCTTTCAGCTTGGCGCGAAACGACTCGTGGCTCAACTCGCTGCGCGCGTAACCGACCACGGCGAAGTGTTCCGGCAAGCGATTGTCCAACGCGAGATTATAAAGCGCCGGGATAAGTTTGCGCTTGGTGAGATCGCCGGAGGCGCCGAAGATGCTCACGACGCAGCCGTGGGGACGCTTCCCCTGTCCTGAGCCAGTGGCGGCGGCATGAGTGTGTAGATCGCCGTACATAAAGGACTACTCCTTTTTCACCGCATGTCCGCCGAACTCGTTGCGCAGCGCGGCAATGACCTTCGCGGCGAAGGAATCCTCCTGGCGTGAGGCGAAGCGCGCGAACAGGGAGAGCATGAGCACCGGCGCGGGCACATTTCGTTCGATCGCTTCCTGCACCGTCCAGCGCCCCTCGCCGGAATCTTCGACGTAGCCCTTGATGGAGGCAAGCTGCGGGTCTTTTTGGAACGCGGTTTCGCAGAGTTCCAGCAGCCAGGAACGCACAACGCTACCTTGGTTCCAGAGGTGGGAAATCGCGCCGAGATCAAGATCGAACCGGGAGGCTTTCAGCAGCTCGAATCCCTCGCCGTAGGCCTGGAGCATGCCGTACTCGATGCCATTGTGAATCATCTTGACGAAGTGGCCGGCGCCGCTCGGTCCGACGTGGAGAAAGCCGTCCGGTGGCGCAAGTGTCTTAAAAATGGGTTCGAGGCGGGCGACGATTTCTTTGTCGCCGCCGATCATCATGCAGTAGCCGACCTTGAGCCCCCAGATGCCGCCGCTGGTGCCGGCGTCGATAAAATGCAATCCCTGTTGTTTGAGTTTTTCGGCGCGCCGAATCGAATCTTTATAATTCGAATTGCCGCCGTCGATGAGGACATCGCCTTTGGATAATTGGGGCAGCAGCAGCTCGATGGTCTGATCGACGGGATCGCCGGCCGGAACCATGAGCCAAATCGCCCGCGGCAGGCTCAACTGTTTCACGAAGTCAGCCAGAGAATGAGCACCGAGGGCGCCTTTGTCGACGACCCGCTGAAGCGCCTCGGCGCTGCGGTCATAGGTCATCACCCGGTGGCCGCCGAGCACCAGCCGCTCGGTCATGTTGGCTCCCATGCGGCCCAGACCGATCATGCCCAGTTCCATGCGTGTTTCCCCTTCCGTGGAGAACCGAACTACGCTCCCGCGGTCTCCGCCAATTGATTCAGGCCATCCGCCGGGTCGCTTCCGAGATTGACTCTGAGAACGCGGCGCCTTCTCTGCTTGAGCGCGGCAAAATCGCCTGCGGCCTGAGCTTGGATCAAGGCGTCGAACGTATAGTTCGTCTCCGGCACAGATAGGTCATCGGCGGGTTGATCGACAATCTGTAATACCAGAACCGAATTGGGGCCGCCCTTGTGCAGTTGGCCCGTGGAGTGGAGAAAGCGCGGGCCGAAACCGTGCGTCGTCGCCACCCCCAGTCGATCGCGAATCGCTGCGCAAATGGCTTGTAGCTTTGCCATGTTTTCCGGCGATGGATCGAGATAGGCCTGAACGACAGCATAGTCCCGTTTCTTCTTGCTGCCGAGCCATGCTGACAGCGCTTGCCGAAGGGCGGGCTGATCATCCGTGACCGTAACTTCGCCTTTGAGACCGGCGCCGTTCTTTTTGCCGCGCGAGTTTTTCTCTATCGCTTTCCTTGCCAGATCCTTCGCCAACTGCACGTCGGGCTGGTTGAACGGGTTAATGCCAAGCGCCGCCCCCGCCGCCGCCACCGCCACTTCCCAGCGGAAGAACTCCTGGCCAAGATCGGATTTGTCGTTCAAGTCGATGCGCGCCAGCGGGTGGCCGTTGGCCTCCAGCGCCGCCACCTGCCGGTCGAGGTCATGGTTCTCATCGCCGCTCACTGTGAGGTAAACGAAGAAACGGTCTTCGCTGTATTTCTCCGGCGCGCCCACGCCTTCGTTCGCCACCGGCACGATGCCCCGGCGATCTTTGCCGGTGCTTTCAGCGATCAGTTGCTCGACCCAGGAGGGGAACGCCGTCAGCGACGGCGAACAAAGGAAAGTGACCTTGTCGCGCTTCGCCAGCGCCAGCTCGCCCAAAGCAGCACCGAGGATCAAACCGGGGTTGCCGGCCGCGGCAGCGCCGCATGCCTGGCTCATCGCCCGCGCCCGTCTGAGCACTTCGCCGACGTCGACGCCGATCAAGGCCGCCGGCAACAGTCCGAAGACCGTGAGCGCGGAATAGCGCCCGCCGACCTCTTCCGGCGCGTTGAACGTCGCGCGAAATTTTCTTTCGGCAGCGAGCTTCTCAAGTGCTGTTCCGGGATCCGTGATGGCGACGAAGTGCTCCCCCGGCTCGGCTCGCATCTGCTTCAGCTTGTCCCAAAAGTAGTAGAAGAAGGAATTCGTCTCCGTGGTCGTCCCCGATTTGCTGGAGATCACGAAAAGCGTGCGCGCCGGATCGATCCGCGCTTCGACGCTTTTTACCGCCGCCGGATGCGTGCTGTCGAGCACAAGCAACTCAGGATAACCGGCGGCGTTGCCAAAAGTTTTTTGAAACACTTCCGGCGCCAGGCTTGACCCGCCCATGCCGAGCAGAACGACATGCTTGAAGCCGTCCGCTTTGGCTTTGGCGGCGAACGCCCGCAGGTCCGCAACCTGCTTCTCCATTGTCTCGGGCAATTCAAGCCAGCCTAAACGATCAGTGAGTTCAGGAACCGGCTCCGACGACCACAGCGTATGATCCTTTTGCCACAGCCGGCTGGAGAATTGCTCCGCCTCCCAGTCTGTGAGCCGCCGCTTCACGCGCCGCTGGTATTTCCCGAGGTGAAGCTCCTGGCGATTCAGCTCCACGCAGGCCATCGACCTGCGCTTTTTTTCCAGCGCGGCCAGCAGTTGATCGAACGATGCGGCGAACGCCGCCACGCCGTCCGCTTGCAGCTTTTCCGTGATCGCATCGAGATCGATGCCCACGGCGCGCAGACGGCCGAGCACGGCCGCCGCCTCATCGAGGCCTTCTCGCACCGCTTCCTCGATGATCTTGCCATGGTCGCGAAACGCGTTGAGCGTCTCCGGCGGCAGCGTATTGACGGTCTCGGGCCCGATGAGATTTTCCACGTAGAGAACGTCGGAGTATTTGGGGTTCTTGGTGCCGGTGCTGGCCCACAGCGGCCGCTGCACTCTACCACCGCGCTGGCGCAGCGCCGCAAAGCCTTCGCCGTGAAAGATCTGCAAGAAACGCTGATAGACGATTTTCGAATTGGCGATGGCGACTTTTCCCAGCAGCGACAGGGCCTGCGCCGTGCCCAAACTTTCCAGCGCTTTGTCCGCCATCGTGTCTACCCGGCTGACGAAGAACGACGCCACCGAGGCGACTTTTGCCGGATCGGCACAGCGCTCCACGCCTTTGATGTAGGCGCGCGCCACCGCTTCATAATGCTTCATGGAAAACATCAGCGTGACATTGACGCTGACGCCGGCGGCAATGAGTTCCTCGATGGCCGGAATGCCCGCGGGCGTGGCCGGAACTTTGATCATCACGTTGGGCCGTCCCACCGCCGCGCGCAGCCGCTTCGCCGCGCAGATGGTGCCCTCGGTATCATGGGCGAGATGGGGCGAGACTTCGAGGCTGACGAAGCCGTCGGCGCCGTCGCTTTCGTCGTAGACCGGGCGCAGCACGTCGGCGGCCATTTGAATGTCCTCGACGGCGAGCGGCTCGTAAAGCTTTTCCACGTCGGCCCGCGGGTCTTGAGCAAGCAACGCGCCGAGCGCCTCGTCGTAGTCCGTGCTGCCGGCGATGGCTTTCTCAAAAATCGTCGGGTTGCTGGTCACCCCGCGGATGCCGTCCTCTTCGACCAGGCGTTTGAGCTCGCCGCGGCGAACGAGGTCGCGCCGAATATAATCGAGCCAGACGGACTGTCCCTGTTTCAGTAGCTCTTTTAGAGGGTTCATGTTCGGTTGTCCTTACTTTGCCTTCCCGTAGCGTTTTTCCAGCGCCTTGATCTTTTCCAGACGGCGCCGGTGGCGCTCTTCGCCGGTGAATTTCGCGCCCAAGAAGTTGTCCACCAACTCCCGGGCCAGTTCAATGCCGATGACGCGCGCGCCGAGCACCAGGACATTCATGTCGTCGTGTTCGACCCCCTGGCGCGCGGAATAGGTATTGTGGCAGAGCCCGGCGCGGATGCCGGGAATCTTGTTTGCGGAGACGGACGTTCCAACGCCGCTGCCGCAAATAAGCACGCCGCGCTCGGCGCGGCCGTCGAGAAGAACCTTACTTACGGCTTCGGCATAGTCGGGATAATCCACCGGATCGTCGCTGTCGGTCCCGGCATCGATGACCTCATGACCGCGATGGCGCAGATAGGCGACCAGTATCTGTTTGAGGTCGAAACCCGCATGATCGGCGCCGACGGCGATGCGCATCCGCTACTCCTGTAGGGAGTGCTGAGTTACGAGTCCTGAGTGCTGAGTGAAAAAACCAACCGCCCAACAAAGATTTGCATTACTCAGCACTCGTTACTCAGCACTCAGTACTTAATTCAGTCCTCGTTACTCATTACTTTAAGAGCGCCAGGGCGCGGTGCATCACGTTATCCACGGTGAAACCGAGTTTTTCCATGACCACCGGGCCGGGCGCCGACGCGCCAAAGCGCTCCACGCCGAGGATATCTCCGCCGTCGCCGACATAGCGATGCCACCCCTGGGGCAGCGCCGCCTCCACTGCCAGTCTTGGCCGCACCGACGGCGGCAAAACCATATCGCGATACTCGCGCGGTTGCGCGTCGAACAGCTCCCAGCTCGGCATGGACACAATGCGCGCCTGGATCTTGCTCTCCGCGAGCTTTTCCCTCGCTGCAACGGTCAGAGAGACTTCCGATCCAGTGCCGATCAAGACCACATCGGGCTTGCTCTGCGGCGCGTCCGCCAACACGTATGCGCCCCGCCGCAATCCCTCAGCCGTGGCGAACTGACGGCGATCGAGAATGGGGATGTTTTGGCGGCTCAACACCAGCGCCACCGGCCGACGACGATTCTCGATGGCGACCCGCCACGCGACTGCCGTCTCGTTGGCGTCACCCGGGCGAATAACGACGAGCCGCGGTATGGCGCGCAGCGCAGCCAATTGCTCCACCGGCTGGTGCGTCGGTCCGTCTTCGCCGACGCCGATGCTGTCGTGCGTGAAAACGTAGATCACCCCCAATTCCATGAGGGCGGCGAGCCGGATCGACGGTCGCAGGTAATCCGAGAAAATCAAAAAGGTCGAGCCGAAGGGAATAATTCCGCCGTGGGCCGCCATGCCGTTGAGAGCCGCACCCATGCCATGCTCGCGCACGCCGAAATGCAAGTTGCGACCGGCATAATCCAAGCCGCCGCCCGCCGCTCCCTGGCTGTTTGTGAAGTCTCTTGCGGGACTCTCGAAGTCGCCGAGCTTCGAAAGCGCCGTGAACGTCGAGGGATTCAAATCGGCGGAGCCGCCGATCATACCAGGGAGCTTCGTAGCGATGGCGTTGAGAATTTTACCCGACGCGGTGCGAGTGGCCACACCTTTTGCGTCGGCGGGGAAATCAGAAATCCCTGAGTCCCATCCTCGGGGCAATTCACCGCGCATGAGTTGCTCGAGTTCGCGGGCCGGGTCGGGAAATGCTTTCGCATAGGCGGAAAATCTTTCGTTCCACTGCGCTTCGGCGCTTTGCCCGGTCTTGATTCCCTCGCTAAACCGGGCCAACGCCGCCTCTGGCACAAAAAACGGCGGCTGCGCCGGCCAGCCCAGATTTTCTTTTGTCCGCTTCGCCTCCTCTTCGCCGAGCGGAGCCCCATGGGCTTCGAAGGTATCTTGCTTTCCCGGCGATCCGTAACCGATGTGGGTGCGGAGTAAAATAAGCGAAGGCCGCGTGGTCTCGCTGCGCGCCGCGCGCAGCGCTTTGTCGATAGCGTCCAGGTCGTTGCCATCGTCCACCAGTTGCGTGTGCCAGCCATAGGCCTCGAACCGCTTCGCGCGATCTTCCGTGAACGTCAAGTCGGTGGAGGCGGCAAGCGATATCAGGTTGTTGTCGTACAGATAGATCAATTTGCCCAATTGCAGATGACCGGCGAGACTGGCGGCTTCGGCGGCGACGCCTTCCATCAGATCGCCGTCGCTGACGATCGCGTAACTAAAGTGATCGACGATTGCGAATCCCGGCCGGTTGTAGCGGGCGGCCAGGTAGGCTTCCGCGATGGCCATGCCGACACCGTTGCCGAAACCCTGGCCCAGCGGTCCCGTCGTAGTCTCGACGCCAGGAGCAAAGCCCCGCTCCGGATGGCCCGGCGTTCGGCTCTCCCACTGGCGAAACTGTTTGATTTGCTCCAACGGCACATCGTACCCGGTAAGATGGAGCATGCTGTAGAGCAGCATCGACGCGTGCCCCGCGGAGAGAACGAAGCGGTCGCGATCCGGCCAGGAGGGATTCTTCGGGTTATGCTTGAGGAAACGGGTCCACAAAACATAAGCTGCGGGCGCCAAGCCCATGGGAGCGCCCGGATGGCCCGATTTCGCCTTTTCGACCGCATCCACGCAAAGCATGCGGATGGTGTTGACGCATAGTTGATCGATCGATTGGTTCATAAATCTTGTGCGCTCTAATCGGACGGTTCCGGTGATAATGTTTTGTGTCTGAGTCTACCCTTATCACTTTCATCGACCCAGGTCAGCACCATTGCGCATTCCTCCGAAAATGGATCATCAACTCAGGAAGATTCCCTCGCCCTCGCCCTCTCCCAGAGGGAGAGGGAAGGGGTGAGGGTTTTCATCGTCAAGGGCGCAGCACTATCATTCATGAAAATTATGCCAAAATTGTAACCGGAGGGCGCATCGGCAAATTATTGGTCGCTCTGATTAAAAGGGTCGAGCGGCCCGAGCCCCTTAAGATAGCTTCGGGTCCGTCTTAAAGCATCGTGCACCGCCGGCTCAGGCAGGACCTCCAGTTGCTTAAGGTCCTCCACCGAGTCGATATCGAACCATTCCGGAAGCAACGCCGGCTGAATGCCGAGTTTGCCCAACTTGTCGGTAGTCTGCGCAAGTACTTGGTCATGGCTCCATGTCATGTCCTGAAATATCTCCGGCGTCGGTTGATTCATGCCGACGAGATAGTAGCCGCCGTCGCGGCTGGGTCCGAGCACCACCAGTTTGGTGGATGTTGCCAAGAGATCGAAAGCCGTTGCCAAGTAATCCAAAGGTAGCGCCGGCAGGTCGCTGCCGATCACAACGACGCTACGGTGTCCCAACTGCCAAAGGTCGATGAAAGCGGCGTCCATTCGTTCGCCGAGATCGCCACTGCGCTGCGCTAAGCAGTGGAAATTCGGCGGCGCGAGCTGTTTCATGAGCGGCGCCGCGCCGCCGGGAGCGTAAACGAGATAGAGTTCCGCGATGGTGAGCCTGCTAAGATGCTCCAATTGATCCAGCAGCAGGGCGCGGTACAAATTCGCCGCTTGCTCGTGGGTCAAGAGCGGCACTAGGCGGGTCTTCACTTCGCCGGCGATCGGCGCCTTGGCCATGACTGCCAGCGCATTAGCGGGTGTCGGCATAGAATCGTTTCAAGCGCGCCGGCGAGACGCCGGCCAGGTAGAGAAGCTTTAGCGTCCACATCTTGAAAATCGTCCGCCACACTCCATCCGCCTCCCAGCGCCGCGCCGAGGTCACCACTTTACTCCGCAAGCATGCGACCTTGCCCGCGCGCCTGAGCATGCGGCAAAACGCGATGTCTTCCATCAATGGCATTTCGGGAAAGCCGCCCAGCTCTGCGAAAGTTTCCCGGCGCACGAAGATCGCCTGGTCGCCGGTGCCGATTTTTGAAAGCCGCGAGCGCAGGCTGATCATGAAGCTGACCAGATTGAGCAACCAGCGATCGCTGTCCAGCTCGACATCAAACCGGCCGCCCACGTAACGCGCATCGTTCAGAGCCGCGGCGATATCTCGAAGTGCCGAAGCAGGCAAGCGGGTGTCGGCGTGAAGAAACAGGAGGATATCACCGCTCGCATCCAGGGCGCCGCGATTCATCTGCCGGGCCCGGCCGGGGCCGGTCATCAATACCTTCGCGCCGGCCTCCACGCTGATCCTGCGTGTGCGATCCGTGCTGCCGCCGTCCACGACGACGATCTCATGAGGGTGCAGCGCCATTACAGCCGCCAGCGTTGGGCCGATGGTCTTCTCTTCGTTCAGCACAGGAAGGATGACCGATATGCGCATTGTTTCTGCTTCTCACCTTCGCCAGGCGAGCCATTTTTCAATGACCTTCTTCACCGTCGGCGTTAGCTTTGTCCGCATATAGGCGTCGCCGATCTTGCGCAGCACCTCCGCCTGGGTCGGATAAGAATGAATCGTTGAAGACAATACACTCATGCTTTGCTTCGCAGTCATCGCCAGCGTCAACTCTCCAAGCATTTCACCGGCGTGGCGCGCCACGATGGTACCGCCGAGGATTCTACCAGTTTTCTTGTCGTAGTGAACGCGGGCGAAGCCTTCGGCTTCGCCGTCCAGGATCGCGCGGTCGACGTGGCCCAGCGATTCGGTGATCGTCGCCACGTCGAAACCGGCGGCGCGCGCATCTTTCTCGTAGTAACCGACGTGGGCGATCTCGGGGTCCGTATAAGTGCACCAGGGAATGATCAGATCGCTGACCTTCCGCCGGGCGAAAAAGAACGCGTTGGCGATCACGATGCGCGCCATGGCGTCGGCGGCATGAGTGAACTTGTAGCGCGAGCAAACGTCGCCGGCGGCGAAAATCTTGCCATTAGTCGTGCGCAGCCGATCATCCACCGTCACGCCCTGGGCCGTGTACTCCACCCCTGCCGCTTCCAAGCCCAAGTTTTCTAAATTCGGTTTGCGCCCGCCGCCAACGAGAATCACATCGACGACGATGTCGTAATGGTTTTCGTGGGAGTCCAGCATCAAGCGTTTGCGGCCGTCCGCATTGCTGACTTTCAATTCCTTGCCACAGCACATGAGCTTCACGCCGTCACGGTCCATCATTGATTCGCGAACAACATCGGAAGCATCCTGATCCTCATTCGGCATGATGCCGTGCAGGGCTTCGATCAGGTAAACCTCGCTGCCGAAGCGGGCAAAAGACTGCGCCAGCTCGCAGCCGATGGGGCCGGCGCCGATGACGGCGATGCGGCGCGGCAATTCGGTCAGCGTAAAAACCGTCTCGTTGGTCAGGTATCCGGCTTCCTTCAAGCCGGGCACCGGCAAATCCGCCGCTCGGGCTCCCGTGGCGATCACAGCGCGATCGAACTCAATCCGCTTGCCGTCCACCTCAACAGCCGAAGAATCGAGGAAACGACCGCTGCCCATAAACACATCGACTCCGAGTTTACGA
>Ga0326597_10003086_pt1 | contig 24321 bp, 23 predicted proteins | sample RVTome_12_FD_203789 | JGI IMG/M metagenome (GOLD analysis project Ga0326597, IMG submission 203789) | Soil microbial communities from uranium-contaminated site in the Upper Colorado River Basin, Wyoming, United States - RVT100D185 | ecosystem: Environmental > Terrestrial > Soil > Contaminated >... | reverse complement strand
CGACGTTTCGACGGTTTTTTGATGACATTTTCGAATTCTTTCCGGGGGCGGTTTTGCCTAAGGAGCTTGTCGGACGCAAGTCCGACAAGCTCCTAGGCCTTGAGCACCGACAACAACGCCCGGCGGGCTGCGTCCGATACGCCGCCGCCGTGCTTCAGGAAGCTCTCGACCGCGCGCGCGCCGCGGCGTTTTGAACGACGTTTGGATTTTGTTCGCATCACGTCGATCAGCTTCGCCCTGCCATTGAGAGCCTTCAAAACGCCAGTGCGTCCGGCACCGGCGGCACCGAACGGCCGCTCAAACGTTTTTCGCGCTGTATTTCTTGTACCTCGGCAGCAGGCGCCGCGGCGGCTTGAAGGCGTCGCGGCGGAACGGGTCGCCGAGTTCCTGCGTCAGCACCAGGTTGATCACGGTGGGCTTCCCCGAACGCACGGCGCTGCGCAGCGCATCTTCGACATCGTCGACGCGGCCAACCGTCATGCCCTGCGCACCCATCGCCTTCGCCACGTCGGCGAAATTCGGGTTCTTGAGGTTGGTGCCGAGAAAACGATTGTCGAAATAGTCGACCTGGTTTTTCTTCTCCGCGCCCCACTGGCCGTTGTTGAACACCACCGCGATCGCCGGGATGTTCTCGCGCACGCAGGTCATGACTTCGGCGAGACTCATGCCCCACGCGCCGTCGCCGACGTAGGCAATCGCCGGCCGGTCGGGGCAGCCGACCTTGGCGCCGATCGCCGCCGGATAGGCGTAGCCGCAGTTGCCGAAAGCCATCGCGGCGAGAAACGACGGCGCCTGATCGAAATGCAGATACGAATTCGACACCGACGACACGTTGCCGATGTCGGTGGACACGATCGCGTTTTTCGGTTTGGCACGGTCGAGCGCGGCGAGCGCCTGACGCGGGCCGATGCGGGTCTCTTCGTTCGGCGACGGCCATTTGGCGAGTTCCTCGGCCCAGGCTCTTTTCTCCTTGCCGACCGCGGCGATGCGCGCCTTGTCCGGCGCCAGCCTGACTTTTGCTTTCAGGCGCGCGAGAAGTTCGACGGCCGCGAGTTTGGCGTCGCCGCAGATGCCGAGCGAAATTTTTTTCACCAGACCGAGCATGCGCGGATTGTTGTCGATCTGGATGATCCTGGCGTCCTTCGGCCAGTAGTCGAAACCATACTGCGGCAGTGTGCCGAACGGGCCGAGGCGGGAGCCGAGTGCGAGCACCACGTCGGCCTTGTTGATGAGGCGCATCGCCGCTTTCGATCCCATATAGCCGAGCGGGCCGCAGGCGAGCGCGTGGCTCATCGGAAACGAATCGTTGTGCAGGTACGAGTTCACCACCGGCGCGCTCAGGTATTCGGCGAGCGCGACGCACTCCTTGATGCCGTTCGCCATCACCACGCCACCACCCGACAGGATCACCGGAAATTTGGCCTTGGCGAGCAGCGCTGCCGCAGCGTCGAGCGATTCGGGGCCGCCGGCCGATCCTTCGATGCGTATCGGTTTCGGAATCTCGACTTCGATGTCGCCGTAGAAATAATCGCGCGGAATGTTGAGCTGCACCGGCCCGCGTTCCTGCATCGCGACGTCGAATGCGCGCGAGGTGAGTTCCGCCATGCGGCTCGGCGCGTTGACGTGCACCTGCCATTTGGTGATCTTGGAGAAGATCGGCATTTGTTCGGTTTCCTGGAATCCGCCGAGTCCCATCGTCAGGCTGCCGGACTCGGGCGTGATGCACACCACCGGCGAATGCGCCCAGTAAGCCGCGGCGATCGCGGTCACGAAATTGGTGGCGCCGGGGCCGTTCTGCGCGATGCACACGCCGTGCTTGCCGGTAACCCGCGAATAGCCGTCCGCCATGTGCGCGGCGTTTTGCTCGTGCGCGACCGACACGAAGCGGATGCCGGCGGCCGGAAAGAGATCGTGCGCGTCCATGTAGGCAGAGCCCACGATGCCGAACGTGTCTTTCACGCCCTGCGCGCGCAGCGTTTCGACGAACGCCTCCGACGGCGTCATGCGTAGCTTGCCCGAGAGCGCGAGGTTCTTGAGCTCTGTCGTGGTATTCATGGGTTCCCCTCTGCGATGGTGTGCGAAATGCGATGGTTGCTGGAATTAGTGTAGCCGGACTTTCGCTCGGTTGGAAGCGCTGGCGTTTTTCCCCGTGCCGGGCCCCTCAGGCGGCGAAAAATATGTCCCGGTACGCGGTGTAGATCGAAGCCATCACGACCGGCGCCAATACCAGAAATCCCAGCCCTAGCGGTATCGCCGCAATCACGGACAACGCCAGCAGAATGACGCCGTAGAGCAGGAACGGAATGATGTTCTTCAAACAGACGGAGAAACTGGCTTGCATCGCCGCGACCGGCGCCATGTCGTGAAACACGATCAGCGGCGGCGCGAACCACAGCGCCATGTAAAGCGGGACGCTGAGCGCAAGTACCACTAGCATCGCCAGCACGAACGTGAGTCCGACCGCCGCAACGCCGGCGACGTCGCCGCCGTCGCGCATCATCGCCAGAAAGCTGCCACCACCCATGATCAGCAGCGCCGGGATCAGGATGATCACCCACGCGATCAGCGCCAGCAGCCCGAGCACCACGAGATTGCTGGTGTTCTGCCTAAAACCCGCGAACGCGTGCCCGACCTCGAGGTTCCCGTCGCGATCAAGCGCGCGACAACCGAGCATGATGCCGCCCATGACTACCTGCAGCAACAGCAAGTTCGCAAGCGCGCCGACCACCGGCACCAGGCTGATCAGCGCCCAGCATACCAACAGCACGATCAGGATCAAGATCCAGATGCCGGGCTGTTTTTTGAACAACGCGAAGCCGGACGCGATCCACTCCCAGCCGTGGCCTGCCTCGACTGCCCGGCCGGCAGCGATGAAATCGCCCGCGCCGGCTGCCGCAATGGCCGCACCCGGGGACTCCGGAGGTTGATAGGGGTTGATCTCACTCATGATGGCTTTCCTTCCGCGCGCTGGTTGGGATGCATGAATCGATGCGGGCCATATCGAGGGAACTCGTCACGGTTTCGAACGGCGGCAGTTTGCGTGAAATAATGATGGCAACAGCCCATCGCCTCCCCCGGTGAGTTCGTTCTCTGCTTCTACTATACGCGCACCTTGCACTGCCGCAAACGCCCGCGCACCGCGCGTCGTTCTCCCACGCACAATGGGCGGTACAATACGCGGCAGGCGGAAACAGGCAACAAGAAATGAACCAGAAATAATCGCTCGTTACGCATCACTGGTCACAATCTTGCCAGCATGCCCGGACTTGAATCCCTGTCGCTGACCGTACTATTGTGGATCGTCGCGGTCGTGGCGCTTGCCGGACTGGTCCAGGGCGCGCTCGGATTCGGTTTCCCGTTCGTTGCCACGCCGCTGGTGGCGATGGTCGTCGACATGCGCACGGCGATCATCACCGTGCTGCTGCCGACGCTCGCGACCGTCGTGATCACGCTCGTAACCAGCGGGCCGCTCGGGCCGGTGGTGAAGCGCTTCTGGATGATGCCGGTCTACGCCACGTTGGGCGCACTCGCCGGCACCGGGCTATTCGTGGCCGCGCCGGAGGCGCCCTATCAGTTGCTGCTCGCGCTGATCATCATTATCTATCTCAACCTAGACCGCATTGCGCGCGGCGACTGGCCGTTGATCAAGCGGCACGAACGCGCGTTCGGCCCGCTGGCTGGCGGGGCAGCGGGTCTTTTCGAAGGCACCGCGAACGTCGCGGCGCCGCCGCTCATCATCTACTACCTCGCGCTGGGCTTGAGTCCCGCTATGATGGTGCAGGCCATGCAGATGTGCTTTATGGTCGGCAAGGCGACGCAATTCACCGTGCTGACGGTGTACGGCGGCGTTACCGCGGCGCAATGGCTGGCAACGCTGCCCATGATCGCAGTTGCCGTCGCGGCAAGTTTCGGCGGAACGCGAGTGCGTAGCCGAATCGCTGCCGAGACCTTCCGTATCTGGGTCAAGCGCGCGTTGTTGATCATTGCGCTGGCACTGCTCGCCCAGTACGCCTACCAGCACCTTCACCGCATATTCTGAGCATAATAAAGGCCGCCCCGCAGGCGGCCCTTTTCAGGCTTACTTGAAAAACGGCGATCAGGCTAGGAGCTTGTCGGACTTGCGCCCGACAAGCTCCTTAGGCAAAACCGCCCCCGGAAAGAATTCGAAAATGTCATCAAAAAACCGTCGAAACGTCGTTCTTGCGTGCTGACCGAGGTGAAACGGCTGTGGAACTAAGCATTGTTCACAAAAAAATGGGGCGGTTTTCCTTTTAGCAGCCTGTCGGACTGTTAAGTCCGACAGGCTGCTAGCGCGTTGGAATCCGCGAGCATTTTCTGCAACTCGCCTTTTTGATACATCTCGGCCAGGATGTCGGAGCCGCCGACAAATTCACCATTCACATAGAGCTGCGGAATGGTCGGCCAGTTGGCGAATTCCTTGATGCCCTGCCGAATGTCCGGATTTTCGAGCACATTGACCGAATAGAAGTCCCCGACGCCGCACGCGCGCAGAATGCCGACGACATTGGCGGAAAAGCCGCACTGCGGAAAGTCGGGCGAGCCTTTCATGTACAGCACGACCCGGTTCTTGCTGACTTGGTCTTTGATATCGTCTTGAACGCTCATGCTTTTTCCTTATTACCTGACTGAATTAATACGGTATTTTACCGGTTAGTTGCTATTTGCGTCAAGGCCGGAATGTCCTGGCTGGCCACACCCCACCGCTGACTCGCTCGATGCCCGCCAGGTCGGCGCGTGAAAATACCTCGCAAAATCCGGCCTCCGCGAGCAATTGACGGCAACGCGCAGCCTGGTCATAGCCGTGCTCGAACGCAAGCCACCCGCCGCCGCTCAGATATTGCGGTGCCGATGCAATTATCAAGCGGAAGCAGGCTAGGCCGTCGGCGCCGGCGACAAGCGCGCCTGGCGGTTCGAAACGCAAGTCGCCTTGCGCAAGATGCGGGTCGCCAGCGGCAATATAGGGCGGATTGGATACGATCAGATCAAACTTCCGACCCGCGAGCGCGTCGAACCAGTCGCTAAGCACAAAGCTCAAATTAGAATTCCCTCCCCCTTGATCACCCCCATCCCAACCTTCCCCCGTCAAGGGGGAAGGAGCACCCAAGGAGGTGTTCAGGAGGCGTCGGGCGTTCTCGCGCGCGACCACCAACGCGGCAGTGCTGCAGTCGACCGCAACGACGCGTGCGCGCGGCCGGTGTTTGGCGATGCTGATTGCAACGCAGCCGCTGCCGGCGCCGAGATCGAGCACACGCTGCGCGCCCTGAGGCGAAATGCGCTCAAGCGCGAATTCAACCAGCGCCTCGGTTTCGGGCCGCGGTATCAACACCGCCGGCGTGACCTTGAAATCGAGGCTGAAGAATTCGCGCGCACCGACGATATAAGCAATCGGCTCGCCCGCGCTGCGGCGCTCAACCAGCGCGGCGTATAACTCGCTCTGCGCGTCAGCCAGCACCTGAGCGGAATGCGCGATCAGGTAGGCCTCGCTCACGCCGAGCGCGTGGCGCAGCAGCGCACGGGCGTCGACGGGGTCAAGCTGCGCCGCGGCGAGCGCCTGGGTGATGGTCAGTGACTTCAGGCCGCCGCTTCTTCGCTAAGTTGCGACAACTGCTCGGCCTGATGCTCGGCGCTCAGCGCGCCGCTCAGCTCGAACAGGTCGCCGTCCATGATGGCGCCGATCTTGTAGAGCGTGAGATTGATGCGGTGGTCGGTCACTCGACCCTGCGGGAAATTGTAGGTGCGGATGCGTTCCGAACGGTCACCGCTGCCGATCAAGAGCTTCCGCGTCGCCGCCGTTTTTTGCTGCTGGTTGCGGATCTGCGCATCTTTGATGCGCGCAGCGAGCACCGAAAGCGCGCGCGCCTTGTTTTTATGCTGCGAGCGGTCTTCCTGGCACTCCACCACGATCCCGGTCGGCAGATGCGTGACGCGGATCGCTGAATCGGTCTTGTTGACATGCTGCCCGCCGGCGCCGGAAGCGCGATAGGTATCGATGCGCAGTTCCGCGGGGCTCAATACGACGGCGGCGATTTCGTCGGCTTCCGGCAGCACTGCCACGGTGCACGCCGAAGTGTGGATGCGTCCTTGCGTCTCGGTCATCGGCACGCGCTGCACGCGGTGCGCGCCGGACTCGAACTTGAGCTTGGAATACGCGCCCTGCCCGATGATCTTGGCGATGATTTCCTTGTGGCCGCCCATCTCGCCGGGGCTCTGCGAAATCACTTCGACCTGCCACTTGTTGCGCTCCGCAAAGCGCGCATACATGCGGAACAGCTCCCCGGCAAACAGTGCGGACTCGTCGCCGCCGGTGCCGGCGCGGATTTCGAGAAAAATATTGCGCGCGTCGTTGGGGTCTTGCGGCAGCAGCAGCAGCTGCAGCTCGGCTTCGATCTGCGCGAGGCGCGCTCGCGTGTCACGGATTTCGGCTTCGGCGAATTCGCGCATCGCCGGATCGGAGACCATCCCCTGCGCCGCCTGCAGGTCTTCCTCGCTCCGGCCGTACGACTGATAAAGTTCCACCACCGGCGCGATCTCGGAGTGCTCGCGCGTGAGCTTGCGGTAGATGTCCAGATTGGCGGTAACGGTTTCCTCGCTCAGCAAATGGTTGAGTTCATCGAGGCGGAGCGTCAGCTGCGCCAGCTTGGCCGCAATGCTGCTTTTCATTCGGAGCGTTTCAACTGGTAAAGCCGCCGGAGCATGGTCACCAGCTGTTCGCGGTCCTCGTCGTTGGCGTGATTGAGCGCATGCGTCGGGCCGTGCAGGAATTTGTTGGTGAGAGAATGGCTCAGCTGTTCGAGCACTTTCTGCGCATCGTCGCCGCGCGCGAGCTGCCGCAGCGCGCGCTCGACTTCGTGCCGGCGCGCGCGCTCAGCGTCATCGCGCAGCGCGCGGATCGTCGGCACCAGCTCGCGGTTGTCGAGCCACTGCATGAAGTCACCGACCTGGGTCTCGATGATCGCCTCGGCCTGGGCCACCGCCGACTCGCGCAGGTCAAGTCCTTCGCGCGCGATGTTGCCAAGATCGTCAACCGTGTAAAGAAACACATCGTCGAGAGCGCCGACCTCGGCTTCGACGTCGCGCGGCACTGCGAGGTCGATGATCAGCAGCGGCCGGTGCTTGCGCGTGCGCAACGCGCTTTCGACCAGGCCTTTGCCGATGATCGGCAGCGTGCTCGCGGTGCAGGATACAATGATGTCATGCAGCGCGAGTTGCGAGGGCAGCTCGTTCAACGTAATCGCGCGGCCGCGGAAACGCTCGGCGAGATGCTGCGCGCGTTCCAGCGTGCGGTTGGCAAACGTCACGTGGCGCGGATGCCGCGCGGCAAAGTGGGTCGCGGTCAGTTCGATCATTTCACCGGCCCCGACAAAAAGCGCGTTTTGCTCGCCGATGCTCGGATAGATGCGCTCGGCCAGCCGCACTGCGGCGGAAGCCATCGACACGGTGCTGGCGCCAATCTCGGTCTCCGAGCGCACCGCTTTAGCCACTGAAAACGTGCGCTGAAACAATTTGTTCAGCAGCAGCCCGAGCGTGCCGGCCGATTCGGCCGCGCGCACCGCGTCCTTGAACTGGCCGAGGATCTGCGGCTCGCCGAGCACCATCGAATCGAGCCCGCTCGCGACGCGGAATGCGTGCTTCACCGCGCGCTCTTGCGGCAACTGGTAAAGATGGGGATCGAGGTTGTGCGCTTTGAGCTGGTGGTAATTGGCGAGCCAGTGCACCGCCTGCCCTGGCTCCGCGGTATGGCAATAGACTTCGGTGCGGTTACAGGTCGAGATGATCGCCGCTTCCTTGACCGGATGGCGGTCGACCAGGTCGCGCAGCGCCTGCACCAGATTTTCGGCGTGAAAAACCACCTGCTCCCGCAACGACAGCGGCGCGGTCTGATGGTTGATGCCGAATGCGAATAACTGCATATAATCCGGACCCTAGCCTAGCATTATAGCGCGAGACACCCAGCGCCGGCGCAATGGGCGGCCGTGCCCGGCTGCGGGGCAGAACCATGCGTTGCGGAAACGCATCAAACAGCGCTCAGCGCGTGCGGCCAAGCGCATGCTCGCCGAGCAGTTCCACGATGCGCTGGGGTGATACCGGCGCCTCGGCCAGGGTTACGCCGAACGGCGCCAGTGCGTTTTCGACCGCACTCACGATCGCCGCGATCGAACCGATCGTGCCGCCTTCGCCTGCACCCTTGAGTCCCAACGGATTCAGCGGGGACGGCGTCTCGAGGTGCACGAGATCAACGTGTGGCACGTCGGTCGCAAGCGGCAGCAGGTATTCACCAAAATTAATGGAAACCGGCTGCGCGTTCTCGTCGTACACCATGCGTTCGTATAGCGCGTTGCCCACGCCATGGGCAACCCCGCCCACCACCTGGCCGTCGACGACCATGGGATTGATCACGCGTCCGCAATCATGGGCGGCCGTATAGCGCAGGAAGCTGACCGCGCCGGTCTCGATGTCGACTTCCACTTCGGCCACGTGCGTGCCATTCGCATACACTGACTGCTCGGGCGTGAAATGCGCGGTATGCTCGAGCCCCGGCGGAAACCCGCCCGCCATGGAAAAACCCAGCATGCCGATCGACTTGACCGCGATTTCGCGCAGGCTTTTTCCGACATCCGGCGCGCTTTTTAACCGCACGGTCCCTTCGGCGAGTTCCAAATCGTCTTCCAGGCACTCCATCATTCCGGCAGCGATTTGCTTCGCTTTGGCGGCGACTTCGGTCGCCGCGATATGCACTGAGGAACCGGCATTGACCGCGGTGCGTGCCGCAAAGGTTCCGATACCGAGCGCAACGGTGGCGGTGTCCCCCGTCACCACCGCCACGTCCTTGATGTCGACGCCAAACTGATCAGCGGCGATCTGGGCCAGCGTTGTTTGATGCGACTGCCCCTGCGGTGTTGCACCGGTATACACGACGATCCTGCCGTTGGTCGAGATGCGCACCGTCGCGCTCTCATACGGCCCCAATCCGGTCGCCTCGACGGTATTCGATACCCCGATGCCGAGATACCGGCCTTGCGCGCGCGCGTCCGCCTGGCGCAACTTAAAACCCTCGTAGTCAGAAGCTTCCAAGGCTGCCGCCTGGCATGCCGGGTAGTCGCCGCTGTCATACGTGACCGGCCGCCCATCGCGGAAAATGATGCCCACCTGGTACGGCATCTGCTCCGGGCGGATGAAATTGCGCCGGCGCACTTCGGCGCGATCGAGCTTCAGTTCGCGGGCGACCCGGTCCATCAACCGCTCCATCGTGACCACCGCCTCGGGACGCCCCGCGCCGCGCACCGGCGTCGTCTGGATCTTATTGGTGAATACCGAGACCACGTCCAGCTTGTAGTTCGGAATCACATACGGGCCCGGCACCGTCGTCGCGGTAATCCATGGCAGCACGATGCCCATCGGCACATAGGCTCCGGTCTCATGGATCAACTGGCCGCGCACGCCAAGGATTTTCGCGTCGCTGTCGACTGCGATCTCCATGTCCCAATATTGATCGCGCTCCTGGTGCGTGGCGAGAAAGTTCTCGCGCCTGTCCTCGATCCACTTGACCGGACGGTTCAGCGCCATCGCGGCCGCAGCGATGTCCACGTACTCGGGGTAGAAAGAGGCTTTGGGGCCGAATCCGCCGCCTACATCCGGCGTTATCACGCGCACCTGGTTATCCCCGAGGTCGAACAGTTCCAGCATGCAGCGCTTGAGCCGATGCGAGCCTTGAGAGGCGGCATACAGCGTAAACGAACCGGTCGGCGCCTCATGGCTCGCAACGGCGCCGCGGCACTCGATGAAAAACGCCCCGCCGCGATGCTGGTAGATCTTTTCGCGAAACACGTGTGCGGCGCCACTGAACGCACGGTCGGTGTCACCGACTTTTACCGGGAAGCGCGCCGCCACGTTCGATTCGCTCCCGGCGTGGACGGGCGAAGCATCCTTGTCGAATGCCGCGCGGCAGTCGCCCACCGCCGGCAGCGGCTCGTAATCGACCTCGACCAGCTGTGCCGCGTCCTCGGCCAGATAACGGCTGTCGGCAACCACACAGGCGACCGGCTCGCCGGCATAACAAACCTCATCCTTCGCCAACGCGTAGGGCATGAACGGCTGTTTGATCGCGGGATGCGGCATCAACAGCGGCAGCGTCTGCCGCCGCACGGACTCCGGCAAGTCTGCAAAAACGAACACCGCGTGCACGCCGGGAACCGCGAGCGCCGCGCGCTTGTCGACGCGAACTATCCTGGCGTGCGCATGCGGACTGCGCACGAACGCGGCGTGCAGCATTCCAGCCAGATGGATATCGTCGACGAAGCGGCCTTCGCCGCGCAGAAGTGCCGGATCTTCCTTGCGCTTGAGCGGTCTGCCAAACGATTTCTCGACCATCACGCACCTTCCCGAATGCGTTTCGCGGCATCGAGCGCGGCAGCAACGATAGGCTGGTAACCGGTGCAGCGGCAGAGGTTGCCGCTCAGCACTTCGCGCACCTCGGTCTCGGTGGGAGCGGGGTAATCGCGCAGGAATTCGGTCAGCGTGATCAGCATGCCGGGCGTGCAGAAGCCGCATTGCAGGCCGTGATTGTCGTGGAACGCCTGCTGCAATGGATTGAGCTGCTCGGCGGCGGACAGTCCTTCGACGGTCGTGAGGCTCTCCCCATCGCACTGGACTGCAAGCATCAGGCACGCGCGCGCGCTCGCACCGCCGATCAGCACCGTGCAGGCGCCGCACACCCCGTGCTCGCAGCCGACGTGGGTGCCGGTCAGCTCGAGTTCGTGGCGCAGAAAGTCGGCGAGCGTCATGCGCGTCTCGACTTCGCGCCGGTGCGCTTTGCCATTGACGGTCACGGTGATCGTACGCGTATCAGCCATCGGCTTGCTCCTTGGCGCGCTGCGCCGCCTGCTCGAGCGCGCGGAAGGTGAGCACGCGCGCGAGATGCTGGCGATACGCAGCCGTCACGTAGGCGTCCGCGGTGGCGTCGAGCTTCGCGGCCTCCATCGCCGCCGCCTTGAATGCGGCGCCCGCGGGTTTCTGTCCCACCAGCGCGCGTTCGATCGCAGCCGGCCGCACCGGCGCGTGACCCAGTCCCGATAATGCCAGCGCCGCTTTCTTGATATTGCCGTTGCGGTCGAGTCCGAGCAGCGCAGAGCAGGCTACGATCGCAAAATCGCCATGCCGCCGCGCGAACTCGACGAATGCATATCCATGGCGGCGATCCGGCAACGGCAGCGTGACGCCCGCGAGCAATTCGTCCGCCTCGAGGCTCGATGTCATATAGGCGGCAGCGAATTCCGCAAACGGGATATCGCGCGTGCCGCGCTGCGACGCCGCGTGCAAAGTGCCGCCGAGCAGTGCCGTCACGTTGACGAGTTCCGCCGACGGATCGAGATGGCACAGCGAGCCGCCGATGGTGCCGCGGTTGCGCGTCTGGCGGTGCCCGACGTGGGCGAGCGCCTCGTGCAGGATAGGGCAGCGCTCGCCGATTTCGGCCGAGAATTCCAGTTCGCGCTGGCGCGTCATCGCGCCGATGTGCAACGCTGCGCCTTCGAACCGCAGGTACGCGAGCTCGCCGACCTTGTTCAGATCGATCAGATGATCCGGCATCACGTAACGAAAATTCATCATCGGCATCAGCGACTGGCCGCCGGCCAGCACGCGCGCGTTGTCCAATGACGCGAGCAAACCGGCTGCCTCGTTTAGCGAACGCGGGTCGTGGTAGATGAACGGCGCGGGTTTCATGCAGGCTTTTCAACCCAAAACGCCCAGGCCGCGTGCACGGGAGTGCAGCAGGCGCGTGTAGGCAATGGGCTGAGATCAGCGTCCATACGGCCAGCGCTTTACTATTTCCTGCCTCTCGCGAACAGCTGATCGAGCTTCTGCTCGTAGGCGTGGTAGTCCAGAAAATCGTAGAGCTCGTTGCGCGTCTGCATCGTGTCGAGCACGTTTTTCTGTGTGCCGTCCTTGCGGATCGCCTGAAAAACCTTGAGCGCCGCGGCATTCATCGCGCGAAACGCGGACAGTGGATACAGCACCATTGCGACGCCGACGCTTTTCAGCTCCGCCACGGTAAACAATGGGGTTGCGCCAAACTCGGTGATGTTGGCGAGGATAGGCACCTTCACCGCGTCGGCGAATTTCTGGTACATGCCGAGCTCGGTCATCGCTTCGGGAAAGATCATGTCGGCGCCTGCCTCGACACACGCGCACGCGCGGTCGACCGCAGCCTGCATGCCCTCGACCGCAAGCGCGTCAGTGCGCGCCATCACCACGAAAGCGGGATCGGTCTTGGCATCGGCCGCGGCCTTGATGCGATCGATCATTTCCTCGCGCGACACCAGTTCCTTGTTCGGGCGGTGGCCGCAGCGCTTGGCGCCGACCTGGTCCTCGATGTGCATGGCGGCGGCGCCGAACTTGATCAGCGATTTCACGGTGCGCGCAATATTGAAAGCGCTCGAACCAAAGCCGGTATCGACGTCGACCAGCAGCGGCACCTCACTCACGTTGGTGATGCGTTGCACGTCGATGAGCACGTCTTCAAGGTTGCTGATGCCGAGATCGGGCAGCCCGAGCGAGCCGGCGGCAACGCCGCCTCCCGACAGATAAATCGCCTTGAAACCGACGCGTTCCGCCATGCGCGCGTGATAGGCGTTGATGGTGCCGGCAATCTGCAGCGGCCGTTCGGTGGCGAGCGCGGCACGGAAACGCGCGCCGGCGGAAGCAACGCGCGGCGCATTGGAAGAAAGTTCGGTCATGGCGATAGTCTCCTGGAACGGGTTGAAAGCCTGTTGCGATACGCGTTGACAAGCGCTGACGATGGCGATTTTAGCGCACGCCGCGCTTGACCGGAAACGACTTTGCCGTCGGATTGCGCAGCCCCGGGATTGCTGTTATGTTTTCGCTCTCACCCGGGACTCATTTTCATCCCAGAAAAATCAACGTGGGGTCACGGATAAACACCGATGAAGCAATTTGATACCAACGCCAGGTGCCCGCTCGCCTGCCGGCTGCGGAAATTGCGCGGCTCAAGGGCGGCGGCGTGGTTTCTGCCGGCAGGAAAATGAAAGGAGTGGCAGCACAATGAAACAGGAACGCGAATTACCGGTGTGGCGCTCGTTGATGTACGTGCCGGTCAACGTCGATAAATACGTCGACAAGGCGCACACTCGCGGCGCCGACGTGATCCAGCTCGATGTCGAGGACAGCGTGCCGCCCGCCGAGAAGGACAAAGCGCGCACACTGGTCGAGAAAGCCGCCGCCAAAGTGCGGCGCGGCGGTGCCGACGTCGTGGTGCGAATCAACCGGCCGCTCTCGCTTGCCGTTCGCGACCTCGAACATTCGATATGCCCGGATGTCGACGGCATCGCCATCACCAAGGTCGACAGCGCATCGCACGTGCGGCTCCTCGACGAGCTGGCGTCGGAACTCGAGGCCAAGCGCGGCATGCCGGCCGGCCATACCAAATTCATCACCATGATCGAGACGGCGGACGCTTTCTTCCGCATCCACGAGATCGTGCGCGCATGCGGACGCATTGTTGCCTGCAACATCGGCGGTGAAGACTTTGCGCTGGATTGCAACATGCAGCCCACCGGGGACGCGCTGTTCTATCCGAAGCAGCACATGATCATCGCCGCCAACTCCGTCGGCATCATTCCGCTGGGCTTCATCGACAGCGTCGCGGGCTTCGGCGACTGGGACAATTTCCGCAAGATGGTGCGGCGCTCGCGCGACTTCGGTTTCATGGGCGCCGGCTGCATTCATCCGGGGCAGGTGACGATCGTCAACGAAGAGTACACACCGGCCGCGGAGGAAGTCGCTTACGCTCGCAAGCTGATTCAGGCGGACAAAGAAGCGGCGGCAGCCGGCCGCGGCTCGTTCTCGCTTGACGGCAAAATGATCGACATCCCGGTCGTGGTGCGCGCCGAAAAGCTGCTCAAACGCTTTGACGCGATCAAGGCGCGCGAAGCGAGCACGCTTGCTGCGGTAAAAAGCTGAAGCGATCAGAGGAGAACACGATGCTCACCCGACGCCTCGCCGAATTCGTCATCGGCACCGATACCAAGGATAGCCCCGCCGAAGTTCTTACCGGCTCGTGCCATGCGCTCATCGACACCGTCGGCTGCGGGCTGGCCGGAACGCTGGAGCCGGTCGGGGAACTCCCCGCGCGCTGGGTGCAGGAAACAGGGGCTCGTCGGTTATACCGACGTGGCGATCGCAACCAAGCGCGGCCGCTTCACCGTGCGCGTTGAACACACGCCTGGATCGCCCGCCTGGCCAATGGCCGAAGCCGAGCGCACCGAAAAATTCATGGACAGCGCAGGCCGCGTGCTGGGCGAGCGTGGTGCGCAACAACTGCACGATCTGCTGAGCCGGTGCCGGACCCTACCCGGCGTCGGTTCGCTGATTAAAGCTACAACACCCCAGGCCGCTTCGGCGGCACGCAGCATGCACCGTGAAGCTGCCGGCACCGCGGGATAGCCCTCCTCAGTGTCGACGTTCACGAATTGCCCACCACCCTGGATATTTCGGCGAGCTTCCATTCCTTTGCGTCCACTGCTCCCCCGCCCCCTCCCCGACCAACCGGACGTGAATGTTATTTACCGCGGAGGCCCTCGCCGTGATAGCGTTCGCAGGGCGTGGGAAATGAAGGAGTGAGCCGGGTGAGCCCATGGTGAGAAAAATACCGCTGTACAGCAGCAGCGCGCCGCGGCGGACCGTAGCGGCGCCGGAGCGCCCTTCCGCCCGCGCCGCCGGTCAGGCGGTTCGCGCGTCGTGGCAAAGATTCTGCGGGCGCCATGAGCGCCTCCTGACGGTTGCCGCGAGCGCGCTCGCCGCCGTGCTGATGGTCGCCGGCTACGTGGCGATCAGGCCCACGCCGCCTTCTTTCACCCAGCCAGACATCGACGCCGCGGTGCTGCATACGCTCACGAATAATGCCCTGCCCTCGCCCGCATCAAAAGCCTACGATACCGTGCAGGGGTCCGTGGTTCGCGTGGTCGGATCCTCGCCCGCCCCGGCCAAACGCAAGGGCGGCAAAGGCAAGGACAAAGACAAAGACGGCGGTACGGTGCAAGGCATCGGCACCGGTGTAGTGATCGTTGACAAGGGCACCATCCTCACCAATCTGCACGTGGTGCGGGGATTCGATCGAATACAGGTGACGTTCGCCGACGGGCTCGAATCCGACGCCGTCATCACCGGTACCGCGCCGCAACACGATCTCGCCGTACTGCAGGCAGCGACGATCCCGGACGATCTCGCCGCGGCAACCATGCGATCCACTCAGGACCTCGCGATGGGGGACCGGGTCATCGCCGTCGGCTTTCCGTTCGGCATTGGGCCATCGGTGTCGGCGGGCGTGGTTTCCGGTCTCAGGCGCGAGTATCAATCGCCGCAGGGCAAACGCCTGCTCACCAATCTCATCCAGTTCGATGCAGCAGTCAATCGCGGCAACTCGGGCGGCCCGCTGGTCACCGCGGACGGCGAGGTAGTGGGCATCGTGACCGGCCTTCTCAACCCGACTGACCAGAGCGTGTTCATCGGCATCGGCTTCGCGGTGCCCATCGAGAATGCCGCAGCAGCCGTGGGCATTTCGCCGTTCTAGCGGCATCACATCCGGAAAGCAACGCATGGACATCAGAGACGAAACACGATCCGACGTTTCCAGCCTCATGGAGCGCATCCTCTACGAGGTGAAAAAGATTGTGGTCGGCCAGGATCATTTCCTCGAGCGCGTGATGATCGCCATGCTCGCGCAGGGCCACCTGCTCGTGGAGGGAGTACCCGGGCTCGCCAAGACGCTCACCATCAAGACGCTCGCGAGAGCCGTTCACGGAACGTTCAAGCGCATCCAGTTCACACCCGATCTCGTACCGGCGGATCTGGTCGGAACCCGCATCTACAACCAGAAAACCGGCGAATTCGCCACCTCGCTGGGCCCCGTGTTCACCAACCTGCTGCTCGCCGATGAGATCAACCGGGCGCCCGCGAAGGTGCAAAGCGCGTTGCTCGAAGTCATGCAGGAGCGCCAGGTCACGATCGCCGGCGAGACCCATCCAGTGTCCGAACCATTTCTGGTGATGGCCACGCAGAATCCGATCGAAACCGAGGGCACCTACCCGCTGCCCGAGGCGCAGGTGGACCGCTTCATGATGAAAGTGCTGGTCGATTACCCTAGCGAGGCAGAGGAAATCGTCATCGTTCAGCGGGTCACCGGTGAAGCCACCGACGTCAGCGCCGTGGCCTCGACCGAGCAGATCTCGGCGCTGCAGCGCGAATGCCGGGCCGCCTACGTGGATCCGTCGCTCGTGCAGTACGCGGTGCGGCTTGCTACCGCGACCCGGGATCCGGATCGCTACGGCATCGCCGACCTTGCCAAATACGTTTCCTTCGGCGCGAGTCCGCGCGCGTCCATCCATCTCGTCGAGTGTGCGCGGGCGCTCGCGTACCTGCGCGGGCGCCGCTACGTGCTGCCGGAGGACGTGATGGATCTCGTGTCCGACGTGTTCCGCCACCGGCTCGTACTCACGTACGAGGCGCTCGCGGATGCGCAGACGCCGGACCAGCTGATCGCGCGCGTCATGCAGAAAATCGCTCCTCCCGAAAAACCCCTGCAGACCCATGTCCACGTCGGCGCGAGCGGCTGAGAACGTCCTGCGGCGGCTCGATTGGACGGTGCTGCGGCGCCTTGACGGCCTGCTGCACGGCGATTATCGAACGCTGTTCCGCGGTTTCGGTCTCGACCTCGCCGATCTGCGCGAATACCAGTATCACGACGATGTGCGCTACATCGACTGGAACGTCACCGCGCGTCTGGATACGCCGTTCGTCAGGGAGTACAACGAGGAGCGCGAAGTCAACGCGTGGTTTCTGCTCGACTTGAGTCCTTCGGTGGACTTCGGTTCTGCGCAGGTAAAGAAGCGCAGCGTGGCGAGCGATTTTGTGACTGTGCTCGCGCGGATTCTTACCCGCCACGGCAACCGCGTCGGGGCGGTGTTCTACGGCGACCGCGTGGATACGGTGATTCCAGCGCGCAGCGGCCGGCGCCAGGTGCTGTATATCCTGCACACGATGCTCGCGAGGCCGGAGCTTCCCCGCTCGGCCGAAACGAACCTCGGCGATTTGCTGCAAACCGCTTTCCAGCTCATGCAGCGAAGATCGCTCGTTTTCGTCGTCTCCGATTTCATCAGCCGGCCCGGGTGGGCTGAATCGCTCGCGCAGCTCGCGCGGCGCCACGACGTGGTTGCGGTGCGGCTCTACGATCCGCTGGAGATGAACCTGCCCGATCTGGGCCTCGTGGTCGTTCAGGATGCGGAGACCGGGGAACAGATCTTTGTTGACACGCACGATCAGGGCTTCCGCGAACGCTTTGGGACGGCGGCAGAGCGGCGCGAGGCTGAGCTTCGCGCGGCGCTGCGCCACGCCGGCGTGGATGCCCTCGAGCTGTCGACCGACGCCGATCTGGGCGACGCGATACTGCGCTTCGCCGATCTGCGCAAGCGGCGCAGCCAATTGGCGGCGGGCGGCAGCCTGCCGCAGCACCTGCGGGAAAACCGTGAAGTTTCTCTGGCCTGAAACGCTTTGGCTGCTGTTCGCCCTGCCGGTCCTGGTGGCCGTCTACGTGGTTCTGCTGCGACGCAGAAAGAAGGTCGCACTGCGTTATGCGAGCCTCACCATCGTGAAAGACGCGATGGGCGCGGGCCAGAGCGTCCGGCGTCACGTGCCGCCATTGCTCATCCTGCTCGCGCTCACTACGCTGTTCGTCGCGATGGGCCGACCCTTCGCCGTCATAACCCTGCCGTCCCAGCGTGAAACCGTAATCCTCGCGATGGACGTCTCCGGGAGCATGCGCGCGACGGACGTTAAGCCCAATCGGCTTGCCGCGTCGCAGGCCGCCGCGAAGGCATTCGTCGCCGAGCAGCCACCCACCACGCGCATCGGCGTGGTTTCATTCGCCGCATCGGCTTCGCTCGTGCAATCTCCCACGCGCAACCGCGAAGACATCATTGCGTCCATCGATCGCTTCCAGCTGCAGCGCGGCACCGCAATCGGCAGCGGCATCATCGTCTCGCTCGCGACGCTGTTTCCGGATGCCGGCATCGACGTGTCAAAACTGATCTACGGCCGCGATGCCCGGCGCAGGTTCCTGCGTGATCCGGCGCGCGAGGCGGAAAAGAAGGATTTCAAGCCGGTCCCGCCCGGCTCCTACGGCTCCGGCGCGATCATCCTGCTCACGGACGGCCAGCGCACGACGGGCCCCGACTCGCTCGAAGCAGCCCGCATGGCTGCCGATCGCGGCGTTCGCGTCTTCACCGTCGGCTTCGGCACGAAGAGCGGCGAGACCATCGGCTTCGAAGGCTGGTCGATGCGCGTGCGCCTCGACGAGGAGACGCTGAAGAACATCGCCAACTTGACCCACGGCGAGTACTTCTACGCAGGCACCGCGAAGGATCTGGTGAAGGTCTACAAAACGCTGAACTCCCGGCTGGTCTTCGATAAAAAGGAAATCGAGATCACGGCGCTCTTGTCCGCGGCGGCGGCCGTCATGGTGCTGCTTGCGGCGGCGCTGTCGCTGCTTTGGTTCAACCGGATCGTGTGAGCGAACCAGCATTCATAGTGGACCTCAGCGATGCGGACCTCGCTACGTTCTACGACGCATCCACCAATCGGCTGAACGAGCGGGTCAAACGCAATGCCAGGCGCGTTCCCGCCGGGTCGGGCGACTCGTGAAATATCCGGGCTGGCGACGCGCAAAGATTGCTAGAATCACGCCTCCACGCTAAACACATCGCAGGGAGGCAGGCCGCGTGACGCAGAATCTCGAAGAACTCAAGCAGTGGATCGGCAGGCGCGAATCGGATCTCGACTACGTCACGATTGCCGCCGTGCACCGGCTCGCGGCGACGCTCGACCGTGACGACCCGATGCCTAAGCACGGCGACGCGCTGCCGGTCGGCTGGCATTCGATCCTGTTTCCGCGCATCGTGCGCCAGGCGCAGATCGGCGTCGACGGCCACCCGCAGCGCGGCGACTTCTTGCCGCCCGTGCCGCTGCCGCGCCGCATGTTTGCCGGCAAGCGCATCACGATCCGCGCCGCACTGCGGGTTGGCGACGAGGTCAAGCGCGAGTCGACGATCAAGGACGTCAGCCTCAAGCAGGGACGCACCGGCCAGATGGTGTTCGTCACGGTCGCCACCGATATTTCGGGACCGCGCGGCGTCGCGATCAGCGAAGAGCAGGACATCGTTTTCCGCGAGGACCCCGCCCCGAACACGCCGCCGCCATCGCCGCAGCCGGCGCCGGGTAACGCGGCGTGGAAAAAAACTGTGACGCCCGATCCGGTGATGCTGTTCCGCTACTCGGCTCTCACCTTCAACGGCCACCGCATTCACTACGACCATCCGTATGTGACGCAGGTTGAAGGCTACCCCGATCTCGTGATGAACGGCGCGCTCACGACGCTGCTCGTGTTCGAGCTTGCGCGCGCCCATGCGGCGACGCCGCTCAAATACCTTTCGTCGCGCAACGTACGGCCGATGTTCGTAAACCGTCCACTCGCGGTGTACGGCAAGCCCTCCGCCGACGGCAAATCGGCCAAGCTGTGGGTTATGGACGACGAGGACGCACTCGCGCTCTCCGCAACCGCCGAGTTCCGATGAATTTCTTGCCGGCGCCGCGCTCGATGGGCTGCTTGAAAAACAGTGAACCGGGCAACGTTTCATTCAGACGAGGATTTCGACCATGATCGCCAGTCAACATCTGCGCGCGCTGGTTGTCGCTGTCGCGTTTTTGCTGCCGGCCGCCGCCGCAGTTGCGCAGGCGCAGCCCGCCCAGGAAGATTTCAAGCCGGAATACTACCAGGAAGGCAAGGACGTGGTCTGGGTGCCGACGCCGCAGGATCTCGTGGACAAGATGCTGGACGTGGCCAAGGTGACTGCCAACGACTACGTCATCGACCTCGGCTCGGGTGACGGCCGCACGGTGATCAGCGCGGCGAAGCGCGGCGCGCGCGCGCTCGGCATCGAATATAATCCCGACATGGTCGAACTCTCCAAGCGTAACGCCACCAGGGAAGGGGTTGCCGAAAAAGCGAGCTTCGTGAAAGCCGATCTGTTCGAAAGCGATTTGTCGCAGGCCACCGTGATCACCATGTTTCTGCTGCCGGAGATCAATCTCAGGCTGCGTCCGAAAATCCTCGATCTCAAGCCCGGCACGCGCATCGTGTCGAACACGTTCGACATGGGCGACTGGGAACAAGACGAGACGGTCACTACAGAAGCGGAAACCCCCAGCCAGTACCGCACGGCCTACCTGTGGCTCGTTCCGGCAAATGTCGAAGGCACGTGGCGGCTGCCAAAAGGCGAGCTTACGCTCAGGCAGAATTTCCAGATGATCGCCGGCACGCTCAAATCCGGGGGCAAGACCCTGAAAATTGCGAACGGCCGGTTGCGCGGCGACCAAATCAGTTTCACCGCCGGCGGCGCTGCATATAGCGGCCGCGTCAGCGGCAGCCGCATCGGGGGCAGTGTCAAGGCAGGCAGTGCCGTTTCAGACTGGAGCGCCACTCGACGCGCCGGCAATCCGGTATCATCACCCAACAGCCGGTAACGGCAGGAAGCCCGCATCCGCTGTTTGATGTCAAGCCATAAATGGAGAATCAGCATGATCGCAGCTTTTGAACGTCGGTCTTTATTGACGCTGTTGCTGGCGCTGGTTTCGGCCACGGTTTTCGCACAGGCGCAGCCGGCGCAAAAGCCGTTCGAACCCCAGGTCGGCCAGGTAGGCAAGGACGTGATCTGGGTGCCGACGCCGCAGGATCTCGTGGACAAGATGCTGGACATGGCCGAGGTCACCGCCAGCGATTATGTGATCGATCTCGGCTCGGGCGACGGCATCACCGTGATCAGCGCGGCGAAGCGCGGCGCACATGCGCTCGGCATCGAATACAACCCCGATATGGTCGAACTCTCGATGCGCAACGCGGCCACGGCAGGCGTCAGCGGCAAAGCCCGCTTCGTGAAGGCGGACATTTTCGAAAGCGATTTTTCGCAGGCCACCGTGATCACCATGTACCTGCTGCCGCAGCTCAATCTCAAGCTGCGTCCGAAAATCCTCGACCTCGAGCCCGGCACGCGCATCGTGTCGCATGCATTCACGATGGGAGAGTGGACGGCTGACCAGACCGACTCGGCCGAAAATCGTACCGCCTATTTGTGGATCGTGCCGGCCAAGGTCGAGGGCGCGTGGCAGCTCGCGCAGGGCGAACTTACGCTCAAGCAAAGCTTCCAGATGGTCGCCGGCACGCTCAGCACCGACGGCAACACGCTGACGATTGCGAACGGCAAGTTGCGTGGCGATCAAATCAGCTTCAGCGCAGGCGGCGCCAAATATACCGGCCGAGTCAACGGCAACACGATCCAAGGCACGCTCAAGGGCAGCAGCTCGGGCAGCTGGAACGCGGCCCGGGTCGGCGCCGAGTCAACGGCGGTGCCAGCGAAATAGTACTAAAGCGTAAATGCTCTGCAGGCCATTTGCAGGACACTTGGAATTGCGGTCTCACTCCGGAAAATCACTACCATGGCACGGCAACAATCAGGCGTAGTCATCGTCGGCGGCGGCATCATGGGCGGGGACATCGCGACGATCTTCGCCGCCGGCGATTGGGCCGTGCACGTCATGAGTCCATCGGCAAAAACACGCGCCGCGCTGCCGGCCCGCTTGGCGGCAGGATTGGGTAAGGTCGGCGCCGACGCGAAGCGGGCCGCCAACGTCAAGACCTACGACAATCTCGAGGCGATTGCCTGGAAAGATGTCGCTCTGGTGATCGAAGCGGCGACCGAAAACCTCGACCTTAAGAAGAAACTCTTCTCCGAACTCGAAGCACTGGCACGGCCGGAGATTCCGCTTACCAGCAACACCTCGACGATCCCGATCGGCGAAATCGGTGGGCACCTCAAAACCCGCTCGCGGGTGGCTGGCTTGCACTATTTCATGCCGGCGCACCTGGTGCCGCTGGTCGAAATAATCCGAGCCGAACACACCGACAAGGCGGTCGCCGACTGGCTCGAGCAGAACCAGCGTGAACTCGGCAAGGCTCCCGTGCGCGTCAACAAGGACATTCCGGGTTTTTTAGGCAACCGCCTGCAGCACGCGATGATGCGTGAAGCGCTCTACCTCGTCGCCGACGGCGTGGTCACCCCCGAAGCCGTCGACACCGCGGTGCGCTACGGTTTCGGCTTCCGTTTCCTCGCGTGCGGCCCGATGCTGCAGAAGGAGATGTCGGGCTGGGACACCACCTTCTACGCCGGCAGCTCGGTCTACCCGCATCTGTACGCCGGAAAAATGCCGCCGCAGTTCCTCAACGACATGGTCGCCAAAGGCCACATCGGAATGAAGACCCGGCGCGGGCTGTGGGAGTGGACCGACGAGAGCGTCGCCAAGGAAAAAGCGCGCATCGAAAAAGTCCTGCAGGCAGCGCTCCAGATTCTGCAAGCCGACTCGAAGTAGCGCTGCAAGGCTTGCGCGCCGATTCCCGATTCGAGCGGCGCGCAATCGAGGCTTCTTCCGTGAACGGTGGACACTCACTTCGGCTTTCGGACCCGCCCTTGGAGGATTGCCATGAACCGAATTGCAATCGCAGCGTTGGTGGGATTGACCGGCCTGGCATCGCTTGTACTCCTGCCTGTTCCTGGCGCGTTACTCGATGTAATTGCAGTGAACGAGACCAGGGACCAAGGGGAACAACCACAGGAGGCCATTATGGAAAGAGCGACCGCATTGAAAATCATCCAGCAATTGGCAAACGGCATCGACCCGCATAGCGGCGAAGTATTTCGCGCCGAAAGCCCTTATCAGCATCCCGACACCGTGCGCGCGTTGTTTACCGCGGTGCACGCGCTGGAAGTACAATCCGCACCCAAGCAGCGCGCCACGGGTGCCGAGAATACGCCGCAAAACGCCGGCAAGCCTTGGTCGAGCGACGAAGACGAAGCGCTCGCCGGCGCGTTCGACGCAGGCAAGCAGATCCCCGAGCTCGCCGTCCAGCACCAGCGCTCGCGTTTTGCGATCGAGGCGCGGCTCGCCAAGCTCGGCAAAATCGAGCCGCCCGCCAACATGCGTGGATACAAGGCTGCATCGAATACGGCTTCGTACGCGGCGCAGCACTGAGAAAGGCGGATCGATAGGTGCTCCGCGCGGGCATGCGGCCGGGAAGCGCGAGCCGCGTGCACGCGTGCGGGCGGGATTCCGGCTGGCGCAGTCGCGCCAACCCGTGATACGCTGCCTCGGTGCGAGAGAATTGCTCCCGTACGTTAAGATTGTCTACGCGCCCCATTTCTAGTCCAATTCCCTATTTCCTCTCGCTGGAGAAACCGATGACAGATACGAAGACCGTAGCTCCGGGCTGCCTGGCCGGCGTCCGGGTGCTGGATCTAACGCAGTTCGAGGCGGGCACCTCCTGCACCCAGGTGATGGCATGGCTCGGTGCTGACGTGGTGAAGGTGGAGAATCCGGTCGGCGGCGATCCCGGGCGTCGGACAGGCGCCACGACTCCTCACCGGGATGATCCCTATTTCCTGAACTACAACTCCAACAAGCGCTCGATCACCGTCAACCTGAAATCCCCGCGCGGGCTCGAAATCGTCAAGGACCTGGCGCGCAAGGCCGACGTCTTCATGGAGAATTTCGCGCCCGGGGCCATCGAGCGCCTGGGCCTGGGCTACGACGTCTTGAGCAAGCTCAATCCGGGCATCATTTACGGCCAGGTGAAAGGCTTCGGCGAGGGTAGTCCGTATGCAAATAATCTGGCTTTCGACATGATCGCCCAGGCCTGCGGCGGCACAATGAGCATTACCGGTCAACCGGATGGTCCGCCCGCCAAGCCGGGACCGACGCTTGGCGATACGGGGACCGGGATGCTGATGCTGATCAGCATTCTGGTGTCGCTCTATCAGCGCAAAGAGACCGGCCAGGGTGTGCGGCTGGGTGTGGCGATGCAGGATGCGATGCTGCACTACATCCGCAATGCGTGTGCCGTCACCACGAAGACCGGCAAGCCGGCGCCGCGTGCCGGAGCGAAAACAATCGAGGGCAACAACCCTCCCTGCAACATCTATCCTTGCGCCCCGGGAGGACCGAATGACTACGTTTACGTCTACACCAGTCGCGCCAATCCGCAGCATTGGCCGAAACTCCTCGAAGCAATCGGGCGCAAAGATCTCGTCGGTGACAAACGCTACGACACTCGGGAGGCGCGAGTCGAACGGGAGGCAGAAGTGGACGCAATTATCACCGAATGGACGCGCAAGCACGACAAGTACGAGG
>Ga0326597_10003085_pt1 | contig 24323 bp, 4 predicted proteins | sample RVTome_12_FD_203789 | JGI IMG/M metagenome (GOLD analysis project Ga0326597, IMG submission 203789) | Soil microbial communities from uranium-contaminated site in the Upper Colorado River Basin, Wyoming, United States - RVT100D185 | ecosystem: Environmental > Terrestrial > Soil > Contaminated >... | reverse complement strand
GCACGCTCGCCGAGGAAGGCATCAACATCCAGATGATCTCCACCTCGGAGATCAAGATCTCGGTGGTGGTGGACGAGAAGTACGCCGAGCTCGCCGTGCGCGTGCTGCACAAGGCGTTCGAGCTGGATCAGGAGTAGCGGCGGCGCCTAGAAGCTCGCGCGGCACTTCACGCCGGCCGGAATGCGGTAGCCGGGGTTGGGCAGCCTGAGCCGCACGCCGAAGGTGCCGCTCGCCGCGTCCAGCGTCGGGTCCACGACCTCCACCGTCGCCGTGTAACTGCCGCCCACGGGCTGCTCGGGCGTCACCTTGGCGCGCTGCCCGGGCTTGATCTTGCCGTACGCGCTGACCGGCAGGACCAGCTCGACGTTCAGCGGGTCGATCTCCATCAGCTTGAGGATCGCATCCTTCTGGTTCGAGCTCGCCAGCTCGCCGGGGTGCAGCAGCAGCGCCACGACGACGCCGTCCACGGGACTGCGGATCGCGCGCTGCGCCAGTATCTCCTCGGCGCGCTTCACCTCGAGCTCGGCGAGCTTGCGGTTGTCCGTCGCCGCGCGCCACTGCTCGCGCGCGAGGCGGTACTCGGCTTCCGCCTCCTCCTTCGCGTCGGCCGAGACGAAGTTCTTCTTGTGCAGCTCCTCGGCGCGCTCCCACTTCTTCTTCGTGATCTCCATGCGCGTCTCCGCGGCCTTCACTTCGCCCTCCATCGTGGCGCGGGAGCGGGCGAGATTCAGTGTCGCCTGCTCCGGACCCGAGGACAGCTTGGCGAGCAGCGTGCCCTTCTTCACGGTGTCGCCGCGGCGCACGAACACCGACTCGATGACGCCTTCGGCCGAAGTGCGCACGTCGACTTCCTGGCGCGCTTCGATGACGCAATCGAACTCCTGCGCCAGCGCGGCTGCCGGGAGCATCGATGCGAGGCAGCCTGCGAGGATCAGGCGAGGCGTTAGCAAGGTTGCAACGTGGATTGGATTGAATCGCAGTGTAGCGGATATGGCCCGGCTTCCCGAGGGGCGCGCGCGACGGCGCGAATGTGCAAGGAAGTGCAAAGGCAGCGCGAGGCGGATGTTGCGGAAATCCTTTTTCTTTCAGCGATGAATGCCGGCTTTTACAGTCAAAAGATGACAAATGTCCCGATACCGGGACGGTGGTTTTCGCGACCGGAATAAATTGACACGCCCCGGGCGCCCGGTTAGAAGTGGAAGCAACTTGGCCGCGCCGTGAAATATGCACTTGTTTTCCGGTTGCAGCGCCGAGTTCAAACGGGGTGCGCGCTGCGGGGTGGCGGACGCGCAACGACGAAGCGACGTGGGCTGAGCGCCGGCGCCACGCCGGGGTTTTGGGGGAAGAGCGTTTGCTGCCGAGCTTGAACGAACACGGACAGCACCAGCCACGGGACGCCCGGCCTGACGGCCCCGGCCCGGCGCAAGCGCGCCTTTCTCCGCACGGCAAGTTCCTGCTGGAGCCCCTCGAGCCGAGAGTCCTGCTGTCCGCGGACTCCATTCTCGGCGAAGTCTATCGATCGCTCGTAGACGACGAGGCGCGCAGCATAGGCGCCGAGTTCGCGGTCATCGTTCAGGAAATCGACGCCGCCACCAGCGCCGAAATCAGCGCTGTGGACGGCAACGGTTTCGGCAGTGCACAAGCGCAAACCGCACCGAGCGTGGCCTGGCCGGAAGGCTGGCAGACGGACCCTGAAGAGCAAACGGCCGATGACGCCGAAGCGCTGCCCGCGGTCGCACCCGAAACCACCAACGCCGAGGACCTCCAGGCCGCCCAGTTTGCTGCCGCGGCGGTCACCTCGACGGCAACGGAAAACCAACGCGCCGGCGACGATTCGACTCCCGCCGGCAGTGACGATCAGGACGCGAATTCCGGAATCATCCCTGGAACCCATCTGCCGCGCGGACCTCCGGCGAACGACCAGCCGTCGGCCGCGGTGATCGCGGACGAATCCTTAGCAGACAAGGAGTTAAGCCTTTCCGATTCTCCCCAAGGGGACGAAGGGGGGCTTTTCGGCGTTGAAGGCGCGCTGATTTCCGAGACTTTTTACGATTCGCAGGCGCGCGCGCCGCCTGATTCCGGCGTACTGTACGAGCAGTCCGTGGCGCCAGTTCTGGCCGAAGCCCTGCGGCTCTGGACCGCTACCGGACTGACGCAAGACCAGGCCGACCGCCTCGCCCAGATCGAGGTCCGCGTCGCCGACCTGCCGGGCGCGCAACTGGGTTGGGCCGAAGGCCTCGGCATCACGCTCGATCACACCGCCGCGGGTCTCGGTTGGTTCGTAGACCCCACCCCCGGCGAGCATTCAGAGTTCACGCAGACCCTCTCCGATTTCCGCATCGCAGCAGACGCCGACAGTACCGACTCCGGCCGCATCGATCTGCTGACGGTCGTGCTCCACGAGATCGGCCACGTGCTGGGCTTCGACCACCTGGAAGCTGACGAAAGCTTGGGGCTCATGTCGGAAATCTTGCCCTCAGGCACCCGCCGGTTGCCGGATTCGATCGAGTCGGCTGCGTTGGAGTTCATCGTGGATTCAGACGCTCCGACTCGAGCCGACCACGATCAGCACCTGCTCTTTGATGGACCAGCGGCGCCTGATGCAGGGGTCACTCCGATCGACATACTCGCCGACTCATTCAACGCGGTGCTGCTAGAGGCTCGCGATCTCTGGACGGTGTTTGCCAATGGTGCGGGCGTTGCCGACGTTCTCACTTCCTTCACCGTCGAGCTCATGGATCTCGAGGACAACGAACTGGCGCAGGCGCAAGGCGGCGTGATTTCCCTCGATCCCACCGCGGCCGGCCGCGGCTGGTTCGTCGATCCGACTCCCGCTGACAACGGCGAATTCGACACCAACCTCCTGGCTGTGGAGGACGGGTCTGCCGATGGCCTCATCGACCTGCTCACTGTTTTGGTGCACGAAGTCGGTCATCTCCTCGGATTCCCCCATGGCTCCCAACTGGAGGTCATGGATTCCGAGTTGGGACTGGGTGAGCGGAGTCTGCTTTCTGACCTGATGATCGTGGATCTGTCGGGGGTGGCGGATACCGCCATCGTCGACATTCAGATCAACGATAACGGCACCGTTGATATTTCCGGCGCCGGGCCAGCGGACGGAACGGCTCTCACGGGGATTGCCCTCGTGATCGGCAATCCCAATGCCAGTTTCACGTTGGGGGGCTCGAATCTCGACAACCAGTGGACGCTGGGAGCAGGAAACACGGGCCACATCGGCAGCGCGACCAGCTTCGTGGCATTCCAGGCCATCCAGCTCCTTGAAGGTGGCGCCGCACAGGATCAGGTAGAGCTCCGTTCGGGCTATTCGGCCCTGACTACCCTGTCCACCGGCGGTGGACCCGATCGGCTGCTCGTCGTCAGCGGCAGCGAGGGAGGGTTTACCTATAGCGGCGGGGCGGACCTGGACAGCATCGTCAACGCGGACGGTGCGGCCATCGCCATCATGACGGTCGACGTGGAAACCCGGATCGACCGGCCGCTGCTCTTCATCCCGGGATTTGCAGGCACCTTCGCGAAAGACCAGACCGAGAGCGGGATCAAGGACTGGTTCCTGAGGCGCGGCATCGAAGCGTGGAACCTGGCTCTGGAACCGCTGGGACGCACCTATGACAATTTCGTGCAAACGATGGTGAACCTGGGATACGTCAACGGGACGGACGCACCCGCGGGCACCATCTTCGCGGCGCTCTGGGATTGGCGCACCCCGGTGGCAATCTCGAACGACCTTGTCGACGACGGGTTCCTTGCCGATGTGACCACCGCGTCGTTGATGGACGCCACGTTTGATTCCGGCGTGGACTATCTTGCCTACTGGCTCGACAAGGCCGCCCAGGCATGGGAAACCCTGACGGGAACGCCTGCCACTGGCGTGCTGGTCGACGTGGTTACCCACAGCACCGGCGGTCTGGTATCCCGTGCCTATATTCAAAGCGCTGCCTACGGCGACGGTTTGCCGCGCATCAACACGCTGATCCAGACGGGCGTGCCCAATCAGGGCACCGGCGCGCCCTTCCAGTTGCTCAATAACGACTTCAGCCTCAAGTCGGGGACCCGCGTCCTGACGCTCGTAATCGACAAGGCCTACAGCTACTTCAATGACCCGGCGGAAACGGTCCTCGATCCGGATGGCACTCCCTTTGTGATACACCATCCCGACGGGACCCCCCTCGACCTCGGGACAGCCACCGAAGCAGACAAACAGAAGTACTTCGTCGGTTCCTACGTACAGGCGCTGCTCGATCTGCTGCCCGTCTACCCGGCCTATTCGACCGACGATGGCGTGTCCTACGCAACCCTGACGGATGCAGGACAGGAGTTCGTCAATCCGTTGCTGGGTGACCTGAATGCCGGTAACGGCAGGAACGGCTTCGCGGATCCTTACGATGCCGCCACCAACCCGAACGCCCCGGTCAAGACGCGCATCATGTACGGCACCGGCCTGGATACCGCCGATCGAATCTGGCAGCAGCAGGGGTTCAAACCGGACCTCGGGCTCAGCAACGAGATTCTGCCTTTCACCAAACTGATCGGCGATCTGCCGGACTCGGATCAGATCTGGTATCACCTGGATCCGCTGCCGGGCGACGAGACGGTGACGGAGCTTTCGGCGTCAACGGGATTCGACGGCAGCGTGCTCATGCCGCGGGCGGATACCGAGCACAGCGCTCTCTCCAACGATGCCGGTGCGCAGGAAGCCATCGTCGCGGAACTGGGGGTCACGACCGCAGCCGTCGCTACCGCGGCGGTTTCTACCGATCTGAAATTCGGCACGCTGCAATCGGCGGTCAAGCTGGTGGAGTTCGGCTTGATCGAGATCGGTCCGATCGAGCTCGGCGGGCTCACCATTCGAGTGGCTCCGGTGGATACGGCGCAACTGGTGGATCTGCTGGACGACGACGGTGAGCTGACGACGCTGACGGTGTACGCCGAGATACAGCTCGATGCGTTCGTTTACCTGGCCGGGCAGTTCACATTCGAGAAGCTGCCGGAACCGCAGCTAATAGACATATCCACGGGTCTGCCGGCCAACGCCGTGGAACTCGTCACCGAGTATGGTTCCGAGATCGAAGACATAGTCATGAAGGTCACGAAGGTCAGCGGCCGCAACATTCAGGCCTTCGTGGGCATCAATGGGCCCTTCTGGACGGATCTGGATGACGATCAGGTGCCGTCCTTCGTCAACGATCTTGGCGAGACGCTGACCGCGGACGGCGACTTCGACGGTTTTGTGGATGAGGTTGGCGGATACGGGGACAAGAACAAGAACGGACGGGTCGATCCGGGTGAGTCGGCGGAAATCGATGTCGATGCCACCGGCCTCGTCATTGAGAACCTGGATGTGGCGCTTGCCATGTTCAAGCCGGACTTGCTCGGTACGATGGATCCCGCCTACCTCTTGATACCAAAGATGCATTCGCTGGTCGCGACGGCCCAGACCGCCCGCCTGGTGGGTATGGAGGCCGTCGTGGAGGCGACGATCCGCAACATCAAGGTCACGGTCAACAGCGGCAAGCCCTGGAAAGGGGGCTTTGGCCCGCCCGTAGTGAACATCGCCAAGAGCTTCGAGAACTCCCCGGATGCAAACGACGGCGAACTCGCTTTCTTCAGCCCGGTTGGGGAGTTGGCCGTTCTGGATGCCGACCAGGACGGCTGGCTGGAGCTTGACGACATTGATCCGCTCGAGATTGCGGTTCTGGCCGCGCTTACGCAGGTAGACCTCAACGGCAATGATGATGGCCGTATCACCCCGGCTGAATTGCTGGCGCTCTATGACCTCGGCGATGGGCTGGGGGGAAGCTCGGACGGACGGCTGCAGGAGTCCGAAGCGAGCGCTTTGGCAGTCTTCGATGACAACGGTGATGACGAAATTCAGCTCGGCGGCTTCCAGGAAGCCACGGGCGAGTTGATCGATCCCCTCGTCATCGACTTCGATGGTAGTCGGCGGCTTGGGGCCAGTGCCGACAGCGTGCTGCTCTCGCTCGCGAACTTCGTACATGTGATCGGCAGCTTCTCGTTCGAGAAGGGGCCGGTGCATCGGGTCGATGTGGCAACGGGGTTGCCGGCGAACCTGGGCGATCTGGTGGTGGCGCTGCAGGATGCGTTTGGCGATCTGCCGTTCACGGATCCCGCCGACGGCACGCTGTGGGTGGAGCCGGACCTGTCGGTGATCCACAACCTGGAAGTGGACAGCCTGCAGATCGGGGCGTCTGGGGCGAATGCCTTTGTGGGCCTGAACGGCCCGTACCGGCCGGATACGAACGGGGACGGGTTTGTCACGGATGCGGATGGTCCAGCCGATCCGGATGCGGTGGGTCTGGCGATCGAGGATGTGGACTTCGGGTTCATCACGATGTCGCCGACGCTGAACTCGCTGCCCGGGTTCAACAATCTGCTGCCGAAGTTCACGGCGATCAAGGCGACAGCGGCCTCGGCCGGCCTGGTCGGGATGGACGAAGTGCTGACGGCGTCGATCCGCAACGTGCTGGTGGAGGTAAACACCGGCAAGAAGTGGCCCGGGGAACTGGGCCCGCCGGTGGTGGACTTTGCGTCGAGCTTTGCGACCGACGAGGTCACGAGCTTCTTTGATGCGGACGGCGATGGGGCTATCGAGGTCTCCGATCTGCTCGCGCTGGCGGCAGGTGGCGCGGGGGCGCTGGAGGCTCTTGGGTTCGATGTCTCGACGCCGACGCAAGTGCTGGAGTTCGCCGATCTCCTGGCGGTGCTGGATGGTCCTGCGAACGGGAACCAGGACGGTCAGTTGCAGGTGACGGAAGCATCGCTGGTCGCGGCGGGAGCGGCGGCTGAGGACGCCGACGGCGATGGCAAGCTGGATCCGCCAGGGTACGAGATCCGCACGGGCACCAGTACCGCGCCGGTGTATATCGATTACGACGGCAACCAGCGTATCGGTGCGGCGGCCGACAGTGTGGAGCTGGCGCTGGGGAACTTCGTGCATGTGATCGGCAGCTTCTCGTTCGAGAAGGGGCCGGTGCATCGGGTCGATGTGGCAACGGGGTTGCCGGCGAACCTGGGCGATCTGGTGGTGGCGCTGCAGGATGCGTTTGGCGATCTGCCGTTCACGGATCCCGCCGACGGCACGCTGTGGGTGGAGCCGGACCTGTCGGTGATCCACAACCTGGAAGTGGACAGCCTGCAGATCGGGGCCTCGGGCGCCCACATCTTCGTCGGCCTCGACGGACCCTACTACACCGACACCGACAATGACGGATTCGTCAGCGACGAAACGACGTTCAACGAGGCCGCCATCGGCTTTGTGGTCGACGGCGTCGACTTCGGATTCGTCACCATGGCGCCGACGCTCTCCGCATTGCCGGGATTCGGTTCGATACTGCCCAAGTTCACGGCGCTTACTGCGTCTGCAGATCAGGTGGGCTTCGTTGGCATACCCGACGTCACTATGGCGCTGGAAGGTATCGGGATCGACGTCAACACCGGCAACAAATGGCCGCTGGGGCTGGGACCGCCTGTGATCGATTTTGCCGCCAGCTTCGCAACCGACGAGCTGCTGGGGTTCTTCGATCAGAATGACAACGGGCGGATCACGGTCGGCGACCTTCGCTCGCTGGGTGGTTACGATCTGCTGGGCATTTACGAGCCCACTGCGGCCGATGCGCAGGAACTGACTTTCGAGGACTTGCTCGACAGTGACCTCGATGCCAACGGCGACGGCATGCTGCAGGTGACGGAAGCCTCCGCGATTGGTACGGGCGCCGGCGGAGTATCGGCTCAGGCGGCCGATGTGGATGGCGATGGGAAACTGGACCCGCCGGGGTACGAGGTCCGCACGGGCACCACGACCGCGCCCGTCTATATCAATCATGACGGGAAGCAGCGGTTCGCCGCAAGCATCGAGCAGGCAACGTTGCAGATCTCTCAGTTCGTGCACATCGCGGGCAGTCTCGCCGTCGAAAAAGGCCCGGTGCAGACCGTGCAGCTCGCTCCGGGCGGTATCGATCTGACTGGAAACCTCGAATTGCTTCTGGAGTCCTTCGGCCTGGACCCCGGCCTCGCCTCGCTCCTGATTTCAACGCAGGCCGAGCTCGAATTCCTTACGATCGGCGCATCGAACGTGCACGCCTTTATCGGCATCAATGGACCGTACTGGAACGACACAGATGGCGACAGGGTGCTGGATCCAGCCGAAATAAACGACGAGGCCGTCGGGCTGGTCGTCAACGACTTTGATTTCGGCCTCGCCATGATGACATCGACCAACCCGTTGTTGCCCTCGAAGTACACGGCGCTCAAGGCCACCGCCGAGTCCATCAGCCTCGAAGGCATCGATGGCGCGACGCTGGCTGCCGAGCAGCTGCTGGTCGAGGTGAACCAGTCGCAGCCGACCTTCTTCGGCGTGTCGCTGTTCCCGGTGGTGGACTTCGCGGAGACGTTCCCGAGCGAGCAACTCGCTCTGTTCGACACTACCCACGATGGCCAGATTACGGTGGCGGAGCTGCGGGCCCTCAATCACGACGAGCTCAGTTATGGCTCTCTGTACGACGCCAGCAACAACCCCGCCGACATCATTTCCCTCGCTGTTCTCGTTTCCGAACTCGACACCAACCACGACGGTCAACTGCAGATCGGTGAAGCCGCCGCGCTCGCAGGCGAAGCCGCGGCCGCAGCCGCCGACGTGGATCACGACGGCAAGATCGATCCCGTCGGTTTCGAGCTCAAAACGGGCGGTGATCCCGTCTATCTGACCGCTGACTCCTCGCTCATCCGCGCGCAGGGGTTTGTCGAGCTGGATCTTTTCGGCACGGTCATCATCACCGGAAGCGTGGCCTTCGAGCTCGGGCCGACGCTGACGGTGGACCTCGACGACGGCACCACCGATGTCCTCGTCAGCACGCTGACGATCGGCGCGGCGAACGTGAACGCGTTCGTCGGCATCAACGGGCCGTACTGGACCGATCTCGACGGCGACCACGAGGTGTCGCCGGACGAGCTCGACCCCGAGGCGACCGGCCTCGCGATCACCGATCTCGACATCGGCATCATGGTGATGACGAGCGTCTCGACGCTGGACGTGTTCCTCGCGGCGAAGGCGAGCGTGTTCTCGTTCGGCCTGGTGGGCATCGACGGCTTCACCGCCGCCGGCAGCTTCGATATCGCGATCAACCAGGGGATCGGGGGCTCGGGACTGGCGGCGGTGGACTTCCTGGCGAGCTTCCCCGACTCGGACGGCACGGGCCCCGACCAGGCCGGTTTCGAGGTGAATACCGGCGACCCGTCGTCGCCGATCCTGCTCGACTTCACCGAGTCCGTCATCATGCTGCACCTCGAGGGCGTGCTGGCGTTCGCGCCGGGAGGCACCGAGGTGCTCGCGCTGGACGGCACCTTCGACCTCACCATCGAGGACGACTTCTTCGAGATGCGCGTGATCGCGACGTTCGACCTGAACGCCGGCAGCACGCGGCTGCTCGCCTTCTCGGCCGACGGCTTCCTGCGCATCGACAACGACGGCGTCCTCGCCGCCATCCACCTCGCCCTGGCCGCGGGCGTCCCGTCGTCGTTCGGCTTCACGCTGGAGGCCGACTTCCACCTGGAGTTGAACACCACCGGAGCGGCGCGACCCGTCGCCGGCTTCGGAAGCATCGAGCCCGGCTTCCGCATCCATGCCGACGGCACGCTCGGCCTCGCCGGGGGCGCCTTCTTGCTCGAGGGCACTTTCGACCTGGAGGTAGGCGCCACCGCGGTCTCCATCCAGATCCACGCCGGCGTCAGGATCTTCGGCTTCCCGTTCGCGGTCGATGGGCTGGCGGTAATTCAGGGCGGAAGCAATCCGGGCATCGTGCTCTCGATCGTGCTGACCGTCGGCGGAGCCAATTCGACCACCATCGCCGCCGTTGCCGGGAAGATCAACCTCACCGGCCGGTTCCTGTTCCAGGTCAACACGACCGGCGTCGCGGTGAGCCATGCGGGGACCAACGTCGTGCCCGGCCTGAGGATCGCGGTCAGCGATGCAGCCGGCACCGGGCCGGCGACGCTGAACATCCTCGGCTTCGTCATGCGCGGCGGCGTGACCATCTCGGTCACTCCGCAAGGGTTCGAGATCCGCAACCTGGTCCTGAGCCTGAACTTCTTCAACTTCGTCACCTTCAACGTCACCGGCAACCTGTTCGCCAACGGGTCGTTCAACCTCACCGCCGCGTTCAACATCTCGGTAGGCAACAGCACCCTCGGCGCCAGCGGCGGCGCCTCGGCGACGTTCAGCGACAGCGGCTTCTCGGCGAGCGGCTCGTTCAGCGGCCGCCTGTTCGGCTTCAACGTCGGCCCGATCGGCGGATCGTTCTCGATCAGCAGCAACCGGGTCAGTCTGGCGATCCGGGTCGTGATCAGTACTCCGGCGGTCAAGATCAAGGTGTTCGGCAAGACGGTGACCCTCATTCCGGCGTTCAACTTCGACAAGACGGCGCGCTTCTTCATCGGCACCGTAACGCCGCCCACCGCCGTCCAGGCGCCGCCCGATGCGCCTCCCGCGCCGCTCCTCGCCCGCCAGGTCGGCACCGACCTGTTCCTCAACATCGGCGCTGACGCCCACCTGCGCGGGGCGGCTTCAGGCACCACCGACGTCACGGAGGAAGTGTACGAAGTGACGCACGTCGGCGGCAGCGCGGGCGACGAAACGCTCGCCGTGTCCGCCTTCAACGAGACGCAGATCTTCTCGGGTATCGCCCGCATCGTGGTCACTGACGCCGGCGTGGACGACGACTCCATCACGATCGCGAGCGGCGTGCTGGCGAATGCCGAGCTGAACGGCGGGGACGACGACGACGAGCTTATCTACAGCGGCAGCGGGACGGCGATCCTGAGGGGCGGCAACGGCTTCGACCGGCTCACCGGCGGCAGCGGGGTGAGCACGCTCGAGGGCGGCGATCACGACGACGTCCTCGAAGGCTTGTCGGGAACGAACGTGATCCGCGGCGGGCCGGGCAACGACCAGATCCTCATGGGCGCCGGCAGCTACCAGATCTTCGGCGATGAGGGCGACGACCTCGTCGACTGGGACATCGCCCAGGGCGGGCAGCTCGCCGGCCTCGACGGCGCGACCGGCCTCGACACGCTGCGCATCCTCGGAACCGATGCCGCCGAGACCGCTCAAGTGATGCCGGCGTTGCCGGGCTTCGCGGTCGCGTACGCCGGATTCGTCGCCGCGCCGCTGAATACGGAAGGGCTGGTCATCGAGGCCCGCGGCGGTAGCGACACCATCACGATCGGCCACTTGGCAGGGTCGGCGCTGATCCAGATCGCCCTGCAGCTAGGCGCCGGCGACGGCGCGCCCGACAGCGTCACCCTCGAAGGATCGGCCGCGGCGGACAGCTTCGTGGTGGCCAGCCAGGAGGGCGAAGGCGTCGACTTCGTCGGCATCCAGAACAGCGTCGACCTCGGCATCGAGCAGTCGGATACCGACGATCTGCTCACCATCCGGGGCAACGGCGGGGACGACAGCATCGATGCTCATCTGCTGGAGGCCTTCCTGATCAACCTGCGCCTCGAGGGCAACGACGGCGCGGACCGCATCATCGGCAGCCAGTTCGCCGACGTCATCGACGGCGGCGCCGGCAGCGACACCATCAGCGGCGAGAAGGGCGTGGACATCTTCGTCGCCTTCGCCGGCCCCGATACCGACGTCGACACGCTGCTGGAGCGGCGTGACGCCGATTACACGCTGACCGACCACGAGCTCACGATCAGCAACGCGACGCTGGTCGCAGAAACCGAGCAGCTCACAGACGCGTTCGGCAACCCGGTGTTCGACCGCGTGGTGCTCATCGGCGGACCCGGCGCCAATGCCTTCGCCGTGAGCCAGTGGACCGGCCACGTGACGCTCGACGGTGAGGAAGGCGGCGACGCCTACACCATCGAGCTGAACGGCGCCGGCTCCTCCGTGATCATCATCGAGGACAGCGGCATGGCCGGCACGGACATCGTGACCGTCCAGGGTACCGACGGCGCGGATGTCTTCGTGCTCACGGGCGACACGCTGACGCTCGGCACCGCGACCGAAACGCTCCACTACAGCGGCCTGGAGGCGTTCACGCTCGAGAGCTTCGGCGACGACGACGTGATCACGATCCTCCAGACCCACGCCGGACTGGTCACCGTCAATACCGGGGACGGCAACGACACCGTCACCGTGGTGGCGATTTCCGGCTCCACGACGATCGACACCGGAGCGGGCGCAGACGTCGTGGTCGTCAACGGCCCGGGCGTGGGCGCCGCGCTGGCGATCGAGGATACCGATGGCGTCGCCTTCGGTCTGGACTTCAGCGCGGAGACGGCCGACCTGAGCGGAACGCTGACCTCGACGCAGATCACCGGGCTGGGGCTGGGCGGCGCCATCTCGTATGCGGGCGTGAGCGCGCTCGGCATCACGCTGGGCTCCGGCAACGACACCTTCAATGTCCAGAGCACCCACGCCTCGACACCGACCACGCTCGACGCCGGGCCGGGCAACGACACGATCAACGTCGGCAGCCTTGCGCCGGACGCGGGCGGCACGGTGAACGACATCAGCGGGCCGCTCACGGTCAACGGCCAGGGCGGCAGCGACACGTTGAACGTGGACGACACGGGCGACATGACCCCGAACACGGGCACGCTGACGGCGACCACGCTCGCCGGCCTCGGCATGCTCGGGGGGATCACCTACGGAACGCTGGAGAGCGTGAACATCGGGCTGGGCTCGGGCGACGACACCCTCAACGTTCAGAGCATCGACGCCACGACTCCGACAACGCTCAACGCCGGGCTGGGCAACGACACGGTGAACATCGGCAGCCTTGCGGGCACGGTAAACGCCATTGGCGCGCCGCTCACGGTGAACGGCCAGGGCGGCAGCGACACGCTGAACGTGGACGACACGGGCGACACCGAGGCGAACACCGGCACGCTGACGGCGACGACGCTCACCGGCCTCGGCATGCTCAGGGGGATCACCTACGGAACGCTGGAGAGCGTGAACATCGCACTGGGCTCGGGCGGGGACAGCTTTACGATCGCGAGCACGCACGAAGGTGAGACGACGCTCAACGGCAACGCGGGCACGGACACGGTCAATGTGCGCACGACCGGCGGCGCGACCACCGTCAATGCGGGAAGCGAAAACGACACGGTGAACGTCGGCAGCCTTGCGGGCACGGTGAACGGCATCGGTGCGCCGCTCACGGTGAACGGCGGGGACGGCAGCGACACGCTGAACGTGGACGACACGGGCGACACGACCGCGAACACGGGGACGCTGACGGCGACCACGCTCGCCGGCCTCGGCATGCTCGGGGGGATCACCTACGGAACGCTGGAGAGCGTGAACATCGCGCTGGGCTCGGGCGGGGATAGCTTCACGATCGCGAGCACGCACGGGGGCGCGACGACGCTCGGCAGCAACGCGGGCGCGGACACGGTCAATGTGCAGACGATCGGCGGCGCGACCACCGTCAATGCCGGAAGCGAAAACGACGCGATCAACGTCGGCAGCCTGGCGCCGGCCGCGAACGGCACGGTGAACGGCATTGGCGCCTTGCTCACGGTGAACGGCGGGGACGGCAGCGACACGTTGAACGTGGACGACACGGGCGACACGACCGCGAACACGGGGACGCTGACGGCGACCACGCTCGCCGGCCTCGGCATGCTCGGGGGCATCACCTACGGAGCGCTGGAGAGCGTGAACATCGCCCTGGGCTCGGGCGGGGATACCTTCACGATCGCGAGCACGCACGGGGGCGCGACGACGCTCGGCAGCAACGCGGGCGCGGACACGGTCAATGTGCGCACGACCGGCGGCGCGACCACCGTCAATGCCGGAAGCGAAAACGACGCGATCAACGTCGGCAGCCTGGCGCCGGCCGCGAACGGCACGGTGAACGGCATTGGCGCCCTGCTCACGGTGAACGGCGGGGGCGACAGCGACACGTTGAACGTGGACGACACGGGCGACATGGCCCCGAACACGGGCACGTTGACGGCGACGACCATCACCGGCCTGGGGCTCGGTCCTGACGGCATCGCGTATGAAACGGTTGAGACGCTCAATATCAACCTCGGCTCCGGCAGCGACGTCTTCAATGTCCAGGGCACCAGCGCGGTCACCAACCTGAGCCTCAATGCCGGCGACGACCGGATGTTCGTCTCCTCCAACGGCGTTCTTGATGAGCTGTTGGGGACGCTCAACATCGATGCCGGGAGCGGGCGCCACCTGCTGATGATCAGCGACGAGGCGGCCACCGCGGGCGACGGCTACGTGCTGATCACGGACAGCCACGCGAGGGCCTTCGCCCGGGATGCGAATGTCGCCGTGGAGGGAGAGATCTTCATCGCCGGCCTGGCCCCGGCCGCCATCAGCTACCGCGCCGCCGCGCACGGCAATTTCGCGGACGGCATCACCATCTGGAGCGGCTTCGGCAACGACACTATCGAGATCGACGGCACCCACTTCAGGACGGACGTGCGGACGGTCACGACGCTGAACACCGGCCTGGGCGACGATCAGGTCTTCGTCGATCTGCAGGAGGGCTCGGACGGGTTCTTCGTCCTGAATACCCAGGGTCCGTACGACGACCGCTCGCTGTCGGACAAGGACGTCGTCGACGCCGGCCAGTCGAGCCTGCCGCTGATCGTCTTCGGCGGCCAGGACGACGACTGGATCCGCGGCGGCAGCGGCGGCGACCTGATCTTCGGCGACCGCGGCCGGGTCCTGTACTTCACCGACCCGAGCGCGGTCACGCCGATCACCGCCGCGGTCGACGCCGACACGCTCGCCATGCTGGAGGCGGACGCGGTCAGCGTCTTCGGGCACGGCGGGCTTGGCGACAAGACCGACGGCGTCGTGCGGCCGCTGGCCATCGCGATCAGCGTCGACCGCGAGGTCGGCGGAACCGACACCATCTACGGCATCGGCGGCGAAGACATCCTCATCGGCGGCGCCGCAGGCGATGACGTCGATGGCGGCCTCCACGACGACCTGATCTTCGGGGACAACGTGGGTCTGCAGCGGCTGGTGGTCGGCGACATGGCCAACCCGCGCTTCCGCGTCCTCGAGGGCATGGCGATCTACAGCACCGCCACGGAGACCGCCGGCGATGTGCTCGTGACCGACGCCTGGCAGGTCGATCCGCGCGGCGCCCCGACCTGGACCGACTTCCGCATCACGCTGCTCGACCATGACCTCGCGACGCAGTCCGCCCTACAGAACAACTTCGGCGACGATTACCTGGCGGGCGGCCCGCATGACGACCAGATCTTCGGCCAACTGGGCAACGACGTCATCCAGGGCGACGGCGACATCGGCCTCGCTGTCGGCGCACACCGCGACTCGGACAACAAACTGCTTGTGCAGCGCTCCGAAGACCGTGCGGACGACGGCGACGACTACATCGAGGGCAACGGCGGCAGCGACGTCATATTCGGCAACCTCGGGCAGGACGACATCGTGGGCGGCAACTCGAGCCTGTACAGCCTGGATGCCGATCTACGCCGGGTCGATGCCGGCGATCGGATCTTCGGCGGCTCCGCCACGGGCCTCAACCGCAACGGGCTCGGCGACACGGCGCCGCAATCGCACGCGACGGACGCCGATGCCATCGTCGGCGACAACGGCAACATCTACCGCATCGTCAAGAAGACCGGGCCGGCCGCCTTCGAGACGTTCAACTACGACGACCTCTATGACGATGCGCGAGGCATCGTGCCGCGCGGCATGCAGCTCATCGACTACACGCCGGGCGGGCCGGACTTCGCGGGTGCCACACTCGAGGCTCTCGGCGACATCGGCGGCAACGACGAGATCCACGGCGAATCGGGCGACGACTTCATCTACGGGATGAAGGGTGACGACATGCTCTTTGGCGAGGGGCAGAACGACGACCTCATCGGCGGTTGGGGCAACGACTGGATCTCCGGCGGGACGGGAATCGACGGCGTGCTTGGCGACGACGGGCGCATCTACACCAGCCGCAACAGCTCTACCGTGCCCGAGCCGCTCTATGGCATCGGCACGGTTGTAGTGAACGAACGCATCGACACCCCGGGCGACATGCAGGTGGCGATCATCAACGCCGATCAGGCGCTGAAGAAAACCGTCGACCTGACGCCGTTCGATCTGGATCCGGATACGGCCTTCCCGGATCCGCTCTTCGACCCGATGTTCGCCGACGACATCATCTACGGCGGTCTCGGCAACGACTTCCTGCACGGCGGGGCGGGCGACGACGCCATCTCCGGGGCCGAAGCGCTGCCCTCGGCGGTCGTGTGGCTGTTCCCGGACGACGGTTTGCCGCACGAGTCGGAAGAGGGCGTCGCTGTAGACGTCGGCTACGACACGCCGGGCAACCCGGGCCACGCGCTTGGCTTCGAAGCGCGACGCGCTGAGGAGTTTGCCGCCTACGACGAATTCGAACCGCGAGTCAAGATCTTGATCGGCGACGAGGAGTTCTTCCTGAACTTCGACGCCGGCGAAGGGCCCGTGGTAGCGGGCACCCCTGTCTTCACCGACGGCGACGACGCCATCTTCGGCGACCTGGGCAACGACTGGCTGGTGGGCGGCACGGGCCGCGACCACGTCTTCGGCGGCCGCGGCAACGACCTGATGAACGCGGACGACGACCACGAAACCAACGCCGGTCAGAACGACCAGCCGGACGGGCCGCAGCTTTCCTATGAGGACATCGCCTTCGGCGGCGCGGGACGTGACGTGCTCATCGGCAACACCGGCGGCGATCGCCTGATCGACTGGGCCGGCGAGTTCAACAGCTACCTGGTGCCGTTCCCGGCGTTCGGCTCGGCAGCGATCAGCCGCAGCCTGCAGCCGCAGCTGAAGGAGTATCTGTACGATCTCTCCGCCGCGGACGGCGCCGATGCCACGCGCTTCGCGGACACCGGCACGGGCGAGCTGCGCAACGGCGAACCCGACGGCGAGATCGGCCTGGTCGAGCAGAAGGATCCCGACTGGCAGGCGCAGACCGGCGCGCCGAACGACATGCAGCCGGGCAACGTCCCGGGCGGCGCCCGCGACGTGCTCCGCGGCGCGACCTTCAACAACGGTCAGGCCGACGGCTTCTCTGCCGACAGCGGCACGTGGAAGGTAAGCGGCGGACGCTTTGAGGTGGCGCCGGAATACCTGGGCGGCGACGCGACGAGCGTGTTCTACGTCGATCACGTGCTGCCGATCTACTTCGAGATCCGCGCCACCATCAATGCCGGCAAGCCGACGGCGGGATACAAGTCGAACGCCTATCTCATCTTCGACTACCAGAGCGAGAGCAACTTCAAATTCGCCGGTGTCAACATTTCCACCGACAAGATTGAGATGGGCTACCGCGACGCAGGCGGCTGGCACGTGGTCGAGCAGGCCAATATCCAGGTCCGCCCCGACCGCGACTACAACCTGCTGCTGGCGCTGAACGGCACGGTGGCGACCCTGGTGGTCGACAACAGCCAGGTCTTCAGCCATGTGTATGCGCCGCGGGTGGACCCGGACGGCTTCAGCTACGGGCTCAACGCCGGCATGGTCGGCATCGGGGCCTACAACGCCATCGGCCGCATCGACAACGTCGCGGTGCAGATTCTGCCGCCCGAGATCACTTTCCAGGACGTGGAAGACTTCGACGACGGCGCGGCCAATCTCTATATCGCCGGCAAGCTGGGCGACTGGCAACTCTCGGCCGGACGCTACGACGGTGCGCCTGCCCTCGCCGAGGACCTCGGCGACAGCCTCGCCGATCTGCACATCGGCGCGAACTACCTGCTTCGTTTCGACGCCGAATTAAGGACGAACGCCATCGGCGGCATCCTCTTCGACCGCTATGCGCCGGATGATTTCAAGTTCGCCGCTCTCTCCACCGAGACCAACCAGGTGCTCATCGGCCACTACACCGATCGCCACGGCTGGAAAGTCGACGCCGCCGTCGGCAAGCTGCTCGATGCCAACAGGGATTACACCCTGACGGTGACTCTTAAGGGAAGCACGGTCAGCCTGTATCTCGACAACAACGCGCTGCTTGGGCACGTGTTCAACGCCGTGACAGTGGACGGCGACTTTGGCCTGCTGACCCGAAACGGCACCACAAGCTTCGACGCCGTCACGGTCGCGACCAACGACCGCTCGCTGCAGGCCGAGTCGGCGACAGCGTCCAACCTGCTCGCGGCAAGCGCGCCCGACCGCAACGCGCCCCCGGCCGAGCCGCTCGATCCAGCGGCCCTCGCCGCGGTAGTGGACTCCGCTATCGCGCGCTGGCGGGCATCCGGGCTGCTGGACGAGGCCTTGTTCGCCGCCCTCGACGCGGTTACGTTTGAGATCGCGGACCTTCCCGGCCTCGTTCTCGCCAGCACCGTGGGGAACACCGTTTACCTCGATGCCGACGCCGCCGGCTTCGGCTGGTTCGTCGACGCATCGCTTGCCAACGACGAGGAGTTTGCCCGACGCGCCGAGGACGGAAGCCTGGTCGCGACCGCGGGCAGCGAGGCCTACGGACGCATGGACCTGCTGACCGTCGTGATGCACGAGATCGGCCACGTGCTCGGTTTCGATCACGACGCACCGGACACCGGCGCGCTGATGGAAGAAACGCTCGACGCGGGCACGCGACGGCTTCCCGGGGCGGCCGCGGTGACCTCGGCGGGCACCCAGAGCGTCGGCGCGGGAAGCGATACCGAACACGTTTCCTTCGACGCGTCGGCTTCGAGCTCCGAGGCGGTTGCCGACCGACAGACCCACGACACGGGGCAAGCGACTGTTTCGAGCACGGATGCGAGCGGGACCGTCGCGATTACGGCAGGTTTCCAGGCCGCCATGAGCACGGCGCAAACGGCGAACCAACCCTCGCTCGATAGCGACGATTCTGCGCCGCCACCGACCGCGCAGGAATCGACTTCGCCCGAGTCAGGGCCTGCGAGCACGGAAGACGCCGGCACCCCCGATGCCGCTTCCGCGAACTCCTCAACGGAGGACTCCGGCATCGGAGATCAGGCCGTGACGGGTTCGGAAACGACCACCTCCCAGCCGCCCGCGGCCGCTCCCGGCGCCAACGGCCAGGGGCGCCGCGCCCGGTCCTGATCTTCTCTCACCCCCCAAAGTTGGCCGTGTCCCGGGCAACCGGATACGATAGCCGGCAGGGGGGCTCATGGCCGATCACGACGGCATCAGATCAATCACCGATGCCCGGCGCGCTACAGGCGAAGCGGAACCGGAGTCGTTCGACTCCGAGCACTGGGCCCGGCTCGCCCATGCGGCCGATGCGGCCACCTTTGCTGCCAACTGGCTCGACATCCAGTGCCGCGCGTTCGACGGGGTCATCCGCGGCGTCGTAGTCCTGCGCACCTCGGAAGCGGCGACCTTCGCCCCGATCGCCCTGTGGCCCGAAGGCGTCGAAGGCAGCCCGAAGCTGGCCGCGGTGGTAGAGAGCACTCTGTCGCGAAGGCGCGTTGTCGTCCAGGGCATGAAGCGCGGGGCGCATCGGCAGGACTACGTGTTCATCGGGCACCCGATCCTGGTCGACGACGAGCTGTATGGCGTTGCCGCGCTCGAGGTCGAGGGCCGCTCGGAAGCCGCGCTGCAGGACCTGGTGCAGCGCCTGGGCTTGGGCGTCGGCTGGCTCGAAGCGCTCGCGCGCCGCAAGACCTTCACCAGCAAGGCGCGCCTGGTCACGGTGCTCGAGCTCATCGCCACTTCGCTGCAGCACGAGCGCTTCCAGGCCGCGGCCACCGCGGTGGCCACCGAGCTCGCCACCACGCTCGGCTGCGAACGGGCCGGCATCGGTTTCCTCACGGGCCGGCACATGGCCCTGCGCGCGCTGTCGCACAGCGCGGCCTTCAGCAAGAAGACCAATCTGGTGCGGGCGCTCGAGGCGGCGATGGACGAGGCCGCCGACCAGCTCGCCACGGTCGTCTACCCCGCGCGCAAGGGCGGGCCGTTCCAGGTCACCCGGGCGCACGCCGCGCTCCTGCAGCAGCACGGGGCCGGCGCGGCCTGCACCATCCCGCTGACGGCGGGGGGCGAGGTGCTCGGCGCCCTGGTGCTCGAGCGCCCGGTGGGCGAGGAGTTCGACGCGCGCACCGTGGAGCTGTGCGAGCACGCCGCGCTGCTGGTCGGCCCGGTGCTCGACGTCAAGCGGCGCGAGGACCGCTGGCTCGCGCAGAAGGCGCTCGACAGCCTGCGCGCGTACGTGCGGCACCTCGCGGGTCCGCGGCACGTCGCGCTGAAAGTCTGGTCGACGGCCGCGTTGGCGGTGCTGCTGTTCCTCGTCTTCGCCAAGGGCGACTACCAGGTCACCGCGGACGCGGCGCTCGAGGGCACGGTGCAGCGCGCGATCGCGGCGGCCATTCCCGGCTACATCGCGGAGGCGCGCGCGCGCGCCGGCGACGTGGTGCGCAAGGGCGACGTGCTGGCCACCATCGACGACCGGGACTTGCGCCTCGAGCGCCTGAAGTGGGTGAGCCAGCGCGCCCAGCGCTCGAGCGAGTACCGCGAAGCCCTCGCGAGCCATCAGCGCGCGCGCGTGCAGGTGCTCGGCGCGCAGCTCGAGCAGGCCGAGGCGCAGCTCGCCCTGATCGACGAGCAGCTCGCGCGCACGCGCCTGGTGGCGCCCTTCGACGCCATCGTCGTCAAGGGCGACCTGAGCCAGTCGCTGGGCGCCCCCGTGGAGCGCGGCAACGTGCTGTTCGAGCTCGCGCCGCTGGACGCCTACCGCGTCATCATGAAGGTGGACGAGCGCGACATCACCCAGGTCGAGGTGGGGCAGTCGGGCCACCTCGCCCTGTCGAGCATGCCGCACGATCCGCTGCCGCTGCGCGTGGAGAAGATCACGCCGGTCTCGGTGGTCGAGGAAGGGCGCAACTTCTTCCGCGTCGAGGCGAGCGCGCAGGGCGGCATCGAGCGGCTGCGCCCGGGCATGGAGGGCGTCGGCAAGATCCAGGTCGACCGGCGCCGGCTCGCCTGGATCTGGACCCACAAGATCGGCCACTGGCTGCGCATGTGGGTGTGGTCGTGGTGGCCGTGACGGCGGGGCGCGCGTGAGCGACGCGCTGCTCAGCCCGTCCTGGTACCGGGTGTCGGGGCTGAAGCCCCGCATTCGCGCGCACGTAGAGATCCACCGCCACGCCTACCGCGGCAAGGTCTGGTTCGTCCTGCAGGACCACGCCGCCGGGCGCTCGCACCGCTTCTCGCCGGCCGCGCACCAGTTCATCGGCCTGATGGACGGCGAGCGCACGGTGCAGCAGCTGTGGGAGGCGGTCTGCGCGCAGCTCGGCGACGCCGCCCCAACGCAGGAGGAGGTGATCCGCCTGCTCGGCCAGCTGCATTCGGCCGATGCGCTGCTGTGCGACGTGCCCCCCGACAGCATGGAGGTGTTCCGCAGGTACCAGCGGCACGAGCGCATGGAGTGGCGGCGGCGCCTGTGGACGCCGCTCGCGCTCCGCTTCCCGATCTTCGACCCGGACCGTTTCCTCGCGCGCACGCTGCCCGTCGTGCAGCCGTTGTTCGGTCCGCTCGGCCTCGCGCTCTGGCTGGCGGTGGTGGGCACCGGCCTGGTGCTGGCGGTGACCCACTGGACCGATCTCACCGAGAACATCGTGGACCGGATACTGGCGCCGCAGAACCTGCTGCTGCTGTGGCTCGTGTACCCGGTGGTGAAGGCGCTGCACGAGCTGGGGCACGCCTACGCCACCAAGAAATGGGGCGGCGAAGTGCACGAGATCGGCATCATGCTGCTGGTGCTGACGCCGGTGCCTTACGTCGACGCCTCCGCCGCCTGGGGCTTCCGCGACAAGGGCAAGCGCGTCGTGGTGGGCGCCGCGGGCATCGCGGTGGAGCTGTTTCTCGGCGCGCTGGCGCTGTTCGTCTGGCTGGGCGTAGAGGCCGGCGCGGTGCGCGCCGTCGCCTACAACGTGATGCTGATCAGCGGTATCTCCACGCTGCTGTTCAACGGCAACCCGCTGCTGCGGTTCGACGGCTACTACGTGCTCGCCGACGCCATCGAGATCCCCAACCTCGGCACGCGCTCGAACAAGTACCTGGGCTACCTCTACCAGCACTACCTGTGCGGCGTCACGGACGCCGAGAATCCCGCCGAGTCCCCGGGCGAGCGCGCCTGGATGGTGCTCTACGGCATCGCCGCGTTCGTCTACCGCATCTTCATCATGTTCGTGATCGTCCTGTTCATCGCCGGCAAGTTCTTCGTCATCGGCGTGCTGCTTGCCATCTGGGCGGTGGCGACGCAGGTGGTCGTGCCGATGGGCAAGAGCCTGTCGTTCCTCGCCACCAGCCCGGGCCTGCGCCGCCAGCGCGGGCGCGTGATGGGCACGAGCCTGTTGCTGACCGTGGCCGTGCTCGGCCTGCTGTTCCTGGCGCCGGCGCCGAGCTGGACGCGCGCGCAAGGGGTGCTCTGGGTGCCGGAGGAGGCCCAGGTGCGCGCCGGGACCGAAGGCTTCATCGAGCGCCTGCTGGTGCCCGCCGACAGCACGGTGGCGCGCGGTCAGCCGCTGATCGAGGCGCGCGATCCCTTCCTGCAGACGCGCGTCGCGGTGCTCAAGGCGCAGCAGCGCGAGCTCGGCGCGCAGTACGACGCGCTGATTCTCGAGGACCGCGTGCAGGCGGCGATGGTGCGCGAGGAAATGGCCGCGGTGGCGGCGAACCTCGAGCGCGCGCGCCAGCGCCAGACGGAGCTCATCATCCGCAGCCCCGCCGACGGCCGCTTCGTCGCGCCCAATGCCGCGGACCTGCCGGGGCGCTTCGTCAGCAAGGGCCAGCTCGTCGCCTACGTCGTCGAGCCGAAGGCGCTTACCGCGCGCGTCGCCGTGAGCCAGGACGACATCGGGCTGGTGCGCCAGCGCACCCGGTCGGTCGAGGTGATGCTCGCGGCCTGGGGCGCCGACCCTCTGCCCGCGCGCATCCAGCGCGAGGTGCCGGGGGCCTCGCGCCAGCTGCCGACCCCGGCCCTGGGCAGCGCCGGCGGCGGGCCGTTCGCCGTCGACCCGCGCGACGAGCAAGGCGTACGGACGCTGGCGCGCGTGTTCCAGCTCGAGCTCGCGCTGCCGCCCGAGGTGCGCGAGGCATACCTGGGCGCGCGCGTCTTCGTGCGCTTCGACCACGGCACCGAGCCGGTGGGCTTCCAGGTCTACCGGGCGCTGCGCCAGCTGCTGCTGCGCCACTTCGATGTCTAGCACCGCCGCGCTGCGGCCCGGCATCGCACTCGGCCGCTACCCGCAGCGCGAGGACCTGCGCGAGGGCTGGCTCGACCGCGCCGCGGCGAGCCTCGCCGGCTTCGTGCGCCAGCGCGCCTACGGCCGCACGCCGGGCCACGCGGCGTTCCTCGAGCGCGTCGACGAGGCCGCGCGCGAGCTCGGCGCGCTGTCCAACGCGCAGATCCGCGAGCGCGTGCCCGAGCTGCGGCGGCGCCTGTACAGCGAGGGCCTGCGCGAAGAGCTGGTGGCGCGCGCCTTCGCCATCTGCCGCGAGGCCGCCGACCGGCTGCTGCACATGCGGCCCTTCGACGTGCAGCTGCTCGGCGGGCGCGTCATGCTCGAAGGCCGGATCGCGGAGATGGAGACCGGCGAGGGCAAGACGCTCGCCGCGACCCTGCCCGCGTGCGCGGCGGCGCTCGCCGGCATCCCGGTGCACATCGTCACGGTGAACGACTTCCTCGTGCTGCGCGATGCGGCCTGGATGAAGCCGATATACGCCTTTCTCGGCCTTTCCGTAGGCACCATCACCGAAGGGCTCGCGCCCGAGGCGCGGCGCGCGGCCTACGCCTGCGACATCACCTACTGCACCAACAAGCAGCTGGTGTTCGACTACCTCAAGGACCGGTTGATGCTCGGCCAGGAATCGCGCCCGCTGCACCTGCAGGTCGAGGGCCTGCACGCGGAGTTCCCGCGCACCGGGCGGCTGCTGCTGCGCGGCCTGTGCTTCGTCATCGTCGACGAGGCCGACAGCGTGCTGGTCGACGAGGCGCGCACCCCGCTCATCATCTCCAACGTCGGCGACAATGCGCAGGAAACGCAGATCTACGGCGAGGCCGTGGCCCTGGCGCGGCAGCTCACCACGGGCCTGGATTTCGCGATCCGCCCTCGCGAGCGCGAGGTCGACCTCAGCGATCGGGGCAAGCGCCGCGCTGCCGAGCTCGCCGAGCCCTATGGCGGCGTGTGGATCGGGCCGCGCCGGCGCGAGGAGCTGATCCGCCGCGCGCTTTCGGCGCTGTACCTGTTCCAGCGCGACAAGCAGTACATCGTGCGCGGCGACAAGGTGCAGATCGTCGACGAGTACACCGGCCGCGTGATGGCCGACCGCT
>Ga0326597_10003084_pt1 | contig 24327 bp, 20 predicted proteins | sample RVTome_12_FD_203789 | JGI IMG/M metagenome (GOLD analysis project Ga0326597, IMG submission 203789) | Soil microbial communities from uranium-contaminated site in the Upper Colorado River Basin, Wyoming, United States - RVT100D185 | ecosystem: Environmental > Terrestrial > Soil > Contaminated >... | reverse complement strand
TACGCGCCGGACGCACAGGAAGTCCGCTGGATGCCCGCCTTCGCGGGCATGACGGACTCGAAAGCCTTTCGGCAACAGACCTGTGAGGAAGCGGCGCTCGCTGATGACCAGCCTTCGCCGCGTACCCCGCGCCGGTGCGTCCGCGTCGCGCTTCGCGTCGATGTGCCATAGCGCGTGCGCGCGATCGAAAACCCCTGCCCGCTCCGCATAGCCAGGCGAAGCGCCAGGCCATGCCACCCGCCGGATCGAACGTCCCATCCCGCTCGGCATCGTCACGCGAAGCGCGAGACCATGCCACCCGCCGGATCAAGTACGTTCGCCCACTGAATCACCACGTTCTCCAGCACCTGGCCGACGTTCAGGTGCGAGTCGAGTTGACGCTCGGCCTCATGGATGAAATCGAGAATCGTCAGGAGCGGCTCCGGATCGTCGCCCGAGGCGATGGCCCGCTTCATGCGATCCTGCACCTCGCGCGCCAGCAGCACGAAGAGAAAGTCGGCGGCGACGCGGTTGGCCGCCTCCTTGCTCGCATTGGCGTTCGCCTTGACCTGGGCCGTCGCGTAGTCATCGACCAGTTTGCTCAGTGTCGCGCCGAGTTCGACGGGGTAGCCGCCGGCGTCGATCACCTGGAGCATCGGCTCGATCCGGGTGAACCACTCGTAGAGGTTGTGCTCGACCGCCTGCGCCGCCAGCCCCGGCGAGCCCTGCGCGAAGCGCAGCAGCCAGCGGCGCTGGGCGGCGCCCACGTCGATCTTCGCCGCCTTCATCCATTTCTCCATCGCCGCGTCGTCGAGAGGGGAGAAGGTGACGCGCTGGCACCGGCTGCGGATCGTCGGCAACAGCAGACCTTCGCCGGCGGTGACGAGAATGAGCACCGTCCCCGGCGCCGGCTCCTCGAGCGTCTTGAGCAGCACGTTCTGGCCTTCCTCGGCGAGAAGCTCCGCCTCGTCGATGATGAATACTTTCGTCGCCCGGCTGCCCGGATGCCCCTGCCCCGAGCGCGACGCCGGCTCGACGATGAACTCGCGCACCACCCCCACCGGGATGTTCGTCTGCTTGCGCTTGCGGATATCGGCGTCCGAGGAATAGGTCGCGTGCCGCCGCGTAACGAGATGCACATCCGGATGCGTGCCCGCGGCGATGAGGCGGCTGGTGCGGCTGAGCGGATCGACTTCGATGAGGCCCGCCAGATTCGGCGCGGCGTCGGGATCGAGCACGATCGCCGCGAGCGCCTCGGCCGTGGTCCGCTTGCCGACGCCGGCCGGCCCGTGGAAGATCCAGGCGTGATGAAGGCGGTCGGCGCGCAACGCACCTTGCAGCACGTCGATGGCGCGATCCTGGCCGAGAATGTGTTGCATCACCGCCGCTCTCCCGGTCCCAGGCGGGTCAGGTCGGCGAGGCGGAAGTTGAGGTAGACGAACCCCACCGCCCCGGCCGTGCAGATGACCGCCCAGAAGAGGAAACAGTATTCACCGAGGAGGGGCACGACCCCGCCAGAAACCGGAAAGCCCGAATAGAGCCACATGCCCCCGAACCCGCCGATGAGCCCGCGTATGCCTGTCAAGGTGACGTGGATGGTCATGTAGAGGCTGGCGCGTTCGCTGGTGGCGAAGTCGTTGTGGCCGAGGTTCCACGCCAGTTCGCCCCCGCCGTACCCCAGCCCGCGCAGCACCATCCCCATCGTGAGCAGCGCGATCGACTCGTTCATCACCGCGCCGAACACGCAGAACTGCGAGCCGACGAAGGTCCAGGCATGAATGGCGCGGAAGCGGATGATGTGCGAGCGCCGCATGAGGCGCGACCAGATCGGAATCGACACGGGCATGAGCGCCAGTGGCAGCGAGTGCAGCAGGAGGATCGCGTGCATGTAACTGAGGCTGAACTGCTCATCGACGACCTTGACGAGCGGGCCGTCCATGGCGAGATTCGAGATGCCCAGCACGAACATGCAGATCATGTAGCCTCGGTAGGCGGCGTCGGTGCGCATGACGTGCATCATCTCGCCCAGCGTGCCGCTCCACTCGGCCATGAGCCCGCCCAGCGACCAGCCCTGCGGCTGCTCGCGCGGGGCGATCGACGGGCGGATAAGAAACGGGTGCCGCAGCCGCAGGCGCGAGAAGAACCACACGCCGACCAGCCCGCACAGGACCGCCGCAGCGTAGACGTAGTGGAAACTGTCGCGGTTCCAGTCCATCAACCGGCCGAGCAGCAGCGTCGAGGAGGAGACGAGGATCGTCTGGACGATGACGAGGCGGCCGATGATCATGCTGCGCTCGTGCCGCGCATAGTTGGCTCGCCACAGCACGGCGCGGAGAGTGATGACCCCCGTCATCAGCAGGCGGGCCAGCACCGCCGCAGCCGTAAAGAGGTACAGCCCCGTCGTCGACCGCGGCAGTAGCGCAATGAACGCCACGAGCGCGATGACGCCCAGTTGCAGCGTCAGGAGGTTGCGCAGCGTGCGGTTGCCGTCGGCGAGCCGCGCCCAGACGAGGCTGGACATGTTGCAGAAGGCCGGCGCGGCCGCGAGTGTGGCGATGATCCAGTCCGGCGTGCCCTCGAAGGCCTTCTTGGCGAGAATGCCCGTGACCGTGCCTTCGATCATCGCCACCGCGATCGGCCACGAGGCCACCGCCGCAAGTTCGTAGCGGTAATTGCGCCGCACCAGCGGCCGGGCGGAAGATGGCAGGAATGACCGGAGCATGAGTGCCGACAGTAGGCGCGCTGTTTGGGCACTTGCCGCACCGTCGCGGACGCCGTAGCGTTGTCCATGCCCTGTCTCGTCGGACTTCTCGCGCTCTTCATGCCGCGGCTGGCGATCATCCTTGTGGTGATCTTTTCCGATTACATCGGCGACGCCTACCGGACCACGCTCTGGCCCCTGCTGGGGTTCTTCTTCATGCCGGTGACGACGCTGGCGTACGCCTGGGCGGCGACCTCCACGAATCACTCGATCAGCGGCGGGTGGATCATCTTGATCATCATCGCCGTACTCATCGACCTCGGCCTGCTCGGCGGCGGCGGATCGAGCGTCCGCTCGAAACGCACGGTCTACATCCGTTCGGAGTGAGGCGCCGGTGCTCTCCACGTCGAGCGCTCACCACAAAGAACACAAAGGCACGAAGCGGGGCACGAAGGATCGGGACTGCATCGAAGTAATCATTCATCGGCACTTCGCGGTTCGTGCTGACTTGAGTCCGTCGAATCGATGGTTTGCTCCATTTCGCGTGCCTGAGCGAGCACCCACTTGCGATGAGCACCGCGGACGGTGTCGGAGACTCTCCTGAATGCGGCGAGCACCGCTCGCGCTTCTTCCATTCGATTCTGCTCGATCAGGTACAAGCACCATTGAAAGCCCGACCCGGTAGCGTCGTGTTCGCTCAACGGCGGCACGCGCTGCATTCGATCGTAAAGCGGTTTGACTCGGTCGTAGGGTTGGCGGTACGCCATACATCCCATCCCCCACGACCGGCGAGCCACAGAGCGTTCGAGGTACCACTCGAGTCCGACCTCCGACGCCTTCGCTGCAAGGGACGCTCCAACCGCCTCGTACTGCGCCAGATGATCGTCGAAGTCGTCGTACTTCGATCGGCGATCAACTTCGTTGAGGGCCATGCCGACCTGAGACTTGAAGTTGTCCTCCGGAGACTCGTCCATCCTTGGATTATCGTGGGTCATGCATCCCGATTCCACGGCGGCGGCTCAAGCGTCCGCCCAAAGCGCACGGTGTACATCCGTTCGGAGTAAGGCGCTCGCACAATCCGTGTCACACACTTGCCACAAAGGGCACGAAGGCACAAAGAAGCGCACGAAGAGGAGTTCATGATTCAGAATTGGGCATCTCTCATTCGCTTGAACACCAGATCCCGGTTTGCTCCTTTGTGCCTCCTTCGTGACTTCGTGTTCTTCGTGGTGAGCGTTGGATTTCCGGCTGGTCCGGGTGGACATTTGTTCCACGGGATTCAGTCACCGGAATCTCGTTTCCTCAGAGCCGTTCACCGACGCGAGGAGACGCCCACGCGCACGAGGCGGTCTTCGCGGCACAGGACGCCGTTGGGCGCTTCGTCGATCACGGCCTTGAGCGACATGCCGGCGAGCCGCTGCTCCATCAACTCCATGATGCGGTCCATCTCGCTGTGGAGCGGGCACAGGTGCGTCTTGTGAGCCATGCGGTCGAGGGGGCACGCCCGGATCCGCGGGATGGGATCGATGGCATTGACGACTTCGAGCAACGAGGTGCGGTGAGGGTCGCAGAGGAGCCGGAAGCCCCCGCCGCGCCCGCGCCGGCCGCGCACGAGTTTCGCCCTCGCCAGCGCCTGAAGCACCTTGACCGTGTAATCCGTCGGCACTCTCGTGGCGCGCGCGATCTGGATCGCCGTCATGACGCCCGCGTCCCGGTCGAGCGACTCCGTGAGGGCGATCATGATGCGCAGAGCGTACTCAGCGGTGGTGGACATCATGGTGAGACGAACTCCTGTCGAGTGCGGCGCCTGGTGTGTTCCTTCAACGATTCGCCCGTTCGAAGTCCTTCATGAAGTCGGCGAGGCGCTCGCAGGCCTCGGGCAGCAGCGCGTTGTAGGTGCTGGCGCGCATCCCGCCGACGCTGCGGTGCCCCTTAAGCCCGTCGAAGCCCGCCGCCTTCGCCTCCGTGAGGAACTTCGCCTCCAGTTCCTCGCTCGGCGCGCGGAAGCAGAGGTTCATCAGCGATCGGCTCTCCGGCTGGGCGGTGCCCTTGAAGAAGTCGCTGTTGTCGATGCAGTCGTAAATCACCTTTGCCTTGGCCTCGTTGCGCTCGGCCATGGCCTGAAGGCCGCCGAGTTGTTTGATCCATTTGAACGACTGCCCCATGACGTAGATGCCGAAGGTGTTGGGCGTGTTGTAGAGCGAGTTGTTCTCCGCGTGAATGCTGTAGCGCATCATCGTCGGAATGTCCTCGCGCACCGACTTGAGCAGGTCATTGCGGATGATGACCAGCACCGCGCCCGACGGGCCGAGGTTCTTCTGTGCTCCGGCGTAGATGATGCCGTACTTGGACATGTCGATCGGCCGCGAGAAGATGTCGCTCGAAGCGTCGCAGATGAGCGGCACGCCGACGGGAACATCCGGCTCGCTCTTCCACTGCGTGCCGAAAATCGTGTTGTTGGACGTGAAATGCACGTACGCCGGCCGAGCCGAATACTTGAGTTCGCCCGGCGCGGGAATGCGGTCGAAGTTGGTCGGCTTGCTCGAACCGGCGGTATGCACCTGCCCGAACAGTTGCGCTTCCTCCACCGCCTTCTTCGACCACGCGCCCGTCACGATGTAATCCGCCGTCGCGTGCTTGTTGAGCAGGTTCATCGGCACCATGGCGAACTGAAGCGACGCTCCGCCCTGAAGAAACAGCACGCGATACTTTGACGGGATGTCGGCGATGGCGCGGCAGTCCGCCTCCGCCTCCTCAATCACCTTCGTGAACGCCTTGCCGCGGTGGCTGTGCTCGAGAATCCCCACCCCGCTGCCGTCGAGGTTCCACAGATCCTGCTGCGCCTGCTTGAGCACCGGCTCAGGAAGCACCGCCGGCCCCGCGCTGAAGTTGAAGATGCGATCGCTCATGGTTGTGCTCGACTTTCCAAACCGTTCACCACAAAGTCACAAGGGCACAAAGAAGGCAAAGTCAACGAGAGTCAAGGCAATGCGGGGCAAGTCGATTCCGAGTCGACCTGAACACACGGGAACTCCAGGAATCAGATCCCCACCGCATCTCTTTGTGCCTTCGTGCCTGTGTGGTGAATGGCCTTTCCCAACTGCCGCGTGATTCGATATCGCTGCTCATTCGATCGTTGCCAGACTCACGCTGATGATGTTCTCGTTGCCGCTGCGGATGCGCTGGACGGTGTCCTCCTTCGGGCAGCCGTCGAGGTGGACCTTGGCGCAGGTCGCCTCGGCGCCGTGGTAGATGATGTTCTCGACCTCTTCGACGTTGATCGCCTCGTCCGCGAGCACCTTGAAGACGTGCGAGAGGACGCCCGGCCGGTTGCGGTGCCGCACCGAGAGCACATGCGTGGCGCTGCTCCGCGCCAGGCGGTTGACGCAGTTGTGTACCTCCCCGCTGTCAATGTAGCAACTCATGATGCGGATGACTTCGTGCGCCACGGCGATCTGGGCCTCATCGGTCGAGGCGCCGATATGGTGCGTGCCGTAGACGTTGCCATGCCGCGCGATTTCGCTGCTAAACGCGCCGACCGGCTCGCCCGGCTCATTCTGAAACACATCAAGCCCGCAACGGATACCCTTCTCGTCGATCGCCTTGAGCAGAGCCGCCTCATCGACCACGCTGCCGCGCGAAGTGTTGATGAGATAGGCGCCCGGCTTCATCACCTTGAGGAACTCGGCGTTGACCAGGTTCTTCGTCTCCGCGTTGGCGGCGACGTTGACGCTCACCACGTCGCTGAGCCGCGCCACCTCGATCGGGTTCTGGCAGTACGCCACGCCCATCGCCTCAGCCTGCTCCGTCGTCAGGCTCCGCGACCACGCGACGACCTTCATGCCGAAGGCCTGCGCCCGCTTGATGACCTCCCTGCCGATCGGCCCGAGGCCGACGACGCCCAGCGTGCGGCCGTAAAGCCCGCGCGCCTTGCCGTACTCCTTCTTGTTCCACTTGCCCGCCCGCAGGTCCGCCGTCTGATCGGGCAGTCGCCGGTCGCACGCGCAGATCAATCCCATGACCAGTTCGGCGACGGCGATCGAGTTCTTGCCGGGACAGTTGGCCACGAAGACGCCCAGCCCCGAGGCCGCCTTGACGTCGATGCTGTCCACCCCTGCTCCCGCCCGGATGACCAGGCTCAGCCGCGTCCCGGCTTTCAGGGCATCGCCCGAGACCTTCTTGCCGCGCACGATGAGCACGTCGGGATCGATGGCGCGCATCATCGCCGGCAGGTCTTCCGCCGACACGTCGGGGTTGTGGATGACTTCGCAGCCCAGATCCTTGAGCCCGTCCACGCCAACCTTCTCGAATTTTTCCGCAATCAGCACCCGCATGGCTCATTCCGCCCCAAACTGGTCCGCAGTATCCGCTTCACCGGTCAATCGAGTGTATGCACGAGCAGGCCGCTGCGGAGTTTGGGCTCAAACCAGGTGCTCTTGGGAGGCATGATCCGCCCCGCATCCGACACCGCCATCAACTGCGCCACCGTCGTCGGATACATCGAAAATGCGATCGCCATCTCCCCGCCGTTCAACCGCTTTTCGAGTTCCGCCGTGCCGCGGATGCCGCCGACAAAGTCGATCCGCTTGTCGGTGCGGATGTCGCCGATGCCCAGGATCGGTTCGAGCACCCGCGATTCGAGCAGCGCCACATCCAGCGAGTTGATCGGGTCACTTCGGTCGATGCTCTTCTCATCGATTTCGACGAGGTGCCACCGGCGATCGAGATAGACGCCGAATGAACCGGGCGCCGGCGGCGTCGGCTTGTCCGCGGCGCTCACGCGCCCCACGCTGCGTAGTTTCTCAAGCACCTGCGCCGGCGTCTGGCCGTTGAGGTCTTTCACGACGCGGTTGTACGCCATGATGCGCACCTGCGAGGCCGGAAAGAGCACCGCGAGGAACCAGTTGTACTCTTCGCGCCCCGTGTGATTCGGATTCTTCTGGCGCAAAGCCTTGCCCGCCCGCCAGGCGCTGGCGCAGCGGTGGTGCCCATCCGCGACGTAGACATGCGGCACCTTGCCGAAGGCCTGGACCAGCGCCGCCGCGTCCGGCGCCTTCCACATCGTGTGCCGCACGCCGTCAACAGCCGCGAAGTCGTAAAGCGCTTCGCCCTTCACCGCTTCGGCCATCAGCCGCGCGACCTCCGCCTCATCCTTGTACGTCAGGAAAACCGGTTCGGCGTTGGCGTTCATCTCCAGCACGTGCCGCGTCCGGTCATCTTCCTTGTCGCGCCGCGTCTTCTCGTGCTTCTTGATCAGGTCGTTCTCGTAGTCGTCGATATGCACGCAGCCCACCAGCCCCGTCTGCGCCTTGCCGCCCATGACCAGGCGGTAGATGTAGATGCTCGGCTGGTCATCGCGCACGAGTGTTCCCTCGGCCTGAAACCGATCGAGATTCTCTCGACCCCTGGCGTAGATTCGGTCATCATGCGGATCGACGTCGGGGGGCAGATCGATGTCCGGCCGGCACACGTGCAGGAAACTCACCGCATCGCCCTTCGCCAGTTGAGCCGCCTCTTCGCGATTCACGACGTCATAGGGAACCGAAGCGACACGGGCCGCAAAGTCTCGTGGGGGGCGAAGTGCTCGGAAGGGGTTCAATCGCACGGGAAACTCCGGGGAAAGGCTTCAAGGGATCCAGCCATCAGGGCATTGGTTACTGATCCCGGCGCAACCAATGTCCGCTTGGCGTGACGCGGCGAAGGCTCACCACAAAGAACACAAAGGCGCCAAGATTTCACCAGGAAGAACCGAGGATAGGATGGCGGAAGGGGCTTGATTCGCCGGACAATGCAAGAAAGTCGGCCTTTCCCCTTGTGCTTCCTTTGTGATTCCGTGTCCTTTATGGTAAGCGTTGGACTTTCGACTGGTCAGGGAGGACATAAGTTCTACATGGATCAGTAGCCGCGACGCGACGGCTTCGGAGCGGAGCGCGCCGAACGTGCAACGAGTCTCCCCCCTCCGGACGCGGTCCAGAAGGGTAAGACCACCGCGCCCGACGGCCTACCTGCCCTCAATAGGGCCTTCCCCCGAGTGCCTTCCCGTGAATGCCGCACGGCTACTCCGCCGCCGACCCCCTGCCTGTGCGGCCCCGACTCTGTCAGAATCCGATCAGTTGTCCTGGAGGCAGTTTTCTCGAACAAACCCTATGAATCACCCTTGCATTGCCGTCTTCGATCCTGCACCATCCACCGCCTCGGTGTCTTCGACCGGGTCGTTCGACGAACCGCCGCATCACAGGGGACTCAGCCATGTTCACCGCTCGCCTGCCCCGCCTATTCGCACTCACCTTCACCGGCTGCTTCACGCTCGCCCTCATCGCGGCAGCGGGAGCGTCGGGTCGCCCAGGAGCATGAACTTCATGCCCTGGAAGAAGATGCTCGCGGGGTACCAGCCGGCGTCGGGCTTGATGGTTGCAAGATTCTCCGCTTCCCAGTAGTGCGCGATGGCGGCGCTCCAGCAGTCGCCAAGGCGCACCGCCGATCCGTCCTCGCGCGGCCTGCTCATCGCGATCGAAAAACCGTCGAGGAGCGTCAGGGCGCAGGGCTGGCTGCCGGTGTTGCAGCCGATGTAGGCGACGCAGCCGCGATCGGGATGCCGCAGAAACGTCTCGCCGAGGCCGGTTCGATTGTGCGTTCCCGTCACCCAGGCGGTGGGCGGCGGGGGCGGCGCGGTGAAGACCTGGCCGTCGTTGGTGCCGGTGTGCTCGGCCGCGTGAATGTCCACGTACGCTTCGTAAGGCGGCAGCGTGGCGAAGCGGGCCGTTGAGCAACCGACGGAGAACATGATCGGCAGGCGGTTGCGCGGCTCGATCTTCTCAAGCGTCGCGACGCTCAGGCACTGCTCCCAGACGTTGTCGTTGCCGTGTCCGGCGTGGATGATGAGATCGACGCCGGCGTTGAGGAGGCTGATGAGTTGTGCTTCGTCGGGCGGCGGAGGGGCGTCTTCGGCGGCGCTCTCATCGCGGTAATAGCGGCGCTCGATCGTCCAGCCTGATCCAATGCGCGAGGCGAAGCGGTCGAGGTTGGGCCGGGCATCGACCCAGCCTCCGACGGCGATCACGGCCGCGATGGGCGCTCCATGATCGGGCGGCCGCTCTTCGAGGGCCCGTTCATAGCGCATCGATTTCGCGGCGAGCGCCTGCGCTTCGACCGCCGTGCTCACCGGCCAGCGCCCCAGCGCGATGTCCGGCCGGTAATCGATGCCGTCGAAGTTGATCGGATCATCCTTGTTCTTCTCGCCGCGCACCTCGCCGAAGTAGCGATGGTGGAAGTCATCTTTGCGGCCGTTCCAATCGTCGAACGAGCCATCCGCCTTCGCAAGATCGGCGTAGTAGAGGTCGCTCGGGTAGAACGCGTAGTCGAACGCGGCCGGTGTGATGCGGTCGAGCACCATGTAGCGCACCGGCAGCACGTCGGCATCGCCGATGAGCAGCACATGGGTGATGCGGTCGCGTTTCCATCGGTCGAAGAGATAGTGCTTGAGGCGGGCGGGGTCGTCGATGTATTCATCGGGGAACTCGAGCGAAGCCTGCTGCCCCTGATTGATCGCCTCGTCGAGGATAATGAGTTCGACGGAGCCGAGGCGAGCCTGCTTGAAGGCCACGAACGCGTCGAGGCCGTCGATCGTCTCCGGCGCCGCGACGATGAGCAGGCGGACTGAGTCATCGCGCTCGATCGCGTGGGCTGTCGGCTCCGCCGCCGCATCGCCCGCGGACGGGCTGGCCGCCGCCGCGATCGTCGACACCGCGATCAAGACCCATAACACCACATTCCCGAAGCGCATGCCTCGCCTCCCGCCTGGTCCCGCAGAGCCTTTCCGGAGGGAAGAATAGCCAAGAATGCTCCGCAGGCGGGGACCGCAGCAGTCATGGCGGCCTCACGTATTCGAGCGGAGGGATTTGCGGGCACCGGAAGCGCGGTCTATGTTGTCGGCATGCTCGATGATGTCATCCAGAAGGCGTGTCACTCTGATGTAGCGGTGCGGTCGAGCGCGCGGGATCAGCTGCGAGCGTTGCTTCAGCAGGGCACATGCACACACGATGACGCGATTCGCCTGATTCGTGGCGGCGCGGCCGAATGCAAAGTGCTGGGCCAATCGGGCAACGACGAATTGCCCAGTACAATCTGGGCCGCATCCGAGTTTGCTAGAGACCTCGATCCGTCGCGACTGCTCGATGCCGTTGAGGAGGTCTTTGCAGACCTCAACCCGTCCGGTCGGCTCTGCGCGCTGCGTGTCATTGTGCTGTCGGAGACGCGTCGCGCCGCCGAACTTTATGTGACGCTTTTGCGCCGATTCGAGCATGGGCTCGGCAGCGGTCACTTTCCCACGTTCACTGCAAACGCGGAGGTGGCACAGACGCTCTTTCCGGCGGCCCTCGATCTCCTCGGTTGCAGGCGCGCTGCATGGCATGTCCTGCACATGCTGCTTGAGTTTCGTCAGGCAGATTGCGTCCCGCCGGCCGTGGCTGCCGGACACGAATCCACAATCCTCGATCTGCTCAATGATGAACTCGAGACCGTCAGGCGACTTCAGCGCCCGTCCGGCATCGGCTGGCGGGATGAGCCGCCTTACGATGAGTGCAGGGACATGGTAGGGCTGCTCTTTGATCTGACGGGCTTTCTTTCGTCGGGCGAACTGGCGCGCGCGGTACACGGCGCCGGCGACCTCCTCGATCCGCGCCTGAGGCGCTTCCGCGCGATTGCCATGCTGCGGTCGGGCGGCGTCGTGGCCGACAGTGAACTCGCCTGGATCGCTCAATCGCCGCGCGACCGGTACTGGCTGCATGTACAACTTGTGCAGATGCGGCTCAAGCATCGATTGCCGCCGACATGCCGCGATCAAGCCCTGATTGCGGAAGGAAATCTGGTTGACTGGCTCTGCTACCCGACGGAACTTGGCCGCGAGCCGGATGAGATCGAATTGATTCACGTCGAGTCGCGCAGGTTCACGGCATCCAGGCGGCCCGTGCCGTTCATGAGCAAGCGCAAGCGAGTCGACTACTACTTTTTCAAGTACCGCGTAACAGAAGAGCACTGGGCCCGGGAGAGAGGCTGGTTGGTTGGAATGGCGGGCGGATTCGACCGTGCGGATCAACCGACGACTGGGAGTGATGGCAGCACCTTCAGCCATTTCACGTCCTTGGACAGCAAGACGCTGCGCAAACACATCGATGAGTACCTTGACTGATCGCGGGTCTCGCGCGCCCCTGCGTGGCGGTCACGATTTCGCGCCCTATGCTTACCCTTCACGCTCGGGGCGCGGCGGCAATCGGTGCCGGTCGCTGAGATGCACCCGTGGAACCTGATCAGCGAGCCGGCCGTTCTCCAGACGCCCGGTGAACTGCGGAGGGAAGCGACGCCATGTCCGGCGATTCATGCACGCCGCTCGGACTGCTCCTCGAACACGATCGCTGGGCCACGCGGCGACTGCTCGCACTCTGCCGCGACTTCTCCCAGGGAGAGTTCGAGAAGCGATTCGACATGGGCCTCGGCAGCCTGCTCAACACCCTTACGCACATCATCGGGGCGATGCGGCGGTGGACGAACCGCATCGGCGGCGAGGCGCTCCAGCCGAGCGTCGAGGGAACCTCGCGCTCTGCCGCACAAATGATCGAGATGCACGACGCTGCGGCGAAGGCGTTTGGCGATCTGGCCCAAAGCCTCCTCGCCGACGGCGCCTTCAACGAGGAGATGACGATCGAACTGCCGCACGACACGCTCGGCATGCAGCGCTACACCTTCACGCGCGGCGCCGCGATCATCCACGTCCTCACCCACGGCACGCACCACCGCGCGCAGTGCATCTGGATGCTCCGCCGCCTGCGCCCCGGCATCGAACTGCCCGACTTTGACGTGATCGAATCGCAGATTATGCCCGGCGATGAAACCAACGATTGACTTCCGTGCGACGACGCCGCGCCGCACCTTCAAGCCGAAAGGCACGCCATGACCAGCATTCCAAGTCGCAATGGACACACCGGCCTCTTTGATGCGCCTCTGCACGGCGCGGCCAATCCTTCAACGCAGCGCCAGGGCACTTCGCCGGGGTCGTTCGCGCTCAAGGCCGACATCGGCGGGCCGCTCGCCTTTGCCTCGCCCGACACGCCGGGCATGCCCGCGCCTTCCGAGAAGACCGCGTGGGACTTTCTGCCGCAGGGGTGGCGCACGTGGGTCGAGCGCGATGCCTCGAACGACACCGGCCGCGGACCATCGATCAAGACGGACTTCGAGCGAGTCGCCATTACCGAAGCGCGCGGAACCACGCGCCTCGTCGAACATCCGCGCGGCTTCCAGCCCATCACTCAACTCGAGCACGCCCGCCTCGGCCTCATCACATCGCAGATGCAGCGCGTGGCGCAGCGCGAAGGGCACCTCAGCCCCGAGCAGGTGCGCGATGAAGTCGCCGCGGGGCGCATGATCATTCCGGCCAACAAGGTGCATCTGGGCTATCAACTCGATCCCATGGCCATCGGCCGCGCGAGCAAGACGAAGATCAACGCCAACATGGGCGCTTCGCCCGTCTCCTCGGGCACGCAGGAAGAGGTCGAGAAACTCCACTGGGCCGTGAAGTGGGGGGCCGACACCGTCATGGACCTCTCCACCGGCGGCGACCTCGACGAGTGCCGCGACGCCATTATCCGCAACTCGACCGTCCCCATCGGCACTGTGCCGATCTACTCGATGATCATCGGCCGGCGCCTCGAAGACCTCGACGAGCAGACGATTCTCGACACGCTCGAGTTCCAGGCCCGGCAGGGCGTTGACTACTTCACCATCCACGCCGGCGTGCTGCGCGAGCATCTGCCCTTCATCAGGAATCGACTCATCGGCATCGTCTCGCGCGGCGGATCGCTGCTGGCCAAGTGGATGCTCACGCACAATCGCCAGAACATCATGTACGAGATGTGGGATCAGATCTGCGATCTCATGCGCCGCTACGACGTGTCCTTCTCCATCGGCGACGGCCTGCGCCCCGGCGGGCTGGCGGATGCCACCGACCGCGCCCAACTCGCCGAACTCGAAACGCTCGGCCAACTCACCGAGCGCGCCTGGCGCCGCGGGGTGCAGGTGATGATCGAAGGGCCGGGGCACGTCCCCTTCGACCAGATCGAGTACAACATGAAACTTCAGCGCACCTTGTGCCACGGCGCGCCCTTCTACGTCCTCGGGCCGCTCGTGACCGACATCTTTCCCGGCTACGACCACATCACCAGTTGCATCGGCGCGACGGCGGCGGGCTACCACGGCGCTTCGATGCTCTGCTACGTCACGCCCAAGGAGCATCTCGGTCTGCCCAAGAAGGATGATGTCAAGCAGGGCTGCATTGCGTACAAGATCGCCGCCCACGCCGCCGACGTGGCGCTGGGCATTCCCGGCAGCCGCGACCGCGATGATGAACTCACCAAGGCCCGGGCGGCGCTGAACTGGCAGAGGCACTTTGAACTCAGTTTCGATCCCGACTTCGCTCGCGCCTTGCACGATGAGGACTTGGATGTCGACACCGACTTCTGCGCGATGTGCGGCCACGACTGGTGCAGCGTGCGCATCAGCAAGGAGATCCAGGAGTTCACCTCCGGCAAGGAGGCGGACTACGCGTGGGAGAAGCCGAAGATCAGCGAGGCGCTGACGGCCGAGCAGCAGGAAGTGCTGCGGCAGCGCGGCGTGCTGAGTCCCGAAGAAATCCACGCCCTTGCGGCGAAGACCAAGCGGGCCGTGGCGGCGAATGCCTCAACGAGCCGCGCCCGTCAGGAAGCGGGTTCTTCTCAATCTCCCTCTCCCGGCTCTGCGGGGGAGGGCCGGGGTGGGGACGGTTCGACGAGCCGCGCCCGTGAGGAAGCGGATTGCGGCGGCGATGTCCACGACGCGCGCAAACTCTCCTGCCACTCCGACTACGTCGATCCCGAGACAGCCAAGCGCCTCCAGCGCGAGCGGCTGGTGCAGCTCAACACGAGCGAAGCGCACAACATCGGCAAGCATGATTCGGTGATCTGATGGAATTGCCGGGCCGACGAGTCACGTTGACCAAGTGGATCCACGGCCAGCGCTGCGTCGTGCGGGTGCAGGTTGAGGCGGTCATTCCGGAGGCCGACCCATCGGAACCCTGCCTTGAGCCCGAAACGCTGCGGTGGCTGGACGAACGGTAATCGCTTGCAGACGCCGGGAACGCGGAGGCACTCGCCTCTCACGGCGATGTCTACGTCCGTCGATCCGCCTGAGCGGCGGATGCGCCTCCCCTTGACCGGAGCATCGGCACGGCACATCATTGACCACGCCTCCATGACTTGACGGGCGAATCAGGTCAACCCCAACAAGGAGGTGCATAATGCAGCAGCAACCGAATCAGAATCCGCGCCATCACTGCGCCATCGTTCCCTGCTTTCGACGAGGAGTGCTTTTGACCACGTCGTGAGCGGCGTCGAGCCGATGAGCAAGCGGCGGCGAGGCTATCCGTCGGAGACGCGCGTCAAGCGCGGCCGGCGGAGTGTCTCAACCCTCATGGGCCAGAAGGAGTTCCTCGAGAAACTCGGCCGCAACGATCCCTGCCCGTGCGGCAGCGGACTGCGGTTCAAGCGCTGTTGCCTGCGCACTGGCCGCTTTTGACGGCGCCAATCGCGGCGACTACTCGCGCGAATAAGACGAAGGAGGCGGGCGGAGCGATCCGCCCGCCTCTCGCCTGCGCGGGGTAGGATCAACGGCAGCAACCCAATTCGTCTCACGAGGATTCAAGTGTCCGAGTCAAGCAGGCCAGTCTCGATGATCAGCGAGTCGCCCCCGGCGCATGGCGTTGCCGCTCTCGATCGCCATGGCGTGCTTGTCGTTGGCGGAGTGATTGCGGCCGTTGACCTCCCGGCGCTGCGGCGCGAATTCGATCGGATCATGGGAGTGGGGCGGGGGCGGGCGGGGGGGGGCGCGCGAAGCCCGCTGGCGGAGTCTGTTGTGTTGCGCACACTCGCCCAGTCGCGCACCGTGCGAGGCCTTGTCGAGCCGGTGCTCGGCGCGAGCGCGCGGCTCGTGCGCTCGCTGCTCTTTGACAAGCGTGAGGGCGCCAATTGGGAGGTGACATGGCATCGCGACACGACCATCGCCGTGCGCGAGAGGCGCGAGGCGCCCGGCTACGGCCCGTGGTCGGTCAAGGCGGGCGTCCACCACGTTCGCCCTCCGTTGCGAGTGCTTGAATGCATGCTCACTGTCCGCCTTCATTTTGATGAGTGCGATGAACGAAATGGGGCGCTGCTGGTCGTCCCCGGTTCGCACCGGGACGAAGGCGGCGGGATCGATCTCTCGCTCGTGCCGGACCCTGTCTCGTGCCGGGCGCGCGCGGTCGTCTGCCCAGTGCCGGCGGGCGGGGCGCTGCTGATGCGGCCGTTGATACTGCACGCCTCGAAGAAGGCGCTCGATCCGCAGCGCCGGCGGCGCGTGCTGCACCTCGAGTTCGCGGCGACGCCCCTGGACGGCGGATTGCAGTGGGCCGGTGAACCGAATGAGCCTGAGGGATGACGATCACCCACGCGGCGCGGGGTGCCGCGTCATGCCAGTGAGGCCGACATGATCAAACGCTGCGAATGGGCCAGGACCGATCTCTCCATCGCCTACCACGATGAGCAGTGGGGGGTGCCGACGCATGACGACCGCGTGCTCTTCGAGTTCCTCATTCTCGAAGGAGCGCAGGCGGGGTTGAGTTGGGAGACCATTCTCAAGAAGCGCGAGAACTACCGCCAGGCCTTTGCGCACTTCGACCCGGCGAAGGTGGCGCGCTTCACGCAGCGCGACTTCAACCGCCTCATGAAGGATGCGGGCATCGTGCGCAACCGCCTCAAGATCGAGTCCGCGATCAGCAACGCCAAAGCGCTTCTGAAGGTGCAGAAGGAGTTCGGCTCCTTCGACGCCTGCATCTGGCGATTTGTCGAGGGCAAGCCGATCGTCAACCGCCGGAAGTCGCTCAAGGAGATTCCCGCGAAGACGACAGAGTCGGATGCGATGAGCAAAGACCTCAAGAAGCGCGGCTTCCGCTTCGTCGGCTCGACGATCTGCTACGCCTACATGCAGGCGATGGGGCTGGTGAACGACCACACGGTCGGATGCTTCCGGCACGCCGGGAGTTCGGGGAGAGGCCCAAGAATCGCGTAGAGCGTTCCCACCTCATGTGGAGCGGGTGCCGTGGTCAAAGCGAGGCCTTGGGAGCGAAGGCCACGCGACCGTGCGACGGACGATCGAATCAGGTTGGGCGCCGTCCGCGGCATTGCGTGGCCTTCCGGTCGCAGCCTTCGGCCCCGAGACTCAGGCCGAGGGGAGCCGACCTCCAGAGCACGGCACCCACGCTCTACATGAACTGCAATTGCGCGAGCCGTGACCGCGGCATGGGGGTTCTTTCCCATAAACAAGATATCTACATCAATATATCTAGAAATGGCTCACTGAGGTGGTACGATGGTGTCCAACGACAGACTGGCAGCGCGGCGGCGTGCGGTGAGCAAGCCCCGGCCGCCGCCGCCCAGACCAAAGGAGCCACCCTATGACCACTCTGAATCCGCCCACCGCCAAAACCACCGTCGGCCAACTCGTCGCCCAGCGGCCTTCCTTGTCGCGTCTTTTTGAGCAACTGGGGATCGACTACTGCTGCGGCGGGCGCAAGCCCCTCTCGCAGGCGTGCCGCGAGCGGGGTCTCGATCCCGAGACGGTGCTGGCACTGCTCGACGCCTCGATCAACGGGACGGATCGCACCGACGAGCGCGATCCCGGCGCCATGTCGCTCACTGATCTGGCGGATCACATCGTGGAGACGCACCACGCCTACCTCCAGCACGAACTGCCGCGCCTTCGCCACATGGCCCTGCGCGTCGCCAACGCCCACGGCGAGCGCCTCCCCTGGACGATCGAACTCGCCCAGGTCGTGGACGGCTTTGTCCGCGAACTCCAGTCGCACATGATGAAGGAGGAGCAGATTCTCTTCCCGATGGTGCGGCAGATCGACGAGGCGGATGGGCCGCTCGAGTTTCACTGCGGCTCGCTGAGCAACCCCATCCGCGTCATGGAGGCCGAGCACCAGGAGGCCGGCGATGCGCTGGCCACGATGCGCACGCTCACGAGCGGCTACACCCCGCCGGCCGATGCGTGCAACACCTTCCGCGCCCTGCTCGACGGCCTCAAGCAACTCGAAGCCGACATGCACCAGCACGTCCACAAGGAGAACAACATCCTCTTCCCGCGCGCGATGGAGCGCGAGGCGGCGCTGGAGGGGTGATGGCGGATTCGGCGGTGTGTTTCACACCTTCCGGTGGCCGATCCCGCCGACCGAAAATAGACCCGTCCCTATTTTCCGACCCTGAAAAACAAGGACGGAATAAATACACCCGTCCCTATTTTCGGGCACGAATCCGGCGAGGTGGCGTGGTCCAAGCGACGCTCCGGGCGCGAGGGCCACGCGGGCGCGCGGCACATCATCCCCGCTCAGGCGGGGATCCAGTCGAGATCGCATGCGCGCACGTTGCGCGATGGCCGTTCGACCAATCCTCGCGCGATCGCTGAATTCCCGCCTCCGCGGGAATGACGGTCGGCAGGTGCCTGCCGTGCGCCGTCGTGGCCTGCCGGTCGCCGAACCTGTCTCCAGACCAGGGCCCCCGGGCGGTCCTTTTTGCAGGCGCCCACCCTCGCGCGACGATGAGACCTTCCGGAGATGCTGCGCGCATGGACCGCGCCGGCGCTGGAAAGGACTCCATCATGCATGAATCGTCGTCGATTGAGCGGATCGCGGTCATCGGCCTTGGCAAACTCGGCTCGCCGATCGCCGCGTGTCTTGCCGCCGCGGGCTACACCGTCATCGGCGTGGACACCGACCCGGCCAAGGTCGAGGCGATCAACTCCGGGGTTGCCCCGGTCCGCGAAACCGATCTCGACGCCATGATCGCCCGCAGCGAAGGGCGGCTGAGCGCGACGACGGAGATTGACCGGGCGGTGGAGGCGTCGGATGCGACGCTCATCATGGTGCCCACGCCCAGCGATCCGGATGGGCGTTTCTCGCTCAAGTTCGTCCTCGCGGCGGTGCGCGCTGCGGGGCGGGCGCTGCGCGGCAAGCGCGGCTACCACCTAGTGAGCGTGTGCAGCACCGTCATGCCCGGCGCCACCGGCTCAGAGATCCGCGAAGCGCTCGAACTCGCCTCCGGCCGGCGCCTCGGCGAGACGCTGGGCCTGTGCTACAGCCCCGAGTTCATCGCGCTGGGCAGCGTCATCCGCGACTACCTCAACCCCGACATGGTGCTCATCGGCGAGTCCGATCGCCGCGCGGGCAACGTTCTTGAGCGCCTCTACCGCACGGTCTGCCGCAACGAGCCGGTCGTGCAGCGCATGAGTTTCATCAACGCCGAACTGACCAAGATCGCGGTGAACTCCTACATCACGACGAAGATCACCTTCGCGAACATGATCGCGGGGATCTGCCAGAACCTGCCCGGCGCGGATGTGGATGTGGTGACGGGGGCGCTGGGGTGCGACAGCCGAATCGGCCGCAAGTACCTCAAGGGGGCCGTAGGCTACGGCGGGCCGTGCTTCCCGCGCGACAACGTCGCGCTGGCGCGTGCGGCCGACCTTGCCGCCGCCGGCGCGGACCTCGCGCGGACCGTCGATCAGGTCAACCGCCACGAAGTCCGCCGGTTGGCCGATCTTGTGCGAACGCACCTGACGGATTCGCAGCACACCGTGGGCGTGCTCGGGCTTTCCTACAAGCCGCACACCGATGTGATCGAGCAGTCGCAGGGGCTGCTGCTCACGCAGTTGCTCGCGGCGGAGGGCGTGCCGGTCATCGCGCACGATCCGGCGGCGCTGGAGAACGCGCGCGGCGCGCTCGGCGATGACGTTCGCTTCGCGGCGACGCTTGAAGACTGTCTCGATGCCGCGGATGTGCTGGTCATCACGACGCCCTGGCCCCAATACGCCGCGCTGACGGGCGCGATGCTCGCCGGCGCGGGGCGACACCGGCGCGTCATCGACTGCTGGCGCTGCGTCGAGGATGTCGTGCTGCGCGAGAGCGCCGACTACATCGCCATCGGCCTGGGTCCGCGCGAGACGGCGGCCGATGTGGACATCCGCGTCAACGCGGCGACGTTGCAGGTGGCGTAAGTATCGAGATTGGTTCGCCGCGACGCGGAGGCTCTGCGCAGCGGAGCGCGCCGGGTGCGGCGCGGCGATCGGGCGCGATGAGCGTGTACACGTCCAACCGCGCTCCGCTCCGAAACCATCGCGTCGCGGCTAACCTGCAGCGCACAATCTCGCGACGCTCACGCTGCGACGGTTCTGCGGCGGCGCGGCGCCGCGGGGCGCAGCGTCTTGCCCACTTCGCCCTCGATCCACTCGTAGGTCGTCGCGAGGCCCTCTTCGAGGTCGATGCCCGGCTCCCAGTTGAGCACTTGCCGCAGTTTCGAGTTGTCGGAGTTGCGGCCGCGCACTCCCATCGGGCCGTCGATGTGCCGGATGCGGATCTCGATGCCCGCGATGTTCGCAATGAGGTGCGCCAGATCGTTGATCGAAATGAGCCGGTCCGAGCCGAGATTGAGCGGCTCGGCGCAGTCGGACTCCATGAGGCGCACAATGCCCTGCACGCAATCATCGATGTAGCAGAAGGAGCGTGTCTGCTCGCCGTCGCCCCAGACTTCGATCTCGTGGTGGCCGGTGAGTTTGGCGTGGGCGATTTTTCGGCACAGCGCGGCCGGGGCCTTCTCGCGCCCGCCGTCCCAGGTTCCGTTGGGGCCATAGATGTTGTGGAAGCGGGCGATGCGCGTCGGCAGGCCGTAGTCGCCGCGGTAATGCTCGCAGATTTTCTCGGTGGTGAGTTTCTCCCAGCCGTAGGCGTCCTGCGGCTGCGCGGGATAGGCATGATCCTCCGCGAGCGGCGTCACGTTCGTCTCAGTCTGGCGATACTCCGGATAGACGCAGGCGGAAGAGGTGTAGAAGTAGCGCGAAGCGCCGTTGACCCGGGCCGCCTCGATCGTGTGCAGGTTGATGAGCAGGTTGTTGTGGAGGATCTCGGCGTGATGGCAGGAGATGAACCCCATGCCGCCCATGTCGGCCGCGAGGGCGTAGACCTCATCGATGTCGCGCGTCGCGACGAGGCAGTCATCCCAGCGCCGCAGGTCGCAGATCTGAAACTCATCGGCATCGGTGCCGGTGAACTCGGGATGCTTGAGGTCGGCCCCGCGCACCCAGTGGCCGCGGGCGCGGAGGAAGGTGACGAGGTGGTGGCCGATGAATCCGCCGGCTCCGGTGACGAGGATGCGCGACATGGTGTGGCTCCGAGTCTTGCTGAGTCAGTTCGAGGCGGGTCGCCCCGCCGCGGGTGTTATCGGCAATCGTGGGTGGGGACGTGTGAAATCGTCTTCCTCGCGAAGCCGCAAGCGATGGCTGGGCTCATGTGCTGAAAGTACATCCACACACCATTGGCGGCCGATAACAGACCGCAATGGCCCCTTCCGCCACGACGCAGAGCAAGATCCTCAGCCTGCCCACGCTGCTGGCCCGCTGCCGGGAAGCGCGCCAGCAGGGGCGGCAGATCGTCCACTGCCACGGCTGTTTCGACCTCGTCCACCCCGGCCACGTGCGGCACCTCGACTTTGCTGCGCGCCTCGGCGATCTCCTCCTCGTCACCATCTCCGGCGACGGGATGATCGACAAGGGCACGGGCCGGCCGCTCATCCCCGAGCGCCTCCGCGCCGAGAACCTTGCCGCCCTCAACTGTGTGGACTGGGTCTACATCGACCCCCATCCCACGGCGCTGGAGGTCATCAACCAGGTCAAGCCCGATGTGTATCTCAAGGGGCGCGAGTACGAGAGCAACCGCGATCCGCGTTTCCTTGCCGAGCGCGAGGCGGTCGAGAGCCATGGCGGGCGGGTGGTCTTTTCGAGCGGTGACATCGTCTTCAGTTCCAGCGCCCTCATTGCCGCGCTGACCGACAACCACGACCCGATCGATCGCGCGCTGGAGCATCTGGGCGAGAGCAACGACCTGCGCCCTTCGACGCTCGAAGGCATTGTCGATGAGTTCGCAGGCAAGCGGATCATCGTCATCGGCGAGCCGATCATCGATCGCTACGTGCATTGCGAGCGGCCGGAGGTGGCGTCGGAAAGTCCGGTGATGACGCTGCGGCCGGTGCAGAGCCAGACCTTTGACGGGGGCGCGGCGATCATCTGCCGGCACCTCGCCTCGCTGGGAGCGCGGGCGCAACTCGTTACGGCCCTGCCGCAGCGCGATGATGAGGCCGTGCTGCTCGTCGAACGTCTGCGTGCGCAGGGAATCGAGACGCGGCACATCGAGAGCGACACGCCGGTCACCGAAAAGCAGCGCTTCCTCGTTGGCGCGCAGAAGGTGATGAAGGTCGATCTCGGGCGCCCCATGACGATCGACGAGCGCGGCCGGGCGGAGTTTGTGCAACTGGCGCTGGAAGCGGCCGGCGAGGATGGAGGCGCGGACGGCGTGATCTTCGCCGACTTCGGCCAGGGGCTGCTCACGCCAGCGACGCTCGATCGCCTCATTGCCCAACTGCGGCCGCGGGTGCGCATCATGTCCGGCGACGTCTCGGGCAAGCGCGCCAGCCTCATGCGGCTCCAGCACATGGACTTGGTGTGCCCGACGGAAGTCGAGTTGCGCGAGGCGATGAGCGACTTTGCGGAAGGGCTCGGCGCCGTCGTGTGGCGCTGGCTTGCGCGAACGGATGTGCAATCGGCGCTGGTGACGATGGGGGCGGAAGGGGTGATCGCCTTCTCGCGGCGCAGCGGCACGCAACCGCGGCTGGCCGGCCTGCCCGCGCGCCTTAAGAGCGACCACATCCCCGGCATCGGCCCGATCGGCATCGACCCGCTGGGCTGCGGCGATGCGCTGCTCTCAACGGCGACGTTGGCGCTGACGGTCGGCGCAGACCTCGTGCAGGCGGGCTACCTCGGCAGCCTCGCCGCGTCCATCGAATCGCGGCACCTCGGCAACGTCCCCGTCGGCGCGGCGGGTCTGCGGGCGGAATGGCAGCGCCTCGCGGCCCGGCACCTGCTCATCGCGTCGGCGGTGTGAGCCGCTCGCAACTTCGCGAGTCTCGCGTCTCAATCTGAGATTTGAGAGGCGCTCCCCTGCGCGGAGCCTCCGGGTCGCGGCTAAACATCGGCCTGTCACCGCCTATCGTCGAGCATGTCTTCGATCACGAACTGGACCATCCCCGGCTGGCGCGATCTGCCGATTTACGGCAACACGCATCATCCTGACCCCGGCCCACCGCCGCGCGGCGTCATCCTCCTCGTCCACGGCTTCATGGGCTACAAGGACTACGGCCTGTTCCCCTTCGTCGCCGAGCAGTTCGCCGTGGCCGGCGTCATTGCCCACCGCTTCAACCTCACCACCTCGGGCATCACCGAGAACTTTCAGACCTTCGAGCGGCCTGATCTCTTCGAACTCGGCACATGGAGCAACAACGTCACCGACATCGACGCGGTCATCGACGCGGTGGAACAAGGGACACTGGCGGGGCGGGGCCGGGGGATGATCCTCATGGGACACAGCCGGGGGGGAGTCGGCGTGTTGCTTGCGGCCGGGCGTCGGTTCATGGAGGGGCGCAAGGCGGTTCCTGTCGGGGTGATCTCGGCCTCGGCGCCCAGCCGGCCGTGGCGATTTGCTCAGTCGCAGAAGCAGGAGATTCTCGACCGGGGGTTTCTCGAAGTGAAAAGCAGCCGCACGGGCCAGGATCTGCGCGTCGGCCGAGCGTTTCTGGATGAGCAGATCGCGGATCCGCAGGCGCACGACATCGCCCGGCACATCGCGGCCCTGCGCTGCCCGCTGTTGGTTGTGCATGGCACGGCGGATCCGACCGTCCCGCCGCGCGACGCCTCGGAAATCGCGGCGATGGCGGGGGAGGCGATCCCTCACCACCTCGAACTCGTCGAGGGCGGCGATCACGTGTTCAACACCCCGAATCCTTTCCCTATGAACGGGGCGCCCTCGCCCCAGTTGCGGGCGTTTCTTCAATCCATGATGCGTTTCAGCGATGAGGTTCTGGCGTGACGGCGGCTGCGGCGCGTTGAAGGGCGGCCCATCGCTCCTACAGTTGAGGCGGTCGGGGAGCGGGCCTGCCTCCCGCACAAGGGGGTTCTCTGAGGACGATGAGCCAGCCGCCCCATCGGACGTTCACCGGCGACTTCAAGGTTTTCTTCCTTCGGGGGCTGGCGATCCTGCTGCCCTCGGTGCTGACGATCTGGATCGTCGTCTACGCCTACCAGTTCGTGGACACCCGCATCGCCCAGCCGATCAACTCCATCACGCGCATGGTGGTGGTCCGCGCCGTGCCCGTGATCATCCGAACCGAAGCGAATCAGCCGGAGTGGTTCAAGGTCACGGACGACGAACTGGCGATCGCCAGGCAGGATCGCCTTCGCGCCCGCCTGTCCGATGAGACGCTGCGATTCCAGTTGCGGCAGGAGGAATTGCGCAAATGGTGGAGCCAGCACGCGTGGCTGGACGCGATCGGACTGATCCTCGCCGTCCTCCTGTTCTACCTCGCAGGTCGCATCTTCGGCGGCTTCCTCGGCCGGCGCATCGCCGCCCGGATCGAGCGCGTCGTCGCCAGCGTCCCGATCTTCAAGCAGGTCTACCCCTACGTCAAGCAACTCGTCGATTTCATGCT
>Ga0326597_10003083_pt1 | contig 24329 bp, 19 predicted proteins | sample RVTome_12_FD_203789 | JGI IMG/M metagenome (GOLD analysis project Ga0326597, IMG submission 203789) | Soil microbial communities from uranium-contaminated site in the Upper Colorado River Basin, Wyoming, United States - RVT100D185 | ecosystem: Environmental > Terrestrial > Soil > Contaminated >... | reverse complement strand
CTCCTGCGCGAGCAGGTGCGGCTCGGGAAGGCTGGCGGAGTCCTCGAGGCTCTCGTCGCGGAGCCAGAAGAGATCGAGACTGACCTTGTCGCGGGCGAGGATCTGGTCGTAGGTGAAGGGCCGCCAGCGGCCGTCGGGGGTGTCCTCGGACCACGTCGCGTTGCGGTTGTGGCGGTCCTGGGGGCGATAACACTCGACGAACTCGTCGAGGTCCGCGCGCGTCATGCGCTTGGTCTTGAGCGTGAAGTGCTTGTTCGTGCGCAGGTCGAGCGCCCTTCCGTCAGGTCCAGCTCCTTGAGGAACTCGCCGATGCGGCGGTTGCGGTAGCGGCGGCTCACGGCCCGGCCCGCGCGCAGGTCCTCCATGCGCACCGAGCGATCCGGACCGGGGAAGCTGAGCACGACCAGGTCCTCGGGGCTGATGCGGACTTCGATCGGTTCGCGCTCCTCGTAGGAACGGTGGTAGACCGCGTTGAAGATGGCCTCCTCGATGGCGACGCGCGGACAGTTCCAAAAGCGCTGCTCGGGCGTGCCGGTGGTGCCATAGTGCAGCCCCTGGGAGTCGCTGCCGGCAAGCACGAGCTGCACCGTGCTGAAAAACCCCTTGTTGAAGATCCCCTCCTGATTGGTGATGAGTTGTCGTACGCCGTCGGCCAGCTCCACCGAGCTGCGCTTCAGCTCGATCACCGCGATGGCGAGGCCGTTGAGGTAGTGGACGATGTCGGGCCGGCGCTGGTGGCCCCCTTTCAACGTCACCTCCTCGGCCAGCGCGAAATCGTTCTGCTCCGGGTGTTCCCAATCGACGAGGTGCGCCGTCTCGTGCGCCTGGCCCGCCGCGATTTGCACCGGCACGCCGTAACGCAGGAGTTGGTGGGTGCGCAGGTTGGCCTGATAGAGCGTGATGCCGGTCGAGTCGGCGACGGTCTCCAGCTTCTGGAGCGCCGCGGAGATGTGGGCGGACGAGTAGCCGCGCGCGGCGAGGTTGTCGCACAGCAGTACCGTCTCGATGTGGCGGTTGTTGTCGCGCGTACTCCGGTCGCCGAGATAGCGGTAACCGAGATTGTCCGAACGCGCCGGATCGGTGAAGTGCTAGATGACGTGGTTCTGCGTCTTGCGCTCGGAGCGGGGCTGATCGCTTATGCTCATGTCAACGCTCCTTCCCGAGGGCCGCCAATCGGGCGCGGCCAGCCTCGGTAAGCCGGTACTTCTGCAGGCGGCTGCTGGGCTTGTCGGGCAGGGTCATCTCGATCAATCCCTGGCCCAAGGTCGGGTGCAGGTAGTTGGTTCGGAATGCAGGGCGATGTTTCAAGCCCAGGCGCTCCTGCATCACCGAGGGAGCCAGGGCCTCGTTCTTCAGTAGGATCAGCACCTGATCAACTGGGTCGGTGACTGGGTCGGTGACAGCATCGCCGCGTCCGCCCTCGATCTGCTTCAGGTAGGCCTTTGAGAATGGAAACTCCGTCCACAATCCGCCGGTTTCGAGGCGGATTCGCAGTTTTGGCGTGCCCGCCTCCCGGCAGGCGGCGACCATGCGTTCGATGCCCCGGCCCCAGGCCTCGATCTCGCCAGCACGAAAGAAGGTGTTCGCGATCTCGGGGTTTCCTTCCATTCGATGTGCTGGGATTCGACATCGGAGCGGGGCTTCTCAGGCATGGGCGGCCTCCGTAAGCCGGAAGAACAGCGCGCGCACGTGGTCGCAGCTCCAGATGTCGCCGCGCTGAAACTCGGGCAGCGCCATGTGCTCGCTGTCGATGTGGTCGAGGACGGTGAAGATCTTCATGCGCTCGCCTCCGCCGGCGCAAACGACTCGGAAGCCGCTCGGAAGTCAAGCGCTTCCGAGTCGAGTTCCGGCATCGGGCGCTCGTCATAGGCCTCGCCCCGCGCGAACCGCCGCAGCTCCTCCACCGTCTCGGCGTCCGCGCGACGGTTGGTGGAGCCCACCCGGACGTAGACGCCCCGATCGCGTCCCTCGGAGGCGACATGGTGCGGCCGGGCCGCACTTGGGTGCACCTGAACGGCGAGGACCTGTGTACGCCTCCAGGGTAGAATCTCCAGCTCGGGCACGATGCGGGGAACAATCCGGTCGGAGATCAGGTGCGCCAGCCGTTCCTCCTCATCGAGCGGCACTGGAACTCCGCGAACGTGCCGGCTCCGATCCTCCACGCCCACCACCAGCGTCCCGCCGGCCGTGTTGGCGAAGGCGACGAGTGTCCTGAGCACGCTGGCCGGTGACGACAGCTCGCGCTGAAACTCCAGCGTTTTGCCTTCGGGGCGCTTGAGGATTTCCACCAGGTCCATGACCTCGGAAGTCGACTCAGAAGCAGGACGCGGGAGCAAGCTTCTGAGTCGTGCTCCGGGGTTCGACGCCGTCCGGGAAGCGGCGTCCGCCTGCATCGCCCTGTTAGCTGGTGGGTTCACGATACCACGAGGGAGGACTCCCAGCTCCCGACCATCCCCAGTCCAAGAGCATCTCCAGTAGAGCCTCATCATCGTCTGGATGGGCCACTCCGATCGGTTCGCTGAGGCACGAGTAACCATAACCCAGGCCTACGAGTTCGTCGGCGTGCGGAGAGATCTGGCTGAACTCGGTCACAAGCAACATCCCGTGTGGCGCGCCGAAGTCGCGGAGAAGTACGGGCACCGTAGCTTGCCCCCTGGCGAGCTTGACGACATACGGTGCCTCGATTCGGAGCCCCCATTTCACGGCGATGAACTTCCAGTGTTCCTGGAATCTCGTGGTCGTCATTGCTGCGATCCAGCCAACGCCCGGCCGATCAGCGGCAGGCCGAAGGCCGGCCCGCTGCACCGGCTTGTTCGGCCGCCTTCTCGTACAGGAACTCGAGCGCCAGGTCGGCGCCGGATGGCCGCGTCACCGTGTTGAGTTTTTTGTCGAGTTCGCAGCGCCGAAAGGCAGTGGGGTCCTTCAGGGGTTCGAACACCTCGCCCCAGAGCTCGGTTTCGAGATCGATGTCGGCTGCCGTTCCATCAGCGAACCTCACGTGGATCGTGTATCCCGTGACGTACTCGGCTGACTCGAGCTTCGGAATCATCGCAGCGACTCCAACGGGTCGACGCGGCGCAGCGGCCACCGGTCACGAGCCAGGTTCTAGTCTTCAAAAAGCTCAGCCTGATGGAGAGTGTACCACTCCAGGACGAGGTTCAGGGCGCGCCTCGGAACTTGCTCTCGACGATGCCATCGGCGATGCGAACAGTGATCTTGAAGGCGGCGTACCTGGCGTGGAAGTGGGGCGGCGCATGATCGCCCCAGTGTCTCGCCCGAAGAACGCCCGGGCGGTTCGGCACCACCCGGCCCGCGCCGCGAGGTCCCAGGCCTGGTGCAGCAACACGTAGCGCGCACCGACGCCGTCCGACGCCGCGGCCTGGCCGCACCGGGTCCAGGCGGCGGCCGCCCGGTCCGCAGCGAAGTGAAGGCGAAGGTGCCGCCGGAGAACTCCCGGATGCGCCTACCCCCCGCCGTGTTCTCTGGCCTGGTCGTCCGGAACTGGCACGCGGTCGTCGTCCTCGACAGCCGGCGTGAACACGACCAGTTCGTCGCGGATCGACAGGGTCAGCTTGGCGGGAAGAAGCAGGCGTGCGAGCGCCGCGCCGAGGGGCTCGTCACTCGCGGAGCCGGTCACCCGGGTGGCGGGATCGAGGCTGCCGTCCTTGCGGGCGGACGGGTCGAGGATGAAGTTCTCACCGGTCTGCTGCTCGAAGTGGGCCGCGACGGCCGCGACCGGAACATCCTGAAAGTCGAACGACGCTTTCTCGCCCAGGCGCGCCCCGATGCGCCTTGCGCAGGCCTGCTGCGGCCGTGAATCCTGCGGCGGCGGCCCGGCGTTCGCGGCGAGCCACTTCGACCTGCCGAATGCCATCGGGCAGGGAGGACGGGAGTTCGCCAGCTTGTTCGAGGGCTTGCAGTTCCGCTTCGAGCCGCGCAACCGTCGTGGCGTCCTTCGCGAAACTCGCCTTCCTGAGCCTGGCCTCGAGCGAGTCCATCAGTCGCTCGTCGGCCCGTTCGGAGGCCGACTCGAAGTCCGCCAGCGCCTTTCGCTGGCACTCCCGCACCTGGTCGACAGCCGGACTCCGTGCCTGACACGGCAGGAGCACAACCAATCCGACCATGATGAACGTGCTGAGCGACATGACAGCTCCTGCGAGATCCGAAGCCAAGATCGGGACGCAGGGCATCGCCGGGTGCCCCACAGGACAAGCACCAACGCGAGCGAGAACCCACGCGGGGGAGTCATGTTTTCTTCCCACATCCACATGCTGGACCGCTCGAAGGGTTCGGCGCACTCCGGTGGCGGCGCCAGGTTCCCGCCGACGCGTCAGGGACTTGACGATCCGTTCGAGCTTCGAAATGATCCGCGCCCTACGGGCGGTCCCGAGGACTGCCGACCCGTCGCAGGGAGTTCGGAGGGTTCCCCAACCATGGTCGAATCCGGCTCGCGGTTCTCTGCTCGCGCGGAGACACTGTTCGACGACTACTTGCACCGCCGTGCCGCCGGTGAGGATGTCGACTTCGAGGCGCTCTGCGGCGCGCATCCCGAGGTCGCCGGCGAATTGCGTGCGCTCCGAAGGGCCGAGCAGGTCCTGAGCCGGCTGCTGCCCGGTCCCCTCGAGGGCGGATCCGAGCACGGCGCGGGGCCGCCCGGCGAGCTCTTTGCCAAGCTGCAGGCCACTGGAGCGCGAGGCAAGCGCTACGGAATCCTCGGCGAAGTCGCCCGGGGAGGCATGGGCACCATCCTGCGGGTCTGGGACGACGAGCTGCGGCGCAACCTGGCGATGAAGGTCCTGCGCGGCACGAATCAGAAGCTCGGGGCAGAGTCGCCCGAAGTCGACCCGAAAGCGCTCGGCCGCTTCCTCGAGGAAGCGCAGGTCACGAGCCAACTCGATCACCCGGGAATCGTCCCCGTCCACGAGATCGGCCTGGGTGCCGACGGCGAGGTCTACTACACGATGCGGCTCGTCCAGGGCGTGAATCTGCGCACGATCTTCGAGCGCGTGCGCGAGGGCGCCGACGACTGGACGCAAGTCCGCGCGCTCGGCCTGATCCTGAAGGTCTGTGAGGCGATGAGCTACGCGCACTCCAAGGGCGTCATCCATCGCGACCTGAAGCCCGCCAACGTGATGGTCGGCGAGTTCGGCGAGGTGTACGTGATGGACTGGGGCCTCGCGCGCGTGCTCGGCCGCGATGACCGTCATGACCTGCGCATCCGGCATCCGTCGTCCGCGGCGCTGGCTGCGCTGGAGACCGAGCGACGCGACCAGCGTGACAGCGCGCCAGACTCGCCCCTGATCACCATGGATGGAGATGTCGTCGGGACTCCCTCCTTCATGTCGCCCGAGCAAGCCAGGGGCGAGCTCGAAAGACTGGGCCCGCACTCGGACGTCTACTCCGTGGGAGCGATGCTCTATCAGTTGATCAGCGGACAGATGCCTTTCGCGCCGCCCGATGCCAGCGTGACGTCGCGCATGGTCCTGGAGCACCTCGTCCAAGGACCGCCGAGGCCTCTGCACGAGTTCGGACGCACGGCGCCCACCGAGCTGGTCGCGATCTGCGACAAGGCGATGTCGCGGGAGATTGGCGATCGCTATGGCGACATGGCGGCCCTCGCGGAGGACCTGCGCGCCTACGTCGAAGGCCGGGTCGTGCGTGCGTACGAGACCGGGACCCTGGCCGAGACACGCAAATGGGTGCGTCGCAACAAACCGTTCGCGGCTTCGCTCGCTGTGGCTGTCCTCATCCTCCTCGGTGGAGTCATGCTCGGCCTGGAATCCCTCCGACAGACACGCGTCCGGAAGGAGGCGCTGGAAAGGAACGAGGTCATCTCGGCGATGGCGCGACTCGAGGAGTTCCAGCGCCAGTGCAGTGACGGGCAGTTCGCCTTGGATCTGAAGCAATCCGGGCACGCATCCGCCTACGACTGGTGGCTGGCCACTGCTCGCAGACTCGTCGAACGCCCCCAACAGTCCTTGGCCCCCGAATCGGCGCCCGAGCAGGACCTGACGTGGATTCGCAGCCTGCTCGCCAAGGCCCGCCAGGAGGCGTTTCGGCCCAGTGAGGAGCAGCGGGGTGCAGACCTGGCCTCGTACCCGCGTACGCAGGAGCTTGCAACCAAGCGCCTGAAACTTCAGTGGTACTCGCGCATGCTGGAAAAAGAGGCCTGGCCGAGCGCGACGGCGCTCGAGACGGAACTGGCCGGCCGGCCCGATTGGACCGACGCCAAAGCGCTCAACGAGCTGGCCTGGAGCTTGGTCCATCCTCGTGCGCCAAGGTTCGGATCGGAGGTTCGAGCTCTGTGTCTCGCGCGGCGCGCCGTGGACGAGGCGCCCGACGACGAGTCCCGCTTGAAGTACCGCGACACGTACGCATGGGCGCTGTATCGCGTCGGCAGATTCAACGAGGCACAGGCTCAGCGGGACAAGGTGCTCGCGAAGAGGCCCCCTCTCGTCTGGGGCACAGAAAGGAAGATGCCCCGCATGGAGGACCAGATCGAGGACTGGCACGATGGCACGGCGGAGCGACTGCACGATGAACTGGCGGCCGAGGTCGCCAGCATGGAACGAGAAAGAGCCGACTGGCGCATCTGGGGGTTTCCGGACGGGGAGCAGAAGCTGTGGCATGTGCATCTCATGGAGCTCCACGGGAAGCTCGAGGAGTTGTTGCAGCGGATCGAGCTGGCCGAAACCGCGGCGACCACCAGCGAACCCGGGAAAACGTGGGAAGAGGCGATCACCGCGATCCGGGCGCATCCGGACTACGGTGGCTTGACGATCTCACGTCAGCTCGACCTGGTGCCGCTCGGTCCCGATCCCGAGTCGACACTGTGGGAGTTCGCGCACCTGCCATCAGGAGACCCGGCGAAACGTGGACCGGACGGCAAGCTCGCACTGAAGCGAGAAACCGGGTTGGTCTTCGTGCTCCTTCCCGGGGGCCGCCTGCCGGTCGAGGACGGCAAGGAGTCCGGCCCTCTGAACAAGATCGACCTCGAGCCGTTCTTTCTCTCGAAGTACGAGATGACCCAGTACCAGTGGACTCGAATCAACCGCGACTGGCCCGGCCGGTACTGGCCTGACGAGCGCACGCTCTTGCCCGCAAACTACGTGAGTTGGGACGACTGCGTGGCGACCCTGAGCCGGGCGGGTGGCTGGCTACGACTGCCCAGCGAGGCGCAGTGGGAGTACGGCTGCCGCGCAGGAACGACGACCCCTTGGTGGACCGGCGAGTCGGTGGACTCGTTGAAGGGCGCCGAAAACCTCGACTTCGGAGAGAACGCTGGAGGACCTGCATTCATCCGGCGCGTCGGCACCTTCGGCGCGAACAAATTCGGGTTGTATGACGTCCACGGAAACGTGACAGAGTTGTGCCAGGATCCACTCACGAGCCTTGTCGAACCACTGGCGCGTGGCGCTCTGCGGGATGAGTTCCCCGTCACGGAGCGCGTGGCTCGTGGCCAGGCGTGGAACAGCGTCGCTTCCAAGGTCAGGCCGTCGGATCCTGCCCTCGGTCCTCCCCAGTCGAGCGACCTCTCTCTCGGCCTGCGCCCGGCCAGACTCCTCACGCCGTAGCGGAGACGGGTTCTTCCCGATCACAAACGCCCCTGCAACCGCCGGCCGAGATCCCTGCGCGCGCGACGATGCAGCTCCTGGCACGCCTCCGCGGAAGGGCGGCCCATCTGCTCGGCGACCGTTTTCCAATCCGCGCCGGCGTAGTCGCGCCAGAGGATGACTTCGCGGTGCGCTTCGGCCAGCTCGCCCAGGCATCGATCGACGAGGGCGGCCGCTTCTCGCCGCGATGCGCTTGCTTCCACGCCGGTCGTCGCGGCCGGGGCGTCCCAATCCTGGGCGGACTCCGCATGCGATCGCACCTGGCGAGCGAGGGCGTTGCGCTTCTGGGTGCGCTCGCGCCGCGCGTGGTTCGCGATCTCGTTCTGCGCCAGGCGCGCCACCCAGTCGATCCAGCGCGCGTCGGAGCGGGGTTCGTACCCTTCGAGTCCCTCGAGGATGCGCACGAGCACGTCCTGCACGACGTCCTCGACCATCTCACGTTCCAGGAGAAACGGGCCCATCCGGACCCGAACGATGCGCGTGATGCGCGGGTAGTACCGCTCGACCAGAACCTGGAGCGCCAGTTTGTCGCCCGCGCGGTAGCGCTCGAGCAGGGTGTTCGTGTTGCCGGCGGACGTTTCGGGATCCATCGCGCAGTCGGTGTTCCTGTGGCTGGCTCGTCAGATGTTGGAGCCGGGAAATGGGCATGGTAGCGGCGCCCGCGGAGGATAGGAGAGACGAAGCAGCAGTTCAGCGCAAGCGTGGCGCCGCGGTTTCACCGCTTCACCTACCACGGCGTGCGGGCGGCGAAGCAGGTCATCGCCAGCAATACGCGGCAGGCGGTCGCGAGCAGGATCCTCACCCACCGTCCCGCTCCCGCCCACACCATTCCGTCCGCTGCCAACCTCGAATGTGGTCTCCCACCCACGACGGAATCCCGCTCGCTCCCGTTTCCGCCGATCCGCCATCCGACCGCCTGCGGGCGTCAGCCTGGGTCGGCAAAACGCTCTTTTTCTTCGGGCCGCTCGATCGGTATCTTGGTCCTTCGAGCAGACGCCCGAATCGAATGAAGGAGTCGGTCATGGACCGGAGGAGCCTTGGTCGCCGGGAGTTCCTGAACCGGGTTTCGCTGGGCCTCGCCGCCGGGGCCGCCGGCGCCTGGCCCAAGACGGCCCGCGCGGCGGCGCGCCGCGCCGCGCCGAACGACCGGATCGGCCTGGGGCTGATCGGCTGCGGGAGCCTCGGCGTCGACCACCACCTGCAGCACGTCCTGACCCGGCCGGAGTTCGAAGTGCTCGCGGTTTGCGACGTCGATCGCGAGCACCTGGGCCGGGCGGTGGATGTCACCGGTGGCAAGGCCAAGGGGTACGCCGACTTCCGGGAACTCCTCGACCGGCAGGACATCGACGCGGTGATGGTCGTGACGCCCGACCACTGGCATGGCCTCGCGGCCATCACTGCCTGCCAGGCCGGCAAGGACGTCTACTGCGAGAAGCCGCTCTCGCTGACCGTGCGGCAGGGGCGCGCGATGGTCGAGGCCGCGCGGCGCTATGACCGTGTGTTCCAGACCGGCAGCCAGCAGCGCTCCTCACACCAGTTCTGGTGGGCCTGCGACCTGGCGCGAAACGGCCGGCTCGGCGAGCTGAAGCGGATCACCGCAGCCATCGGCGAGGGCCCGACCTGCGCCTTTGAACCGAACACCAGCCCTCCGGCGCAGCTCGACTGGAACGCCTGGCTCGGTCCGGCCCCCGACGTGCCGTACACGCCGAAGCGCTGCCACTACACCTTCCGCTGGTTCTATGACTACTCGGGCGGGAAGATGACCGACTGGGGCGCGCACCACCTCGACATCGCGCAGTGGGCCAACGGCAGCTCGCTCGGTGGACCGGTGGAGGCCGAGGGCGAGGGCGAGTTCCCCGCCGAGGGGCTGTTCGACACCGCGGTCCGCTTCAACGTGCGCTACCGCTACGAAAACGGCGTCGAGCTGATCGCCACCAGCGAAGGCGAGAACGGCGTGACGCTCGAAGGCACGCAAGGGACGCTGTTCGTCTCGCGCAGCCGCATCGCCGCCGAGCCGCAGGAGATCCTCGAGACCGAGCCGGACAGCGGCGGCGTGCGCCTCGCGCACAGCACCCAGCACCACACCAACTGGGTCGAGAGCATGCGCAGCCGCACCCGGCCGATCTGCGACGTGGAGATCGGCCATCGCTCCGCCACGGTCTGTCATCTCGGGAACATCGCGCTCCGGCTTTCGCGCAAGATCCGCTGGGATCCGGAGTCCGAGACGATCGCGGGAGACGAGGAAGCCAGTCGAATGCTGATGCGGCCGATGCGGTCGCCCTACAGCCTGTGAGGTGCGCCATGAAGATCCTCGTCGGAATCCCGGCCGCGCTCCTCGTCCCGGCGCTCCTCCTGGGATGCGCCGCGGCGCCCGCGACGCAGCGCGAGGTGACGGTGCTGGTCTCGGACCTCCAGTCGGAGGCCGGCGAAACCCGTCAGGCCGCGGCCGCGGGCGCGGGAGCGTACGGCCCGGCGGCCTTCGATGAGGTCGCCGCCCTGCTGGAGTCGGAGCGGCCGGAAGTCAGAAAATGCGCCGAGCAGGCGCTGTTCAACGTCGCCCACCACGCGTCGCGGCCGGGCCACGGCGAGGAACGCGAACAGGTCGCGCGCTCGGCCTTGAACATGCTTTGCGATCATCCTGATGCCGCCACGCGGGACGCGCTGTTCCGGATCTTCTCGCTCACCGCGACGCAAAGCGCCGGCGACCGCCGGCTGCGCGGCCTGCTGCTCGATCAAGAGACTGCCGACGGCGCCTTCCGGGCGCTGGCCCGGATCGATCATCCCAGAGCGCTGGCGCACCTGATCGAGCGGCTGCCCGACCCGCGCGCCATCCGGGCGCTCGGAGATCTCGGGAACCAGGCGGCGGTGCGCCCGCTGCTGGACGTGTCGGAAGGCCGGGATGAAAAAGCGGCCCGGGAGGCGCGCCATGCGCTCGCGCGGATGGGCGCGAGCAGTGCCCGGGATCTCCTGGAACAGGCCTGGCGGCGCGACGAGGAGGGTGCCGCGGATGACCTGCTGTTGCTGGCCGAGCGGCTCCTGCAACGGGGCGAGCGCGCCGTTCCCCGGGAGATTTTCACGGCCTTCGCGGCCGCGGACGAGCCGTTGTTGCGGGTCGCGGCGGCCGCCGGGCTGGGACGAAGCGGCGGGACGGGGAGCTTCGAGCTTCTGGTGCGGTTGCTTGCCGATCGAGCCGATGTGCGCGGCGCGGCGGTTCGATCGCTGGCCGGGCTCGAGGACCGTTCCACCGGGGAGCGATTGCGGGCGCTGTGCCGATCGGACCAGGCGCCCGAGCGCGCCGCCGGGCTGCGCGCGCTGGCGCTGCGCGAACCGGAAGGTTCGGGCCGCTGGATCCGTGAGCTGCTCGAGGATCCAGACGTGCTCGTGCGCGGCGCGGCGATCGAACTCTGCGCGGAGCAGACCGATTTCGAGTTGACCGGCCCCCTGCTGCGCCTGGCCGGCGAAGGGACCGGCGACGAGCGCCTTGCGGCGCTCGCCGCGGCGTTGGTGCAGATCCGCAGGAGTCCGAAGGCGGACGAGGCCGAGACGCTGCTCGAACAGGCGCGGGAGCTGGATGAAGGAGGAGATCTGGCCGAGGAGCAGCTCGCCGCCGAGCTGGCGATCGCCGCCCGTTCGATCCAGAGCCGCCCGGAGCGGGCGCAAATCCAACTCGAGCGGGTGCTGTTCGAATCCGGCTCCGCGGCCAGGCGCACCCGCGCGCTGCAGCTCTTGAAGGAGCTTGGCGCGGACGTGGCAGAGTATCCGAGGCGCGCCGGCTTCCTGGTCGACTGGAAGCTGCTCGGCCCGCTCGAGTCGGCCGCCGAAGGGACCTTGGCGAAGCTGCCGTTCGATCTCGATCCGGACCTGGACGCGGAGCTTGCGGGCAAGCACGGGGGCGTGCGCTGGACGCCGCACCATGTCGAGGGGATCGAGGGGCGGGTGCCGCTGGATGCGATCTTCGACGGCGAGCAGCAGGCCACCGCGCTGGCGTACTGCGAGTTCCCGATGCGCGAAGGCGAGGGTCTGCTCGAGATCGGCAGCGACGACGGCGTGGCGGCCTGGCTGAACGGCGAGCTGGTCCATGAACACGAGGTGGCGAGGCCCCTCACCGTCGATCAGGATCGCGTTCCCGTGCGCTTTCGCGAGGGACGAAACCGCCTGCTGGTCAAGATCAGCCAGGGCGGCGGGGAGTGGGCCTTCTGCGTGCGCCTGGCCGACGCGAGCGGACAGCCGATCGATCGCACCGCGGACTGATTCCCGGGAGGTCGTTCCCAGGCCGGACGGAGAACGCGGCGGGCGCGTCGTTGGCGCGCGCGCCGGCAGCGGCACGGTGTTTGAATGGCGTTGCCTTCGCTATGATCGTGGCCCTGTTTTCGGTGAACGAGGAAAGCGAGTGAAAGGAGCGGAGCGATGTTCGGAAAGTTCCGAAGCCTGCTGAACGGTCTGGGGTGGTCGGGTCTGATGTTCGTGGTCCTGGCCGGCTGCGATTCCAAATCCGCCGAGAAGGCGGTCGAGCGGACGGACACACTCGAGCCGGCCCGAGATCAAGTCGATGCGACGAAGCTCGTGCTGTTTCAACCGCTGCCCGAGGTGATGGCCAGCGATTCGAATCCGATCACCGAGGCCAAGGTCGCGCTCGGCCGCATGCTCTACTATGAGCCGCGCCTGTCGAAAGCGGAGGACATCTCCTGCAACACCTGCCATCTGCTCGATCAGTTCGGGGTCGAGCCGCGGCGGGTCTCGGTGGGCCACGAGGGCCAGGAGGGGAAGCGCAACTCCCCTTCGGTCTACCACGCGGCCGGACAGGTGGCGCAGTTCTGGGATGGCCGCGAGCCGACGGTGGAAGCCCAGGTCAAGGGGCCGGCCATGAATCCGATCGAGATGGCGATGCCGGATGAGCAGGCCGTGGTCGATCGACTGGCGGCCATCCCGGAATACGTTCAGCTCTTCGAGGCGGCCTTCCCCGGCGAGGACGAGGCGATCACGTTCGACCATCTGGCGCTGGCGATCGGTGCGTTCGAGCGCGGGCTGGTCACGCCGGCCCCGTTCGACGCCTTCTTGAAGGGGGATCAGACGGCGCTCACCGCCGAGCAGAAGCGAGGCCTGAACACGTTCATCGACGTGGGCTGCGTCACCTGCCACATGGGACCGTATCTCGGCGGGAACCTGATCCACAAGCTCGGTCTGCTGAAGCCCTGGCCGGATACCGGGGATCAGGGCCGCTTCGAGGCGACCGGCAAGGCGGCCGACAAGATGATGTTCAAGGTGCCGAGCCTGCGCAACGTGGCCAGGACCGGGCCCTACTTCCATGACGGCGGGGAGGACGACCTGGGCCATGCCAGCCGCTTGATGGCGGAGCATCAGCTCGGGCGCACGCTCGATGATCAACAGGTCGAGGAGATGCTGGCGTTCTTCGACGCGCTGACCGGCGAGATTCCGACCGAGTACATCCGGCCGCCCGAGCTACCGTAGCCGCCGATGGCCGAAGCCGAGTAGCAGCGCGCCGAACAGCGCCAGTCCGAGTCCGGCTTGCCAGGCGGCCACGTCCGATCCGTGCTCCACGTAGACCAGCCGGTCGATCTGAAGCGGCGAGCCGGCCTCTTCCAGGCCGCGCTTGACGTGCAGCGGCAGGGCCCGGCCCGGCTTGGCGGTGCCGGTCAGCTCGAAGGGCTGGGCGTTGGACTCAGACTCGGCGCCCAGGCCAGGCGGAGCGCCCTTCAAGAAGGCGTCGAACGCGTCGGGCGGCAGCTGGGCGATCACCCGGCAGAGCTCGACCGGCGCCGGCCGGCCCTCGCTCTCGGCGGCGTCGAAGGTCGCGAGGAGGGCTTCCGAGATGAGCGGGACGAACCAGCCGTTGGACGTGGTCTCCTTGGTCCTCAGGTGTTCCTTCACGCTCTCCGTGGCCGCCGGCCAGTAGAGCCGCCCGCCCGTGATCCGGACCTGATCGGGCAGGGAGGATGCGTCCGCCTCGATGGCCGCGATGTCCACCGGAACGACGTCGAAGTCTTCCGGCACGAACAGGGTCAGGAGGGCGCCGAGGATCAGCAGCGCCCCGAGCGGCATGCAGGTGAAGCGAATCAGCGTTTTCATGTCGGTTTCCTCACGGGTACCCGCCAGAAAACGTCATCGGGCGAGCCGGGGGACATCCATTCCACCTGTTCGCTGAAAACACGCTCTTGAAGCCCCATGGCGGCGATTGCGCCGTATGGACCGCGCTGCTCTCCCGCATGGACGAATCGTCGCGCCGGCGCCGCTCAGGGATTGCCGTTGTTGGTGGAGACGGTCATCTGCGCCGTGGCCGAATTGCCGGCGGCGTCGGTGGCGGTCACGACCACCACGTAGTCGCCGTCGGACAGGAGCGTGGTGTCCCAGGCCTCCTGGAGGTCGGACGATTCATAGACGTCATCGCCGTCGGAGTTGGTCAGGATGTGATAGAAGACGCGGTTGTTGTAGTCCCCCTGCGTGTAGCAGGTGGCATCCCGCTTGTAGAGCAGCCCCACCAGGAACGCGTCGAACGTCCCGCTCTGGTACGTGTCGAGTCCCATGTCGAAGCGGACCGCCAGACGGTCATCCACGACCGGAGCGCCCGGGTTGCCGGCCGGATAGATGCTGTAGCGCAGCTCCTGCGCCGTGCAGACCCAGCCCGACTGGATCGTGTCGCCGGCCCGCGCGATGATGTCGACCAGGCCGTCCAGCGCGGCGGGGTTCTTGTAGATCGAGGATTGGTTCCGGCAGAACGCGAGCAGGTCCGATCCGCGCGCGTTCTGGAAGAACGGCGGCGCTGCGTCGCTCTGGTGCTGCAGGTTCGGGTGGGGGTTCTCCGGGCAGAACCAGCTTCCGTTCCAGGTCACGCCGGAAGCCTCGACGCGAGCGAAGTGCGTGTGCGTGAATCCGCTGACCGGCCAGGGCACCAGATTGCCGAGGTACTGGCCCTGCTGAACGGTGTCGCCGACGTTCACCGCGATGCTCTGGCGATCGAGGTGGGCGTACAGGTAACCCCGGGTTGTTCCAGCGCCGCCAAGATCGCCGATCGCGACGCGCCAGTGGTAGTCTCCGCTGGTCGTCAGCCAGGCCTTGACCACGCCGTCTCGAACGGCATACACCGGCTGGTTGTCCGCCCCGAGCACGTCGATCCCCGGATGCAGATACGGTGCCCCGCCGTAGCTTTGGAACTCGCCGTAGGTGTTGCCGACGGGATGCTGCGCGTTGGGAGCCAGCGGCCAGGGAATGCTGCCGATCAGAACGGGCGGCATCCAGTTTCCGGCCGCCGTTGCGGTCACGGTGCCGGACGTGGCCGCCCCGGATCCCGGGAGGTCGAGCTCGACCAGGTGTCCGCTGGCGCGGTCGAAGGAGACGCTCCGCGCTCCCACGAGCAGGCGGTCCGCGCGGTCCGGCGGGACGCGCAGGTCGCGAAGCTCGAAACCGGCCGGGGCGCGCAACAGGACGCGGGGTGGGCCCTGACCGTGGACGGGCAGCGCGGCCAGCGCCGAACCGGTCATCAACAGGAGCGTGGAGCCGTCCCGGGTGAAATCGATCCGGCGGAGCCTTGCGCCCAGATCGAAGCGGATCGAGTGGCCGTCGCCGTCGTCCACCTGCACGTGGCTTTGGCCGTCGTCCCGGACGCCCGCGAAGCGGCCCTCGGCCCCGGCCACGAAGAGGTCGAAGGCGGGCATTTGCGTTTCCATCAGGGACAGCAGGTCGAGCAACACGGTGCTGGAATCGGAGCGGTAGGCCAGCCGGGCTCCATCTCGGGAAAGGGCCGCGTCCGACAGCGAAGGCACGCGGCGGTCCAGCAGCACGAGGCCCTCGAAGTCGAGCACGCGCAGGCGGCTTTCGACCGCGGTCGAATCACGGCTCTCGAGGACCACCAGCCGGCCCACGTCCGACACCAGGAATCCGTTTCCGGCGACGCGCGGAATGCGGAAGACGGCCCCGTCCTGCTTCCGGATCTCGAGCGCCCATTCGAAGCTGACGAAGCCGCCCGAAAGCGGCGTCGCCACGACCCGGCAGGTTCCAAGCGGCGAGACGAAGCCGGACCCGTCGTCTGGGGCAAGGATCAAACCCTGGGCGCTGATCGGCGGCTCCCGGTCCGCGAGGACCGCCTGCCCTCGTGACTCCGGCGTCCCGATCCAAGCGACCTGGGCGACCAGGGCGACCAGCCAGACCGGGACCCGAAGCACCCGACTCCATCGATCCAAGCGCGTTTCCATGACACCTCCACATTGCGACCCGCCCATGATATCACCGATCACACCGACGGTTCGTGCCGCACCATTTCCTCCGCTCTTCTTCTCATCCGCCTGCGCCCGCGGCGCCGCGGGCGGCGGGAGCGGATAGAATCGAACCCGATGTTGCCCGGCTTGCTCATTGGTTTCACGTTGTCCTTCCAGGCCCCCGAGGTCCCGGCGGACCTTCCGTTCGTGGTCTACCCGGGCGGGGATGGCCCCGGCCGGGGCCGTGAGATCGTGTTCGTGACCGGCGACGAGGAGTACCGGTCCGAGGAGAGCCTGCCGCAGCTGGCGAAGATCCTTTCCGTGCGCCACGGCTTTCGCGCCACGGTGCTGTTCGCGATCGACCGGGAGACCGGCGAAATCGACCCCGACACGCAGGACAACATCCCCGGGCTGGAAGCGCTCGACACGGCCGATCTGATGGTGTTGTTCACCCGCTTCCGCGACCTGCCGGACGAACAGATGCGCTGGATCGTCCGGTACGTGGAGTCGGGCCGCCCGATCGTCGGCCTGCGCACCGCCACGCACGCGTTCCGGTTCGAGCGGCACACGACCTACCGCCGCTACGATTACCGGAGCCGGGAATGGGACGGCGGATTCGGCCGCCAGGTGCTGGGGGAGACCTGGATCGCGCATCACGGCCGGCATGGAAGCCAGAGCACGCGCGGCCTGCTCGAGCGTTCGGCCGGCCCGCATCCGATTCTGCGCGGCATCGCGGACGGCGACGTCTGGGACCCCGCCGACGTCTACGCCGTACGCTTGCCGCTCCCTGACGATTGCCGCACGCTCTTGCGGGGACAGGTGCTGGCCGGCATGCGCAAGGATGACGGCCCGGCGACACCGGTCAGCGGAGAACCGGCGAGCGATCCCAACGATCCGATGATGCCGATCGCCTGGGTCCGCACGCGCACCGCCGGCACGGAGACGACCACGCGGATCTTCGCCACCACGCTCGGTTCGTCGCAGGCCTTCGAACAGGAGGGAACGCGGCGTCTCCTGGTCAACGCCTGTTACTGGGCGGTGGGGCTCGAAGCGGAGATCGATCCCGGTCTGGACGTGGAACTGGTCGGCGAGTTCGCGCCCCGGCCGTTCGGCTTCGGAAAGTTCGAGCGGGGGCTGCGCCCGCGCGACCATACTCTGAATCGCTGAGATCGGCGCGAGAGCCCGGCTGGCCGTTGCGCATCAATGCTGCGGCCTGTAAAAAAGCAATCCAGCCATTCCAAGGAACCCCATCCATCAGCGGGAGATCGGCTCGTTACACGCACCTTCACGTGGGGGCGGAGGTCCCGTGCGTTTCGCACCCTCTGCCTGCTGCACCTCGCGATCTTGACCGGCTGCACGCTGACCGACACCAGGCGGCGCGACTGGTCCGACTATTCCGGACCGGGCGCCGAGTATTTCCGGCGCGCCGAGGTCTTCGAGGTGGAGGAACTCGAAGATCCGGCGGAACCGCTGAACCGCGGCCTCGCGGTCTTCAACCACGGTCTGATGCTCGGCTTCTACGACCCGCTCAGCAGGGTCTACCGATGGATCCTCCCCGGGCCGGCCCGCGCGGCGCTGGGTCGCCTGGCCCAGAACCTGGCGTTTCCCAAGCGGCTGGTGAACAACCTGTTCCAGGGCAAGCTCGCCGGAGCCGGGCGCGAGACGGTCCGGTTCCTCCTCAACACGACGATCGGAATCGCGGGACTGTTCGATCCAGCCTCCCGGGCCGGGATCGAACCGTCCGATCTGGGCTTTTCGGAGACCTTCGCGTTCTACGGTTGGGACGGGAACGCCTATTTCATGGCCCCCTTCCTGGGCCCCGGCTCGGACCGTGATACGCCGGCGGACATCCTCGATCTGGTCTTCAACCCGGCCGCCTACATTCCCGGTGCGGTGACGCTCTTTCGGCTCAACCGGGAGACCGACGGAATGGCGGAGTACAAGCGGTTCGTGAGGAGCAACTACGATCCGTACACCTTCACGCGTTACCTGTTCGACGTGGCTCAGCGCCACCGGCACATCGATCTCGAATTCGGCGAGCGGGAGTCGACCTTCGCGCAGACGCTGCGTGCGATGTTCCTGACCTTTCAGGACGAGGATTTCCCGGGCGAACTCGACGACGACGAAGTGTTGATCCCGGCCACCGGCGAGGAGCTGCCCTTCACCTACATCATGCAGGACGATCCGGCGCCGCTCCTGTTCGTCCTGCCCGGACTGGGCGGGCACCGCGATTCGGATTCGAGCCTGGCCTTCATGGAACTGGCCCATCGCCACGGATTCTCCGCGGTGGCGATCAGCAATTCGATGAACTTCGAGTTCATGGAGGCGGCCTCCAGCGCGGCCGTGCCCGGCTTCGGCCCGGTGGATGCGCACGACACGCACGTGGCGCTCGACCTGATCCACCGCTGGCTGCAGGAGGAATACCCCGAGCGGATCACCGCAACGGCGCTGTTGGGCCTCTCACTGGGCGGCTACCACGCGCTTCAGATCGCGGCGGCGGCGGATGATCCGGAAAGCGCGTTGATCCGCTTCGATCGCTACGTGCCGATCAATCCTCCGGTCAGCCTGATGAACGGCATGCAGCAGTTGGATCGCTGCTTCAACGCGCCCATGGAGTGGCCCGAGCAGGACCGCCGTGAGCTGATGAGCGACGCGATCGTGAAGACGCTGAAGCTCGGCAACGGCCAGCTCGATTCGACCGAGCCGCTTCCGTTGAGCGAGTCGGAGGCGCGCTTCCTGATCGGGCTGGGCTTCCGCCTCAATCTCATGTTCGCGATCCACAGCAGCCAGAGCCGGGAGAATCTGGGCGTGCTGCTCACCGATCTCTCCGGCCCGGCCCGCAAACCGGCCTATGAGGAGATCTTCGACTACTCCTACCTGGAGTATTTCTACGCCTTCGTCGTGCCGTATTTCTCGAGACACCGGGACGACTTCCGGAGCGCCGAGGACATGGTCCGGCTCTCTGACCTGCGCCATCTCGAGGATCGCCTGCGGGAGCTTCACAGCGTCCGGCTGTTCTCCACCGACAACGATTTTCTGCTCTCGGCCGAGGACGCGGCCTGGATCCAGGACGTCTTCGGCGAGCAGCACACCAATTCCTTCGAGACCGGCGGACATCTGGGCAACCTCGATCGGCCCGAGATCCAGGACGCGATCATCGCCTCGTTGAGCGATCTCCTGCCCGCCGGATGATCACGATCCCCTTCAAGAATCCGGCTCCGCCAGCCCGATAAGACCCCCTGAAGCTCCGCGCGCTGCGATGGCCCGCAGCCCGCCCTTCGGGAGACCCGAGAATGTCGACGCGCGCGACCGCTGCCATGCTCCCTTGGACCCTGGCGCCACTGCTCCTCGTCTGGTCGTCCGGCGCTCCGCCGGCCCGGGCGGATGAGCCCGAGCAAAGGACCCTGAACGTCGTCAACTGGTCCTGGTACATCGAGGTGGACGACGAGGCGGACGAGGAGTTGCCGCTGGTCCTCCGTTCGCCGGTGCTGCGCCAGTTCATGCGCGAGCAGAACTGCGACCTGAGCTACGTCGAGCTGGACGACGAGGGCGCCATGCGCGACTACATCCTCGCCAACCCCGGCGGTGTGGACGTGATCAACTTCTCCACCGGCATCGTCGCCGATCTTGCGTCCCGAGGCGTGCTGGCCCGCATCGATGAAGAGCTCGTGCCCCACCGCAAGGACGTGCGCGCGGATCTGCGCGCGGCCATTCTGGAGGAGACCTGGAAGTACAGCACTCCATACTTCGTGGGCTACACCGGCATCCTCTATCGCAAGGATCTGGTGTCCGGCGCCGTGCGCTCCTGGAGACAATTCCTGGAGCCCGCGGAGGGCCAGCGGATCGGGCTGCTGAATGCGCCGGACTCGGTGTTCGGCATCGCGAGCCTGACGCTCGGTCATCCGATGAATACGGTCGAGCCGGCGCAGATCCGCGCCGCCGCCGAGCTCGTGCTCGGCCTGCGCAAGAGCGGGCGGATCGAATACCTGGGCGACGACCTGGACCACATCGCCGGGCGGCTTCGCGCCGGCGACCTGACCATGGCGCTGATGTACTCGGGTGACGGCCTCGGCTACGTGGAAGAGGACCCGTCCGGCACGCTGGTCTTCGGCATTCCCGCCGAGGGCACCGACTTCTACATCGACAACTGGGCGATCTCCGCGAGGACGAAAAACCGCGAGCTGGCGCACGCCTTCATCGACTTCAGCCTGCGCCCGGAGATCCAGGTTCGCCAGGCGCTCTACCTGTTGGTGCAGACGGTGACCAATGAAGGGCTCGACGCGCTGCGGAAGCAGCACGCGGATCATCCGTATCTGCGCTATCTGGCCTCCGATCCGGACATGCGCGCGCGGACCCATCACATCCACCGCAAGAACGGCCAGGAACTCAGCGCGCTGTGGGATCGGATCATGGATCTCTGACCCCCACGGGTCGGTCTTCCGCGCCTGATGAAACTCCGTTCACGCCTGCTGTTCTCGTCGCTGCCGCCCTTGGTCCTCCTGGGCGGGACCGCGGCGATTCTGCAGAACCTCGCGAGCAAGCACGCGCGAGAGCGCACCGGGCGTATCGTCGAGGTGCTGGAGCAAGGACAGTCCCGGATCACGCAGGAGACCGGCGAACTCCAGGAGACGCTTTCCGCCACGGTGCGAGCCCGGCGCGAGGAACTGGCGCGGGAACTCATCGCGGAACTCAGGCACCGGGTGGATTCGCTGATCGACGTGGGTCAACTCATCACCCGGGCCGCGGTGACCAAGGCCTACCTGGTGGCCGGCCCGAAGGAGCGGCCGTTTCTGAAGGCCCAGCTCGAAGACCTGATGCGCAACGTACGCAACACGCTGGGCATCTCCTGCGTCTCGCTCGTTTCCGACGAGGGGCAAGAGCTGGTGTTCAGCCTGGGAGACTACCTGCCGCCCGGCGGCGACCCGATCTTCGGCCGGCAGCCGTTGAGAAACACGACGCTCGACGAGTCGGACAGCGACTGGCGCAAGTCCTTCCTGGCGTGGCCGGGCGGCGGCACCGCGTATCACCTCGGCACCCATCCCGACTTCCCCGCCGAGGTCGTGGTGCTCACGATCTCCCAGCCGATTCGAACGCGCTCGAACCAGCTCGCCACGTCGAATCGCGAAGCGGACGCGGTCCTGATGATGACGGCTCCCCTGCACGATCTGGTGGAGCTTTCGTCGCTGGACAGTCTGGCGCAGACCCGCCTGCTGCTGCGCGCGGCCGGGCGCACCATCCCGCTTTTCGGCAACGACGACTTGCGCTTCCTGCCGGAGGCCGCTGCCTGGCCGGGTTCTTTTCGGGAAGATTGCCTGTCGGGGACGCTCACGGTGGAGGTCGACCTCTCGAGCGTGGAGGTCGACCGCGCCGGGACGATCGCGGCCAGGATCCAGGACTCGATGCGCTCCGGAGTGGATACGGCCGAGAGGGTGGCCGGCCAGATCGTCGCGGAGCAGGCCCATGACGGGCGCCTGCTGGCGCTGCTCGCGATCCTGCTGTCGGTCCTGGCCGGTCTGATGATCCTCTGGATCTCGGGCCGCGCCGGCCGGGATCTCGGCCGGCTGACGCAGGTCGCGAAACGCATCGCGGTGGGTGAGTTGGACGTCGAGGTGCGCGCGACCTCCCGCGATGAGATCGGTGCCCTCGCGCTGGCCTTCGAATCGATGCGCCGCCAGCTGCGCCATCGCATGGACGACCTGTCCCAGGCCAACCGGGAGCTGATCGAGGCGATGGAGGTCAAGTCGGAATTCCTGGCCAACATGAGCCACGAGATCCGCACGCCCATGAACGGCGTGATCGGCATGACCCAGTTGCTGCTCGAGTCGGAGCTTTCGGCGGAGCAGCAGGAGTATGCCCAGGCGGTCCGCGCGTCGGGGCAGTCGCTGCTCACGATCATCGACGACATCCTCGACTTCTCCAAGGCGGAGGCCGGAAAGCTCTCGCTGGAGAGGGTCGACTTCGATCTGGAGCGGTTGCTCGAGGAGACCGCCGATCTGCTGTCGATCCAGGCGCACGATCAGGGTCTCGAGTTCGTCACGCGGCGGGATCCGGCGACGCCGGTCCGGCTGAAGGGCGATCCGACCCGGCTGCGCCAGGTCTTGAGCAACCTGATCGGGAACGCGATCAAGTTCACCGAGCGCGGTCAGGTGATGGTCGAGGTGCGCCCGCATTCCTCGGGCGCGGCGGACCACCTGCTGCGCTTCGAGGTGTCGGACACCGGTATCGGCGTCTCCGAGGAATGCCGGGAGAGCATCTTCCAGACGTTCACGCAGGCCGACGCCTCCACCACGCGCCGATACGGAGGCACCGGTCTCGGATTGGCGATCTGCTCGCAGCTGGTCGAGTTGATGGGCGGCGAGATCGGCGTGGAGAGCAAGCCGGGCGAGGGCTCGACGTTCTGGTTCACGGCCCGCTTCGCGAAGGGATCCGCGCGGCCGGCTTCGAGCAAGGCCTGCGACGCAAGGCGAGCGCGGGTGTTGCTCGTCGAGCCGAACGAATCCAATCGCAGTTCGCTGGTCGCCTTGACGGATGAGTGGAATCTCCGGCTGGCCGCCGCCGGCTCCGAGGAGGAGGCGCTCGGACGGATCGCGCAGGCCGTCGTCCGGAAGCAACCCTACGAACTGGTCATCCTGCGCGCGGACACGAGCCACTACGGCTGGCGGACGCTGTGGCGCGGCATGCGGGAGGTGGCCGGCCGCGCGCTTCCGCTGGTGTTGCTGCATCCGCTCGGCAAACCGGTGTCGCTGGGACCGGACGATGTCGGGGCGGGCCGGATCCAGACCGTCTCGATGCCGGTGAAAACGGCCGATCTCATGCGCAAGCTGCTCTCGGGTCTGGGACTCCGTTCCGAGGCCGGAACCGGGACCGCGCTCGTTCAGGAGCATCCGCCGGAGCTGTCGGCTCCGACGCGGCGGATCCTGGTGGCGGAGGACAATCGCATCAACCAGATGGTCGTGGCGCGAATGCTCAGCAACCTGGGCTGCGAGGTCGTGATGGTCGAAGACGGCGAACAGGCGCTCGCCGAGCTGGAGCGGGGCAGCTTCGATCTGATCCTGATGGACTGCCAGATGCCGGTGCTGGACGGCTACCAGACGACGGCCCGCATCCGCGAGCGTGACCGGGCCAAAGGCCGCGGCTGGATTCCGATCGTGGCCCTGACCGCCAATGCCCAACGGCAGGATCGAGCGGCGTGCCTGGCGGCGGGCATGGACGACTACCTCTCCAAGCCGATCAACGCCAATCTACTCGCGGCGACGCTCGACAAATGGCTTGCACCCGTCCGTTGACAGTTCATACCCGGTACGATTTGCCACGTAGGTTCAATCCGTCGCGCCCGCGATTTCGTCGATCCGGGCCGCCAGCTCGAAATCGAGAGGGCTGAGGCCGGCGGCCGAGTGCGTGACCAGGCGCACCCGGACGCGGTTGTAGACGTTCGACCACTCCGGGTGGTGATTCATCTTCTCCGCCGCGAACGCCACGCGGGTCATGAAGGCGAACGCCTCGACGAAGTCCCGAAACTTGAATTTCCGCTGCAGCTTGCCCTGCTCCAGGGACCAGTTCGGGAGCGATTCCAGCCGCTCGTTGACCTCCTGCTCGGATAGCTTCTCCACCTTCGCCATGGGGTGTGCTCCTTTCGTCGCGGCAGGGACAGTTCATAGCCGGTTTGATCTGAGCTGACAGATCAAACCCGGTTCAATCTGTCAGAGTGAATCACGGCGAATCCGCAACACGATCGCACGTTGACAGATCAAACCCGGTTCGATCTGCTGAAGAACGGTCGAACGCCATCTCGAGATCTCGTGGAGAGGAGCAGGACGATGGGCGATCGCGCTGGTGGCCTGTCCAGGGGAGCGCGCTGGCTGCTCGGAGCGGCCTGCGTCGCCGGTTTCGCGCTCTGGATATCCGTCTTTTCCGAGCCGGATGCCGGCGGCGCCGACGACGCAGCCGAGAACGCGCCGAAGGCTGGACCACCCGAGCGGCCGCTGATGGAAACGGACGCCGGCCCCGTACCGGAGCGCCGCGCGGTGGCGACGGAGCCAATACCATCAATACCAATGGATGGTTCGAGTTTCCTGGTGGTCGACGACGTCCAGGTTCCGGTGCCGGATGCAGAGGTCACCATCATCGAGTATCGCAATCACGAGAGTTTACCGCAGGTCTCGGTTGCGGGCGAACAGCTGACGGTGCGCTCGGACGCCGCCGGGCGCTTCAGCGTCCCGCGGCGGTTCCTGGACTCCTGGTTCGTGGGGATCCATGCCAGCAAGGAGGGCTATCTCCCGAACCGGGCAAGGCTCGACCCGGCCGTCGAGACCGCCGCCACCTTGCGGCGAACCACGACTCTCCTCGGGCGGGTGCTGGACCTGCATTCGCATCAGCCGGTCGCCGGAGCCCGCATCGGCGTCTCGAGACAGCCGCGGAAACCACAGTGGTGGACGACGATCTCGGATCCGCAGGGGTTGTTCCAGGTGAACGACATCGCCGTCGGCAAAAGGACCGAACTCCTCAT
>Ga0326597_10003082_pt1 | contig 24332 bp, 20 predicted proteins | sample RVTome_12_FD_203789 | JGI IMG/M metagenome (GOLD analysis project Ga0326597, IMG submission 203789) | Soil microbial communities from uranium-contaminated site in the Upper Colorado River Basin, Wyoming, United States - RVT100D185 | ecosystem: Environmental > Terrestrial > Soil > Contaminated >... | reverse complement strand
ACTCCGCCATCCTGAAGGACGAGGATCGGTGCATCCGCTGCGCGCTCTGTGCCATGCGCTGCCCCACCGACGCCATTACCATGGAGCGCGTCTGCTTCACGACCAGCTGGAGGGTCGCATGACGACCAACCCGCAAGCCGCGCGCTCGCGGCTGGATCCCGAACCGGTGACCCGGCGCGACGTGCTCGGCATCCTATCCGTCTGGGTGGCTGTGGCTGCTCTCGGCTCGGGGCTCATCGGCATGCTGAGGCTGCCGAAAGCTGCCGTGCTTTCGTCTCCGTCGAAGAAATTCAAGGTGACCCTGCCGGAATCGCTGGCGGCCGGGCAGGCCTACATTCCGCCCGGGCGTTCGGTGGCGCTCTACCGCGACGCCGAGGGCGTGCACGCGGTCTCCCTGATCTGCACGCACCTGGGCTGCATCGTGAAGACGTCGGGCGACGGCTTCGAGTGTCCGTGTCACGGTTCCCAGTTTACGGCCGCAGGCGAGGTGACGAAGGGCCCGGCACCGCGCGCTCTGGCGTGGCACAAGGTCACCGGCGCGGGCGGAAGCTACATTGTGGATGAGGGGGCTACGGTGCCGCCGGGCACGAGGGCCCAGGTATGAGCACGAGAAGCAAGCCCCCAAGGGCGCTTCGGGAATTCGCGCACAACCTCAAACAAGCGCCGGGCCGCTTTGTGGACACGATGTTCCGGAGCGGCAAGCCGAACACCGACCGGTCGCGCTCCACGTTCGTGTTCGGAAACGTCTTTCTGCATTTGCACACCGTGCGCACCCACCGGTGGAGCCTCAGGTGGAGCACCACGTGGGGCCTGGGCATGTTGTGCGGCGCGTCCTTTTTGATCACTCTGATCACGGGCGTGATGCTGATGTTCTACTACAAGCCGTACCCGGACGTGGCGTATCAATCGATCAAGGACATTCACTTCGTGGTGCCCACCGGGCAGTTCATCCGCAACATCCACCGCTGGGCCGCCAACCTGATGGTCGTGGGCGTGCTTTTGCACATGGCGCGCGTTTTCTACACCGGGTCCTACCGCCAGCCGCGCGAATTCAACTGGGTGATCGGCATGGGACTGTTCGTGGTGACGCTCGGTCTCTCCTTCACCGGCTACCTTTTGCCCTGGGACCAGCTCGCCTACTGGGCTATCACGATCGGCGCCAACATCGCCCAGTCTCCGCGCGAGATCACCGACGCCTTGAGCCTCACCGACAAGTTCGACGTGGGCGGACTGCAGAGGCAGCTCCTGCTCGGCTCCGACGTGGTGGGCGAAGAGGCGCTGATTCGGTTCTACCTGTTGCACGTGATGATCCTCCCCATGGCTCTGGTGATGCTCATGGCGGTGCACTTCTGGCGGATCCGCAAAGACGGCGGGCTCGCCCGTCCGGATGACGCCGAGGAGCGCCTCGGTCCTCCCCCCGGCGACAGCTATCCGGTGTTCACCGAAGCGCCCGAGAAGACGTACCAGCTCGCCGCTGTGGTGAAGGGCCGCACGCCGGCCGTGGGCGACGGGCCGGAGCAGACAGTGCCCTCCATGCCGCACCTGTTTTACGCCGAACTCGGCGTGTTCATGCTGACGGTGCTCATCTGCCTGGGGCTGTCGCTCTGGGCCGATGCACCGCTCAAGGAGCTCGCCAATCCCATGGTTCCGGAAAATCCGGCCAAGGCGCCCTGGTATTTCCTGGGCCTGCAGGAGTGCGTTTCGTTCTCGGCGTTCATGGGCGGGGTGGGCATACCCTCACTGGTCATCATCGGGCTCGGCCTGATTCCTTACCTGGACCGGGAGAAGAAAGGCACCGGCTGCTGGTTCGGAGGCCCGGGTGGAGGGCGCCTCGTGGCCTGGTCGGTGGCGTTCGGACTGTTGTCGGTGCTGGCGATCGAGACCTTTGCGATCCGTTTCGGCTGGCTGCGCGAATGGTTCCCCGATATCCCGCAACTGGTCATCACCTTCGTCAACCCCGGCACCGTGCTGGCCGCCGTGTACGCGGTGTATTCGCTCTACGTCGTGCGCCGTTACAATTCGGTGCGTGCGGGTGCCCTGGCGCTGTTCACCTGTTTTCTGTGCGGATTCGTGGTGCTCACCGTGATCGCTACCTACTTCCGCGGACCCAACTGGCACTTCTACTGGTCGCCGGCGGACTGGCCCACGCACTGATGACATGAACAGAAACAAGTACCTCCTCCTTTGCTCGAGTCTCGCCTGCCTGGCCCTTCTGGCGACGGCCGCGGCCAGAGAAAACGTGTTCAAGCAGTGGCGGCGAATCCAGGCTTCGGCACGCGCGGAGTCCGGCCCCGTGGACGTGCGACTTCGGCAGATCGTGGTGCCGGCCCTGAAAACGGCCGATCGCTGCGTCACCTGTCACGTGGGCATGGCCCCCGGCGAGTCCGGCGTGACCGGTCCGCCGGCGGTTGCGGCGCACAAGCCCGTGGGGCATGACCCGGCAGACCTCGGCTGCACCGTGTGCCACGCAGGGCAGGGATTCGCCACCGAAATGGCCGATGCCCACGGCGATGTGCATTTCTGGCCTTCTCCCATGATCCCGATCCGCTACGCGTATGCCGGCTGCGGAAGCTGTCACACGCACGTGCGCGTTCCCAACGCGGCGGCACTCGAACGTGGCCGCAACAGCTTCCAGCGTCTCGACTGCCTGGCCTGTCACAAGCTCGACGGGCGCGGCGGCACGCTCCGCGTGGGCCTTGTGGGGGGAATGGAAGGGCCCGACCTGTCGCGCATCGGTGCGACCGGTTACGACACTGCCTGGTACGACAAGCACCTGGCGAGTTCGCGCAGCTCCCAGGCTGGCGTCTGGAAGACGTCATTCGGCGCGATGGACAAAGCGGTCCGGGCAGACCTGGATGTGTTTCTGGGCTCGCGTGCCGGCGCACCGGGACTCGTTGAAGCCAAGGCTCTGTTCCACACCGTCGGGTGCAGGGGTTGCCACAAAGTGAACGGCGTCGGGGGCGACGACGGCCCGGACCTCACGCGGGCCGGAGAGCGAGACCCCGGTCGCACCGATTTCAGCCGTGTGCCGGGTGAGCCCACGCTGGCCAACTGGTTTACCGAGCACTTCCGCGACCCGGCGAAAGTCGTGCCCGGCTCGGCGATGCCCGCTCTTGGGCTCTCCGACGAAGAGATCGACGTGCTCACGTTCTACATGTTCTCGCTGCGCCACAGCCTGTTTCCCGAGGCCTACTGGCCGAAGGACCGCATCCGCGCGGAACGCTTCGGCGAACGGGAATTCGCCGCCGCCGGCGCCACCCTCTACGGCACGTTCTGCGCGGCGTGTCACGGTCCCGCCGGCGAAGGAAGGAAGTATCCCGGCATGCCGGTGTTTCCGGCGATTGCCAACGCCGATTTCCTCAGTCTTGCTTCCGACGAATTCATCACCGCCACGGTCACGCATGGCCGTCCCGGCCGCCGCATGCCGGCCTGGGGCGATAAGGAGGGGGGGCTAAGGCCGGACGAAATCAGGGCCGTGGTCGACTTCGTGCGCGGCCTCGGCGACGGAATTGCGGCCGCCCACGATCCGAAACCCGCGCGCTGGGCATCAGGCGATTTGGCCCTGGGCAGCCGTCTTTTCGCAGCGTACTGCTCCGGGTGCCACGGACCGACGGGTGAAGGGGGCGAAGCGCTCGCCCTGAACAACAGGGTTCTCCTTGGGTCGGCCACCGACACCTATCTTGCGGAGACCATCCGTCGCGGGAGGCTGGGCACGCTCATGCAGAGTTTCGAACAGCCCTCCACCGCGCACCCGGCCCTTTCCGCCGGCGACATCGAAGCCCTCGTCACGTTTATTCGAACCTGGGAGCAACAACCATGAAGAAGGACCTTTCACGTCGCCGCTTTCTGCAGATGGCCAGCACGGCCGGATTCGGCGCTCTGGTTTTGTCGGCCACCGACGCGTGGGGACTGGACGCCATCACCAATCCGCTCTCCGTGTATCCCGACCGCGACTGGGAAAAGGTCTATCGCGACCTCTGGAAGTACGACTCGAAGTTCACCTTCCTGTGCGCACCCAACGACACGCACAACTGTCTTTTGCACGCGTACGTCCGCTCAGGCGTGATCACGCGCATCGGGCCTACCATGCGCTACGGGGAAGCCGCCGATCTGGACGGCAACCGGGCATCGCACCGCTGGGACCCGAGAGTGTGCCAGAAGGGGCTGGCCCTGACGCGCCGGTTCTACGGCGACCGTCGTGTCAACCAGTGCATGGTGCGCGCCGGGTTCAAGAAGTGGGTCGACGCAGGATTCCCGCGCGGGGAAGACGGGCGGCCGCCAGTGGAGTACTTTCAAAGGGCGCGTGACCTGTGGGAACGGATCAGCCACGATGAGGCGGCCACCATCGCGGCCAAGGCACTTAAGAACATCGCGGAGACGTACAGCGGCGAAGAGGGAAAAAGGAGGCTCGAAGCGCAGCATTACGATCCGGCCACCATCGAAGCCACGCAGGGCGCCGGCACGCAGGTGTTGAAGTTTCGCGGCGGCATGCCGCTCTTGGGCATCACGCGCGTGTTCGGGTTCTACCGGCTGGCCAACTCCATGGCCCTGCTCGACGACCACATAAGAAAGGTGGGCCCCGACAGGGCGCTGGGTGCGCGCGGGTTCGACAACTATTCGTGGCACACGGATCTGCCGCCGGGGCACCCGATGGTGACCGGCCAGCAGACGGTGGAGTTCGATCTCAACGCGGTCGAGCATTGCAAAACGCTGGTGGTGTGGGGGATGAACTGGATCACCACCAAGATGCCCGATGCGCACTGGTTGACCGAGGCGCGCATCAAGGGGACGCGCGTGGTGGTCATCGCCTGCGAGTACTCCGCCACGGCCACCAAGGGGGACGACGTGATCGTGGTACGCCCCGGGACCACGCCGGCTTTGGCCCTCGGCCTCGCGCACGTGATCATGAAGGAGAAGCGGTACGACGCCGACTACGTGAACCGCTGGACGGACCTGCCCATGCTGGTGCGGATGGACACCCTGAAGTTTCTGAAGGCCGGGGACGTGTTCGGCACACAGCCGGGGGCGCTCTCCAACCAGACGCGCGTGCTCGCACCGGACGAGAAGGAGCCCCCGCCGGGTACGCACCGCGACATGCTGATTCCCCATGCGATGCGGCAGGAGTGGGGCGACTACGTCTGGTGGGACAAGAGCGCTGAGGCGCCCAGGGCAATCACGCGCGATGAAGTCGGAAAAAAGTCGTCCGTGGGCCAGCCGCTGCTCGAGGGTGCGGTGATGGTCGCACTGGCCGACGGCAGCCAGGTACGCTGCCGGCCGGCCTTCGACCTGGTGCAGGAGTACGCCGCGCATTTTGATCCCAAGACGACCGAGGAAATGACCTGGGCGCCGGCGGCGTCGGTGCAGGCCCTCGCGCGGCAGCTGGCGGCCAATTGGGGTACCACGCTCTTCGCGATCGGCATGGGGCCGAACCAGTTCTTCAACTCGGACAACAAGGACCGCGATATTTTTCTTCTGGCGGCGCTCACCGGCAACGTGGGCAAAATCGACGGCAACGTGGGGTCGTACGCGGGCAATTACCGCGTTGCGCTGTTCAACGGATCGCCGCAGTACATCAACGAGAACCCGTTCGACATCGAGCTTGATCCCGCGCGCCCTGCGCGGCCGAAGCAGTACTGGAGGTCCGAGTCTGCGCACTATTACAATCACGAGGACCAACCGCTGCGCGTGGGCCACAAGCTGCTCACCGGCAAGTCGCACATGCCGTGCCCCACGAAGTCATTGTGGTTCGCCAACGCCAATTCGATTTTAGGCAACGTGAAGTGGCACTACAACACCGTGGTGAATGTCCTGCCGCGCATCGAAATGATCGCCGTGAACGAGTGGTGGTGGAGCACCTCCTGCGAGTGGGCCGACCTCGTGTTCGGCGTGGACTCCTGGGCCGAACTGAAGCATCCCGACATGACGGCGTCGGTGACCAACCCGTTCCTGCAGGTGTTTCCGCGCACGCCCTTGCCGCGCATTTTCAACACCATCGGCGACATCGATGTCCTGGCCCTGGCCGGCACCAAACTGGCGGAGCTGACCGGCGACCGGCGATTCTCCGACATGTGGCAGTTCGTACGGGACGATCGAACGAGCGCCTATCTGCAACGCATTCTCACCGCGTCGAGCAATACCAAGGGGTACGCCATCGAAGACCTGGAGGCGAAGGCAGAGGAGGGGATCCCGGCTTTGATGATGGGGCGCACCACGCCCAAGGCGGTGGGCTACGAGCAGGTCACCGACTCCAGGCCGTGGTACACCAAGAGCGGCCGCCTGGAGTTTTACCGCGACGAAGACGAGTTCATCGAAGCGGGTGAGAATCTGCCGGTACACCGAGAGCCGGTGGACTCCACCTTCTACGAACCCAATGTGATCGTGGCGCCCAAGCACGAGGCGCTGCGCCCGGCGGGGCCCGAGGACTACGGCGTCAGGAGGGACGATCTGTCGTGCGAAACGCGCTGCGGCCGGAACGTGGTCAAGACCTGGGCCGAGACGAAGGAGTCGCCGCATCCCCTCATGAAGGACGGCTACAAGTTCGTGTTTCACACCCCCAAGTATCGCCACGGGGCGCACACAATGCCGATCGATACCGACATGGTGGCCATGCTTTTCGGCCCGTTCGGAGACATCTACCGGCACGACAAGCGCAGCCCGTTCGTCTCCGAAGGCTACGTGGACATCCATCCTAAAGACGCGCGCGCGCTGGGCGTGGAGGACGGCGACTACGTCTGGATCGACGGGGACCCGGAAGACCGTCCGTTCCGCGGCTGGCAGGAAAACAAACGCGATTACGAGTTCGCCAGGCTGTTGTGCCGCGCCCGCTACTACCCCGGCACGCCGCGCGGCGTGACGCGCATGTGGTTCAACATGTACGGCACCACGCCCGGCTCGCAGGAAGGGCAGAAGACCCGTGCCGACGGACTCGCGAAAAATCCGCGCACCGGCTACCAGGCGATGTTCCGGAGCGGCTCGCACCAGTCCGCCACGCGCGGCTGGCTGAAACCCACGTGGATGACCGATTCGCTCGTGCGCAAAGGCATGTTCGGGCAGGGGATCGGCAAAGGCTTCCTGCCGGACGTGCACTGTCCCACCGGCGCGCCGCGCGAGGCGATCGTGAAAATCACCCGCGCCGAAGCGGGCGGCCTCGAGGCGAAAGGGCTCTGGCGACCCGCCGAGCTCGGAATCCGGCCGGACTACGAAACCAGGGAAATGAAGATGTACCTGGCCGGCACATTCATGACCGGCGTCAAAAAGGAGTCTTGACGATGGCCCGCGTATACAACTGGCAGCTCGGCAGGGAAATGTCCTACTGGTATCCTGAGAACCGGCCGGAAAAGCAGTTTGCGGCGGTGTTCGACATCAATAAGTGCATCGCCTGCCAGACCTGCACATTGGCATGCAAGACCACCTGGACGTCGGGCAAGGGGCAGGAGTACATGCTCTGGAACAACGTCGAATCCAAGCCGTACGGGTTCTACCCGCTCGCCTGGGATCTGAAGCTGTTGCGGCTTCTCGGTGCACAGGAGTGGAAAAGCGGCGCGTACCCAGGCGAAACGCTGTTCGAATCGGCGCCGGCCGGCAAGCGCGTGCTCGGGTGGCAACCCGAAGAGCGCGACTACGCCTACCCCAACGTCGGCGAAGACGACTGCGCCGGCCAGATCGAAAACGGCGCCGGGCTTTCGGTGCCGCACCTGACCTGGTTCTTTTACTTAGCCCGCATCTGCAACCACTGCACCTACCCCGCGTGCCTGGCGTCGTGCCCGCGCGGCTCGATTTACAAACGGCAGGAAGACGGCATCGTGCTGGTGGACCAGGGCCGCTGCCGCGGCTACCAGGAGTGCGTGCAGGCGTGCCCGTACAAGAAGGTCTTCTTCAACCCCATGACGGGCACCAGCGAGAAGTGCATCGCCTGTTTCCCGAAGATGGAACAGGGGCTGCAGCCGCAGTGCTTCGTGAATTGCATCGGCAAGATCCGGATGGCCGGATGGATATCGAAGCCTGAACAGGCACGTCCCGACAACCCCATCGACTACCTCGTGCACGTGAAGAAGCTGGCGCTGCCGCTCTTCCCGCAGTTCGGGCTGGAGCCGAACGTCTATTACATCCCCCCCGTGCACGCGCCGGAGTCGTTCCTGCACCAGATGTTCGGCCCGGGAGCAAAGGAGGCGGTGGAGACCTATCGGAGCGCGGTGGATGACGCCGATCTGGGCGGGCTTTTGAGCCTGTTCGGCTGCACCGAGAAGGTCATGCCGCGCTGGAAACGGAACGGCCAGACCATCATGGGGCTCGAGGAGAACGGCACCGAGATGCTGCGCGTGCCGCTGCGCGAGCCGGTTTTCATTCGCCAGGCGTTCGATCAGAAGTACCAGGTCGCGCGCACCAACTGTCCCTAGGAGAATCCTTATGATGATGCGCTTAGTGTTCACTCTGCTCACCGTCGCCGGGGCGCTGGGCGGCTGCCAGAAATCTGCGCCGCCGAGTTCCGCTTTAGAGGTGACGGTCGTCGCGGCGTCCACCATTCCGGAGAGCCCGATCGACAAGGCGTGGGACAAGGCTCCGGAGTATCTGGCCAAACTGATCCTGCAGGATCTGGTGGAGCCGCGCCTTTTGGAACCTTCCACCCCCGAGGTGAAGGTCCGTGCCATTGCGGCGGGAGGCGAAGTGGCCTTCCGCCTGGAGTGGACCGACAGCACAGCCAACGATCAGGCCAGGCCGGCCGAATTCGTGGACGCCTGCGCGGTGCAACTGCCCGCCAATGCCGGGCCCGCCGTACCTGCGCCGCAGATGGGAGAAACCGGACTTCCCGTGGAGATCGCCTACTGGAATGCCGGCTGGCAAGCTTCCGTCCTTGGCCGGGGCAACGCCATCAAGGACGTCTACCCGAACGCGACCGTGGATCACTATCCGTACGAAGCCGCACCCTTGGCCGCGGACTCGGCGCGCCAGAAGGAGATGGCCATGCGCTATTCGCCTGCGCACGCACTGGGGAACGCCGCCAGCGGCCCCCACGCTTCATCTGTACAGGACCTGATCGCAGAGGGTCCGGGAACCATCACGCCTGCCGACAAGACCACATCCCGGGGCCGCGGTGAGCGCACCGACCGGGGCTGGGCCGTGGTCATCACGCGCAGCATGCCCGTGGGGTTTTCGGCCGAGGCGCGTAACCAGGTGGCCTTTGCCGTGTGGCAGGGCGCTCAAAAGGAAGTGGGCCCGCGCAAAATGCGCACGGGCTGGGTCCCACTCGCCATGAAGGGAACATCATGAACCCGGAGATCGTGAAGCTGCTCAGAGAATCCGCCGAATGGCGCTTGATCGCGCTTCTGCTCGAGTCGCCGAACCGGAGTTGGCACGCGCAGGTTGGACGGCTGGCCGCCGTCGTCCTTGAACCGGACCTGAAGTCCGCCGCCGAGACCGCGGCCCTCGAAGCCGACGAAACGCTCTATCACACCACGTTCGGCCCGGGCGGGCCGGCGGCCCCGCGCGAAGTGAGCTACCAGAAGGGCGGTCTGCCCGGCGCTCTGCTCGGCGAGATCGCCGGCTATTACAACGCTTTCGCGTACACTCCGTCTCTGAGCGAAGCTCCAGATCACATCGCCGTGGAAGCCGGCTTTGTCGCCTACCTCCGGCTCAAGGAGGCCTATGCGCGGCAACGAGGCCAGGCGGAGCAGGCGCAGGTCGCCGCCCTTGCGGCCCGGCATTTCCTGGCTCGTCACATCAACCGGATGGCCGAGCCGCTGGCCCGGTCGCTGGCGCAGTCTGGCATCCGCTACCTCACGTTGGTCTCGGCCGCGCTTCACAAGCGGGCCGGGTCGCGGCCCGAAGGGCCCTTGGACGAGGAAGCTCCGGAAGCCGGCTGCGTTGCAGAAGGTGGCTGTGCGTTTGCGAACGAAGAGTTGCCCTGACGGACCGCTCGGGCGCATCACGCGAAGCGCCGTGATCTGTTTGTTCGGTTGAGGCCGGGAAACCCCCGGATCATTCTTCAGTGCTTCCGAACGGATCGCCGGTCCTGTGCAACTCGAGTTCATGGCCGGGCCGGCCGTAGCGGCACAGGCAGGCCGCGCATGCTGTATCTTACCGTTGTGAGGCGAACTCCGTTACACTTGCGCCACGCCGGCCGGCGTGATTTCATAAATCGTCTGTCGTATCCGCCTGTGAAGGAAGGCTCAAGCCATGCAGGACTACGACAAACCGGAGGCCTTCTATCTCGGCCGCGAAGCAGAACCCGAGTCCGGAAAGCCGAAGGAAGAACTGCTACTTTACGACGCGAAGGACCTGGTCACCCGCGCGGGCTTCGTCGGCATGACGGGCAGCGGCAAGGCCGGCCCGGGCATCGGCCTGCTCAAGGAGCCTCGGTGAGCAAGTTCATCCCGATCGCGCATCCCTTCGTTCAGTCCAGGGGGCATGAGGTCGAAGGACTCGCGTGCGGTGGTTCTGAAGTAGCCGGTGGCGACGATCACAGACGAATCGAGGCAATTTATCCATGAGGAGAAGAGGATGACGCGAAGCGGATTCAAGATGGCGGGGTTGGTCCTGGTCCTTCTGGCCATGGCGGCGCCCCTTCGGGCCGCCGAAGACTCGACCATCACGGGGTGGAAGAAATCGCTGCTCGTGGACTTCACGACGACGCAGACCGCCTACTCGGATTCGTGGAGCGGGGGTGAAGCGGGCTCGGTAAACTGGGTGAGCAACCTCAACGGCGCCGCGGAACGACAGGTGGCACCCAAGTTCAATCTCCGATCGACGTTGAAAATGTCATTCGGGCAGACTTTAACGCAGGACGCCGAGACCAAGGAGTGGTCCAAGCCGATCAAGTCCACCGACCTGATCGACTGGGAGTCGGTGGGCCGCTTCACGCTTAACGGTTTCGTGGATCCGTACGTGGCACTCCGCCTGGAGACGCAATTCTACGACGGCCGCAGTCCGGCCAAGAAACTCTACTTCTCGGCTTTGAAACTCACGGAATCGGCCGGTATCGCCAAGAAGATGTACGCGCGCGGCGACGATTTCGTCACCAGCCGGCTCGGCTTCGGCCTGCGCCAGATCCGCGCCAAGGCGATCACCGATCCCGTCACCCTGGCGACCGAAAGCAAGACGGTCACCGACGGAGGTCTCGAATCGGTGACCGATGCGTCGCTGTCGCTTTCGAAGAACCTCCGGTATACCGGGAAGCTCACGCTGTTCAAGGCGCTCTCCTTCTCGGACAAGGATGCCTTCGTCGGAACGCCGGAGGAGGATGATTGGAAGGCCGTCGACGTCAATCTCGAGAACATTGTGAGTGCCGCCGTATCGAAGATCGTGACGGTCAACCTCTACACTCAGCTCCTGTACGACAAGCAGATCGAGAAGAAGCTCAGAATCAAGGAGACTCTGGCCATCGGCTTCGTGGTCAACATGCTCTAGGACGCCCCCGGGGCAGAGAACTCTGTCCGGCCCCGGGCTTTTCGTTCAGAGACCAATCGAAACTACTGCTTGTACTTCACCGAGCATCCGTACGCCTGGGTTACGGTCGTCTCCACCTTCTTGCCCGCCATGGCGGCGTCGAGTGCGGCCCGGACGTAGTTGGTCGCGCCCTTGATGTCGCCCTTGTCTGTGGTCGGACGGTTATCGATGGCGCCCGCATAAATCAGCGTCCCCTTGGGGTCAATCACGAACATGTGCGGCGTGGCCTTGGCGCCGTAGGCCCGGCCCACGGTTCCCTCAGGATCCGTAAGATAGGCCGTCGCTTTCGAGCCGTTGACCTCAACAACCTGCTTGGTGAGTTCCTCGCCTTCAAAATGCCCCTGCTTCCCGGATACCGAGGAGCAGATCGACAACCAGACGACATCCTTCCCGATGTACGTCGACTGCAGAGTCTGAAGGTTGTCCGAATCGTAGTGCTTTCTGACGAACGGGCAACCGAAATTCACCCACTCGAGCACGACGTAGCGGCCGGCATAGCCCTTGAGGGTATGGTTCTTCCCGTGAATGTCCGTAAGGACGAAGTCAGGCGCCTTCTCCCCGACGGTCGCCACTTCGGAGGTTGCCGCTTCAGTTTTCGGTTCCGCCTGGGCGAGGCCCTGAGTGCCCAGGGCAAACGCACCGAGTGCTAACAGAATTTTGGCTGTGTTGCTTGTCATCTTGATTCCTCTACTCTGGTGTGGTTGGTTTGCGTTGGTTGTTCAAGTCGTTTTCGCTCAGGTCATCTTTGGTCCCTCGGCCCGGCCCATGTCCCGCTTCCGCCGGACCCTCATCCCCCCGGCGACGATGACAGCGAGAAGCGCCAACGCGAACGCAGCGCCGGCCCAGCCCGGACCTCCGCTTACCGGCAACACGGTCTGGATGGCGAGCGCCTTATGCATCCCTGGTCCGCCCCAGCCCCGGGCGGCGTAAAGTACGCCCTCCAGTGAAGTCGGATTGCCCTCGCTGTTGCGGGGACGCACAAGACGGATGGTGAGCCGATCTCCCTCGACGGACCATTCCTGAGGTGCCGCATAATCGATCGTGCCGCGTTCTGTGGCGAAGAACAACACGGAGTCCGGCGCGGCGAGGTCCCGCTTCTCGAGGCGCACGATGACTTCGCGATTTGTGAGCGCGGCCGTGACGGTTCCCCCGATCATCTCCACCGGCACCGGCATGCGCTCTTCGATAATCGCCGCAAGCTGGGCCCAGTGCAAATCCGCCGGCGGATTCTGATCGGCCACCGGAAGCGTGAGATGAAGTGTCGCCCGACCGGGTATGCACACGTCGCTGCATTCAAGCCACTGGGCGTCAAGAGAGAGTCTCGCCGTGTCGCCTGCTTTGAGGTCGGGGGGAGGCACAATTTCGACCGGAAGGAGAATCTCGTCGGTATAGCCGTAGCTGACCAGCGAAGGTTCCCGGATCAGCTCCGGGCAGGGCCACTGGATCTGCCCCGCAGCAAACCCGGGCGGCAGATCCCAGGTAAGGCGCGGGGCCAGCCCCGCATCGCCGGGATTCTTCCAGTTGATGTGCCAGCCCCGATCGATGACCAGGTAGAGTCCTGCGCGAAAGGGATTTCCGGGGCTGATTGCCTGCAACTCCGCAACCAGTTCCGCACGAACGTGCAACACCGTCTCGGGCTGCTCTCCCTGTTGCGCCCAAGTCCACGGACTTCCCAGAAAGCCGGTTGCCGCGAGCAGAGTGAACGTCAGGCTATACCGCATAAGCAACTGCACATCAGGTTATTATATCCTATCAGATGATGCTGGTACAAGGTCGTGCGACTGCGGACCGGCCGGGCCGGCCCACGCACGTTAAACGTGGTACGGCCCGCGAGGTTCCCGCGCTGGATTTTCGCGGATGGGACTCCCCAAGCTTCCCCGGCCATGTACTCCGGTCTGGGCGCACCGGGCGGAGCCAGAGTGCCTATAAAGGTCGCAAGCGCGGAAACGGCAGGACCCGCTTTGCCGGCTTCCTCCGGCAATTCGGCCGTGCCGGGTACTGGAGATTCGGCCTGGGGAAGCCGATACCTTCAATAATTGCACATGGGCATTCACGCACTAAATGAGGAGGGTGTACGCATGAGACGTTTCCTGTTCGCAGGATCAGCCTGCTTACTGCTTGGTGTTGTGGCCGTGTTTTCGGCCTGCAGCGACAACGCCACCGACCCGCTCCCGGCGGGAGACCCGGCCGACCCCGCTTTCCAGTTCGTCGAAGACGAAGTCTCCGACCAGGTGTTCGACGGGGTAGACCTGTCGCTCGAATTCTCCACCGAACTCGTCGACTCCATTCCGGGAGCCTCCGGAATTCGAACCGGCATGCGCGTGGATGCCGCCGCCTATTCGGCCTTGGTGTTCGACAGCCTGAACTACAGTTTCATCAACAACTGGCATCTATTCGACTTCTGGGGCTATGCGGTTTCGGAATCGCTGGAAGATACGGTGAACGTGAGCGGAGTCGATTCGATTCAGATTCTGGCCTCGGGCGTACCCCAACAGGTTCCCGATTCGTCCACAGACCAGATCAGCTTCCGCGCCCACTTCAGTGCCGCTAATCGGGCCGGAACGGCCACGCGCAACGGCGTGCACCGAATCGATATCAGACGAGACGATCCTCAGACGGAAGTCACCAATCTCGACGGCAGCGTCCAGGAGGCCATCACGTTCGTCCACACCGACTCGGGCAGCAGCTGCGATATCGCTGTCAATGTGGACTTCACGGCCGACAACGTCGTCATCGATTTCGCCGCCGACGGCTGCCCCCAGAGCGGCACCATAAGCATCGCACTGGCGCTCTCCGCCGACTGCGGGGGCGGTGGACTCACGCTCAGCGTGGACGGCAATTGGAGCATCGTGGGCACGTTCAGCGGCGACACCAGCCATTTCAACTACTCCGACGGCCAGCATGTCTGGTCCCGCGTGGAAAGCTGCGGCCCCGGCGGTGCCCAGACCATCGCAAGCCTGCGCTAGCGCCCTATCCACCGACCCGGATGTATCCAGGGCTCCTCTCGAGGAGCCCTTTTTTCTTGACGGGGGGATGTGTGAGGCGTCGGTAGCTCCCGCCGCCGTGCCCTTCAGCAGATACGGGGGAGCTGTTCGCCGACGGGCATGTCCACGATCCGCTCGGTTCCCAGAAGGGTCCGCATGGCCACCAGCCCGGGCGGCTTTGCGCGCACGCGGCCGATCAGGGCCGCCCGGCGGCCGAGCTCGTGCCCGCGCAGGACGGTCACCGCGAGCTCGGCCTTTTCCGCCGCCACGACCGCGATCAACACACCCTCGTTGGCGACGTAAAGCGGATCCAGGCCCAGAAGCTCGCATGCCCCGGCGACCGCAGGCGCGATTGGGAGTGCGGATTCCTCCAGGACGATACCTACGCCGGAGGCGGCGGCGAATTCGTTCAGAACCGCCGCGACGCCGCCCCGCGTCGGGTCGCGCATGGCGTGCAGCGAAGCGCCGAGCCCGCTGACCAGTGCGGACGTCAATCTATTCAGTGCCGCCGTGTCGCTTTCGATGGGGCTTTCGAAGGCGAGCCCCTCCCGTTTGGAGAGAACGGCCATGCCGTGGTTGGCGATGCGCCCCGAGATCACGATGCGGTCGTCGGCCTCGAGCCGACGGGCCGAGATGTCGTAGGGATGATCCACGATGCCGATCCCGGCGGTGTTGATGAACAGTTTGTCCCCTTTGCCCCGGTTCACAACCTTGGTGTCTCCGGTCACGATATCCACCCCCGCCCGGGCGGCCGCCCGCTGCATCGAGTCGACGATCCGTTCGAGATCGGCGACCGCAAGGCCTTCTTCCAGGATGAAAGCGGCCGACAGCGCGACCGGGCGCGCGCCGCACATGCAGATGTCGTTGATGGTGCCGTTGACGGCGAGCTCGCCGATGTTGCCCCCCGGAAAGAAGATCGGGTCGACGACATACGAATCGGTGGAGAAGGCTAGCCGGATTCCCCCGCAATCGATCACGGCCTGGTCATCCAGGCGATCGAGCGCGGGATTACTGAAACGGTCGGCGAACAGGCGGGTGATCAGCTCATGCGTCAGTTTTCCTCCGCTGCCGTGAGCGAGCTGGATCGTTCTGTGGCGAAGTATCGGCATGGGGCAGGCGCCGGATCCTGATGGCAAAGTAGATTCGTTCATGGTGCTCCCGCTAGCCCTTCCAGAGTTCGGCCGGGGCCGGGCGGTGGTAGCGGTGATAGGCGGCGCACGCACCCTCGGAGGAAACCATGGTCGCTCCCAGAGGCGTTTCGGGTGTGCAGCGGGTCCCGAAGGCCGGGCACTCGGTCGGCTTGAGAATGCCCTGGAGCACCAGTCCGCTCTTGCACTCCACCGGTTCTGAGACCTCGATGCGGTCGATTCCGAAGTAGCGCTCGGCGTCGTACTGCAAGTAGCGGTCGCTGAGCCCCAGGCCGCTCGCCGGAATGACGCCGATGCCGCGCCACTTGCGGTCCCGCACGGTGAACACGTCGGCCATCAACTCCTGCGCCATCCGATTGCCTTCGGGCTGTACCACACGCGCGTAACGATTCTCCACTTCCGCACGACCCTCCTCGAGCTGCCGCACGGCCGCCAGAACGCCGTCCAAAAGATCCACCGGCTCGAAACCGGTGACCACGATGGGGACTCCGTACTTCGCCCTGACCGCCTCGTACGCCTTCCAGCCCATGACCGTGCAGACGTGTCCGGCCGCCAGGTAGGCCTGCACGCGGTTGGTCGGCGACTCGAGCAGCGCCGACATGGCCGGCGGCACCAGTACATGCGCCGCCAGAAGGAAGAAGTTCTTCAGCCCTTCGCGGTGCGCCTGGTGCACGGCCATCGCCGTGGCGGGCGCCGTGGTTTCGAAGCCGACGCCGAAGAAGACCACTTCGCGGTCGGGATGGGTGCGGGCGATCTGTAAAGCATCCAGCGGCGAGTAGACGATGCGCACGTCCCCCCCTGCCGATTTCACGCCGAAGAGATCGGTGCGCGAACCCGGCACGCGAAGCATGTCGCCGAACGACGTAAAGATCACGCCGGGCAAAGCGGCAATGGCCAGCGCCCGGTCGATGAGCTCAAGGGGCGTCACGCAGACCGGGCAGCCGGGTCCGTGCACAAGCGTGACGCTTTCCGGAAGCAGCTGATCGATCCCGTTGCGGATGATGGAATGGGTTTGCCCGCCGCAGATTTCCATCATCACCCATGGCCGTGTCACGGTGCGCCGGATTTCGGATAGCATCTGCCGGGCGATTTTCGGGTCGCGGAATTCCTCCAGGTACTTCATGTGGCCGGGCCCTTTGGGGAGTCGCCGCGGGACAGGGCGAGCGGTGCGCCGAAGGGATCCCCCTCTTCGCGCGCGTGTGCTTCGACGATTTCGTTCCAGAGCGCCAGGGTCCTGTGCGCCTCCTCCTCGTCCACCACGCTGATGGCGAAGCCCGCATGCACAAGCACGTACTGGCCCGGCACGGCGTCGGGCACGTAGGCGAGGCAGGCGGTCTGAATCGTGCCGGCGTAATCGACTCGGCCCATGGGCAGCCCGCTGTCGTTGTTGATGTCGATCAGTTTTCCGGGAATCGCCAGGCACATAGGTGTTCTCCCTTATTCAGGCGTGGGCGCGCGAGCGGGCATCGGCGATGACCACCTGGCCCAGCGCGATGCCTCCGTCGTTGGTCGGCACCAGGCCGTGCGTAACGACGTCGAAGCCTTCCTCAAGCAGGCGCCGATGCATGTACTCGAAGAAGAACCTGTTCTGGTACACGCCGCCGGACAGGGCCGCGACGTTGATGGCGGTCTCGCTGCGGGCCGCTACGGCTGAGCCGATAAAGAGCTCCGCCACGATCAAATGAAAGTCGCGCGCCAGCTCCTTGATGGCGGCACCTTGGGATCTTCGTTCCATCAGATCCCGGATCAGCCAGGCGAATGCCAAAGGACCGCGGCCGGTCCCGGGTATTTCCGCGGCAGAACAACGGCGGTGGTGTCCGGCGCCGCGGATCGTGGCGGCCATTTCCAGCGCGATCGCCGCCTGCGCTTCGAACGTGTTGCGACCGCAGATTCCAAGAAGTGCGGCGACGCCGTCGAAGAGCCGGCCGCAGCTCGTGGTCAGGGGGCTGTGCAGTCGGCGCTCGAGCATGGTCACGAGCGTCTCCCGTTCGTTCGTCCCGAGGTGGTCGGCGAAGGGCCACGCTTGGGAGAGGCAGCGCTCACCGAACGCGTAGTGCAGGTAAGCCACGCCCATTCGCCACGGCTGCCGGATGGCCATGGCGCCCCCCGGTAGCGGCACCGGTTCGAGCCAGGCGAAGCGCTCGAAATCCGCAGCGTCGCCCACAAGGATCTCGCCCCCCCAGATCGTGCCGTCCGTGCCGTACCCGGTTCCGTCCAGGATGATGCCGATGGCCCGCTCGCTGCGGTTGCTCTCGGCCAGCACGGAGGCGAGGTGCGCGTGATGGTGCTGGATGCCCACAACCGGGATTCTGGTCTGATTCAGCGCCCACTTTGTCGACAGATACTCGGGGTGGAGATCGCAGGCGAGCAACTCCGGCTCGACCTCCAGGAGTCGACAGAGATGTGCAGTGCATTCCTGGAAGAACGCGAATGCCGCGGGGTTGTCGAGGTCGCCGATGTGCTGACTTAAGAAGACCTCCGCCTGGCGCGATACGGCCACCGTGCTTTTCAATTCGGCGCCGGTTGCCAGAATAGGACGGGCCGTCGGGTGCGACAGGTACACCGGTCGCGGCACGAACCCACGCGCGCGTCGCAGCAGGCGGCGGCGACCCGCCGACACGCGCACCACGGAATCGTCGCAGCGCGCTAGAATCTCCCGATCGTGCAGAAGGAAGAGGTCGGCCACCCCGGAAAGGCGCCTTAGCGCTTCGTCGTTGGCGATCGCGATCGGTTCTTCGCACAGGTTGCCTGAGGTCAAGACCAGAGCATCGAAGACGTCACGCAGGAGCAGGTGATGGAGCGGCGTGTAGGGGAGCATAAAGCCCAGGCAGGCATGGTCGAAGGCGACCGATGGCGCGACCCGCGCCCCCCGTTCGCGGCGCTGCAAAATCATGATGGGTCGCGTGACGTCGGTGAGCAGTTGTGCCTCAAAGCTGCTCACCATGGCATACCGACGGACGACCTCGACGTCGGGGGCCATCAGGGCCAGGGGCTTTTCGGCGCGCAGTTTTCGTTCGCGCAGTCTCCGCACTGCGGCATCATTGTGCGCGTCCACCGCCAGATGAAAACCGCCGAGGCCGCGCAACGCCACGATTTGCCCCTCGCGCAGAGCGGCCTGTGCGGCGGCGATGGCGTCGACCCCGGTGAGTTCCACGCGGCCGTCGTGCAGTATCAGTCGCGGGCCGCATGCCGGGCAGGCCACCGGCTGCGCGTGAAAGCGGCGGTCCAGAGGGTCGTGATATTCCCGTGCGCATTCGGGGCACATGACGAAGTCCCGCATCGACGTGTGAGAGCGATCGTACGGCGTCCTCCAGACGATGGTATAACGCGGGCCGCAGTTCGTGCAGTTGATGAATGGGTAGCCAAACCGCCGATCGGCGGGATCCTGCATTTCGCGCAGGCAGTCGTCGCAGACGGCAATGTCCGGGGAAATCAGAGTGGCCGAGGGTGCATCGCCATGACTTGCCGAAATCACGAAGCCTAGATCGCCCGAGGCGGGAAGGTCTACCTGGGCTGTGGCGTCGATCCGGGCAAGGCGCGGGGCATGCGCTTTGAGGCAGCGGCGAAAGCGGGAGAGCTGGTCGGGGGGACCTTCGATCTCAATGACCACACCGCCCGAGTCGTTGCGGACGAATCCCGAAAGACCCAGCTCGCGGGCCTGGCGGTAAACGAAGGGGCGAAACCCCACGCCCTGCACCAGGCCCCGCACCGTCAGGCGGCGTCTCTCTACTATCGTCAGCTCCGGCGATTCTGCTCTCACGGCGGCCCGCTCATCCCGACGTCTCTGCCTGCGGCCGATCCCGCTTGGCGGCTACCTGACGTTCGAGCCAGTCGAACCAGGCCTTCAGACCCAGGCCGGTCCGGCAGGATAACGACAAAATCTCCAGGCTGCCGTTGATCGCCAGAGCGTTCTCTTCGACCTTTGCCATGTCGAAGTCGGATGTTCCCAGAAGGTCGATCTTGTTGATGACCATGGCGCCGGACCGACGGAACATCCCGGGATATTTCAGCGGCTTGTCGTCCCCCTCGGTGGTGCTGATCAGTACGACCTTCATGTCTTCGCCGAGATCGTAACTGGAAGGACAGACGAGGTTGCCCACGTTCTCGATGAACAACAGATCGAGCTCGTCCAGCGCGAGCTCCCGGGCGGCCTCTGTGACCATGCGCGCGTCCAGATGGCAGGCTCCTCCGGTGACGATCGGGCGCACCAGGCGCCCGCCCGCCTTCGCGAGCCTCCTGGCATCATTCTCGGTCTGGACGTCGCCGACGATGACACCCATGCGCAGGCGCAATGCCATCGCTCCGAGCGTGCGTTCGAGCAGGCTGGTTTTCCCCGAGCCGGGCGAGCTCACCAGGTTGAGGACCGCTACGCCGCATCTCGTGAACTCGGCGCGTAAAAGCCCGGCCAGGCGATCGTTCTCGGAGAGTACTTTCTCGGCTCTGGGAATCAGGGTGCTCATGTCGTGTGCCCTTTGGCTGAATCGAGCTTCACTTCAGGCTCATGCTCGTCGTTGTGGTCCTCCACGCAAAGATAGGAGATGTCAAGTTCATTTCCGGACAGGAGCGCGACGTCCCGCCCTCCGCACTCCGGGCAGACGAACAGAAAGGACTCGACCGTGAATGATTGCCCGCATCCGGCGCAGCGACCCGTGATGGGGACGCGCTCAATCTCCAGGCGCGTATTTTCGAAGCGTGTTCCGGAGGTAAGGGCCTCAAAGCCGAACTCCAGCGAGTCGGGCACCAGGTCGGTGAGCAAGCCGATGCGCACGCCGACAGCAGAGATCCGCAGGCCACCTTCGCTCTGTCGCCATTGCTCCACTTTTTCGATAATGGCTTGCGCTACGGCGAGTTCATGCATCGTACCCTGCCCCGAACCGTGAGGATCACACCCAAGCCACCCATGCCGACGGTTCTCCCTGGCTCTAGAATACATCGAAGCCGCTCCCCCCGCAAGCCTGACCGAGTGGGAGTCCCGATCCCATCCGTGGACGGCCGACAGCATCTATTGGAAAGAAGCAACCAATAGCGTTTGGCACCGTATTGTGGGGCGCAGAGCAACTGCCGGTACCTGGCGGCCTACTGCCGCACGAGCTGGCGGGGCGGCGCCGGCGCTCAAGTGATGTAATTCAAACCGAGGCGGTCGGCATAATTCACGGCGCCCTCGAATTCTCTTTGCGAAATGCGGCCGGTCAGCTCCAAAAAGCGATCGGCGCGATGGCGCCCAAGGAGGCCACCAGCATATGGCCGGGCGCCGGCCGGCAGAGTCCCCCGGGTCGAACCGCGGGAAACGACATTATCTCTTGTCAATGTCGCGACGCGTATGGACCGCTCTGCCCCTCCGGGCAGCATATGGTCTTCAGTGCCTGGCGAAGTGGATGATCTTCGGCTGCACGAGTCTCTCGAAATCCCGGTAGGCCATCCGGATCAGCTTCGTGTGACAGCATGCGTTGAAGGCGATCTCCTCGTCATCAGCCAGCGTGGCGGCGACGAAAACGTCGACTCCGTAAAGATTGCCGAACGGGGGCATGGCGCCTACCTGGCAGTCGAGAAAAAGCCCGCGAAACTCCTGCTCCGTTGCGAGCTGGACTTTACCTGCGCCTATGGCCATCTCGAGGAGTCCGAAGTCCACGTGCTGGGAGGCGGGCAAAACGGCCATGGCCAGCCTGCCGTTGATGCGCACGATGACCGTCTTCGCGAGTTCCTTTCCTTTGATGTGCGCCGAGGCGGCGATTTCGGGAGCGGTAAACGCCTGGGAGTGGCTGATGGTTACATATCGGACGTTGTGGGAATCGAGATACTCGATGAGCTTTGAAACGGCCATACCAGACCTCCTCCGAGCGGATTGGATAGATTTCTGGGTGGCCGTAATGTAATCATTCCCAGACCGGTGTTCAAGCGGTTTCGCGTGCTTGTGGGGCCCGGTGCCGGGCGGCAACTCGGGGTGGCGATGCCCTGAATCGCCTCAACTCCGTAGGCCCCAGGATCGTGCGCGACCGCCAACGTGCGACGCGGGCGACCCGGCGCTCGGCGCGGGCATCGGCAAAGACGCAGCCGTCACCGCATGATGATGATGTCGTTGCGGCGATTCTTGGCGCGGCCCTCGGGTGTGTCATTCGTGGCGATCGGCTTTTCGGCGCCGTAGCCGATGGCCTTGATGCGATCGGCCGTCATCCCCGTGGCGGTGCGCAAGTACATCATCAGCGAATAGGCTCGCTTGTCGGAGAGCTGAAGGTTGTTGGCCTCTTCGCCCGAAGCGTCCGTGTGCCCTTCCACCACAAGCCGAGCCTTGGAATGCATCTGCACAATCTGTACCACCTTATCGAGAAGCGGCATCTGATCGCCTCTGATTTCCGCCGAACCCACGTCAAACTTCAGACCCGTGAGACGCAACACGAGGTCATTGGAGGAATTCCATAGCACCTCCCCGTCGGAAGGGCGAATCAACTTCTTGGCCGCATTGAAGCGTTCTTCGCGTCTCAACCGCACAGCCAGTTCCTCGGATACGCTGGCCTGCTCCCACTCGACCTGCGCCAACTTGGTTTCGGACCTCTGCACCTGACTGGACAGGTCGGCGCGCTCGAGCAAAAGCATGGCCAACCTGTCGTCCAACAGGCGTGCCATTTCTAAAAGACCCGCCGGGCCTTCCTCTGCACCCATGCGGGTGAGGCTCAAGCGAAGCTGTGCGGAGATCTGATCAGAAAGCGAAGCCGTGGACTCCTGCAGCTGTTTTTTAGAGGACTGTCCGTGGCGAACGTACTGCACCAGCGTATCTGCCGCGGCCAGCGGGCCTTTTTCAAACGGAAGATGCGCCAACCCGGCCGCTTCGCCGACGCGATTCATCTGCAGCTCGTAGATGAGGATGAGCTTTTCCCAGGCCTGGTCGTTACGTTCGAGCGATCGCACCGACTGGGCGATGTTCGATGCGTGAACGGCCTCATACTCGGCGTCGGCAATGAAGAAGGCCGACTGCTTGCGCTCGTAGCGGTCCCTGGCCAGCGCCCCGTCGGCCTTGGCGAGGGCCTTCAACGCGCGATCGAACGTGGAGGGTGCATACTTTTCGGCTTCATCCGTTCTGGCCTTGGCGATGAGCGTCCGGGCGTTGCCCAAAAGCTCGTTGCGAATCGCCTGAAGTTCGGCATTGTCGAAAAGCGCCACGGCCGCAGTTGCTTCCTTGAGGCCGCCCTTCACGTCGCCTTTTTCCACCTTGCCCGTGGCTTTCACGAACTGTACTTCAGCCTGCGCATAGAGCGGAGCCGCGAGCGAGGGCGCGTTCGCCTCTCGGGCCTTCGTGCGAGGTGCCACATATTCGGCCAACGACAGCTTGGCCACTTCGCACGCCTTGATGGCGTTCTCGGTCGATTGCCGGGCGCGGCCGATCTCTTCCTGTACGTTCTTCTCTTTTTTCTTCTGAGCAACCGCATTCTGGGCCTGGGCGAACTGCTTTTCGGCATCCTGCCACACGCCGGGAGCGAAGATGGGTGCTTCCAGCGCTCGCGCGGAATCCATCAGGATGGTCAGGGTCTGCAGGTCGGGGTGGCTGCCGGCGCGCGCCGGGCCGGCCGGGTACGCCGTCAGCAGACACAACAAGGCTAAAGTCGGAATTCGTTTCATTGCTTGGCTCCAGTGGTGTGGCGATTGCTCGTCTTCATTTCTTCATTTAAGCAATTCGGCCAGCCGACACGAATGCTTTAGCTGCCGGCGAGCAGTCGTTAACATATTGTGTATTAATAAACTAACGGTCGCATGCAGGCCTTGATCTGGTGTCGCCTAAGGCGCGGTTTGAGAGCTGTAAAGCGCCCCGGCCTTTACCGCCGGGCGGAGAGGAAGAAGCGGGCAAATGACCGCGACGTGGGCGGCACCTTGATTCTCGCCCTGGCGCCGCTCGAGCTGGTGCCGTCGAATTGCAGACTGTCTACACGCAGACTTGCGGGCGGTATCAACTCGATTTCATAGGTGCCCGCTTTCAGGGCAAGCCACAGCCCCGGCAGAAGGCCAGCCTCGGCGCCGTTGATCCTCACCTGGCAGGGCGGAAAATCCCCGGCGGCCGTGCGGGCCGAAACGCGCAGATCGCCCTGGGCGAGGCGCGCGGTACGCGCGTCCAGGTCGACTTTGATCGTGGTATCGCCTCTGAGCTGGAATCGTTCAATCACCATGGGAAACCCGGGAGCCATCACCTCGAGCTGATGCGTTCCTTCTTCGAGCCGCCCACCCTTTTGCCCCCAGCCCATGCGATCCAGTTGAAATGAGCCTCTGGGTTGCACCACCACGGAGACATCGTACTTGTTAAGCACCACCGGTCTGGCTGGCCTGCGTGACAGCTGCGACTGCTGCTGTTCCGGTTCTTTTGTCGGGACCTTATTTTGCGTCGCGTCCAACTCGCTGAGTGGAACTGTAGAACTTGCAGGTCCACCCGGCGTCACCTGAGTCTGTGCTGGAGAACTTTCCGGACGAGCCGAGTCGGCGCTCGCCGTCTTCGTGACGGAATCCACTGTGACTTCAGCGCCCGCGTCCACAGGAGCCGCAACCTGAGCCATGGATTCCGGCACGAGGGCCGAGGACAAAATGGGAATCGGGGTCGAATCGACCTGCGGCGCCGCCGCGCTGACGCCCGAGGGAGTTGCGGTGGAGTCAAAGACCGCCAGGGTGCCAGAGCGCTGCATGCGGTGCGCGACTTGCCAGGCCGATAGCGACGCCACTATGAGCAGCGAGGTCACCAGGATCCACTTGAAGCCACGTTTCCTCTCGCCGCGATCAGCTC
>Ga0326597_10003081_pt1 | contig 24333 bp, 25 predicted proteins | sample RVTome_12_FD_203789 | JGI IMG/M metagenome (GOLD analysis project Ga0326597, IMG submission 203789) | Soil microbial communities from uranium-contaminated site in the Upper Colorado River Basin, Wyoming, United States - RVT100D185 | ecosystem: Environmental > Terrestrial > Soil > Contaminated >... | reverse complement strand
CTCTCGCGGACCGATCGCGACGGCTATCTCAAACTCATCGAACGACTGGGCCTGCGAAAGTAACCGGGAGCGTTTCTCTGGTGACTGCCTGCTGCATCGGCCCATCGTCGCCTTTGCCCGTTCGGTCCATCCGGCACCGCCTGCTGTCGCTTTCTCAGCGATTCAGCCCGGCGGCCGCGGACCACTTCGGACAACACGCGCCATGGGCCGATCCGGGCAATTGGGTCCACTGATCTACATCATGGCCACGCCAGTGAACGCCGCCGCAGAATGATCCTCCGGGATCGCCTGTGTGCGTTCGCTCGTGGCCGCAGAAGGGAATCTCTGACAACTATGGCATACACACGAATCGAACGCGAAGTCGGCGGCCGCACACTCACTCTCGAAACCGGCCGCGTCGCGCGTCAGGCCGCCGCCGCCGTCCTCGCCACCTACGGCGGAACCACGGTGCTGGCGACGGTCGTCCGCGCCCCCGCCCGACCGGGACTGGACTTCTTCCCCCTCACCGTCGATTACCGCGAGAAGACCCCAGCCGCGGGGAAGTTTCCCGGCGGCTTCCGCAAGCGCGAAGGCGCTCCCAATGAGAAGGAAATCCTCACCATGCGGCTGATCGACCGGCCGATCCGCCCACTCTTTCCCGACGGCTTCATCGAAGAGGTGCAGATTCAGTGCTGGGTCATGAGCCACGACACGCTCAACGACAGCGACGTGCTCGCGGGCACCGCGGCGTCGGCGGCGCTGGCGCTCAGTTCCTGCCCCTTTGACGGGCCCATCGCCACCGTCCGCGTCGGCCGCATCGATGACCAGTTCGTCATCAACCCGACCAGCGCCCAACTCGAGTACTCCGACATCGATCTCGTCCTCTCCGGCCACAAGGACGGTCTGAACATGATCGAGGTCGGCGCCGCCGAGGTGCCTGACGCCGACGTGATCAACGCGATGAAGTTCGGTTATGAGCACATCAAGGACATACTCGGCCTCATCAGCGAACTCGTCGAGAAAGCCGGCCAGCCCAAGGTCGTCGGAGAACTCGTTACGGTTCCCGAGGAGATCACCGCTCTCGTCAAGCGCGAACTCGGCGAGGCCATGACCGCGGCGCGGCAGATCCCCGGCAAAATGGAGCGAGCCGAGCGCATCGTCGCGATCGCGGAAGAGTTCTTCACAAAGCACTGCCCGCCACCGACGAGCGGCAACTACAACGAGTTTGTCGCCCACGCCCAGAAGGTCAGCCATTGCAAAGAGGCGATTCGCCTGCTGGAGAAGAAGACCGCCCGCCGCCTCCTCGCCAAGAAGGGCATCCGCGCCGACGGCCGCGACCTCCAGACCATCCGCCCCCTCGAAATGGAGGTCGGCCTCTTCCAGCGCACCCACGGCTCGGCGTTCTTCCAGCGCGGCGAAACGCAGTCGCTCGTCTCCTGCACGCTCGGCACCAGCCGCGACGAGCAGATCATCGACGGCCTGCTGCCCGAGTATTCCAAGAAGTTCACGCTGCACTACAACTTCCCGCCTTTCTGCACCGGCGAAGCCAAGCGCATCATGGGCCCCGGCCGGCGCGAGATCGGCCACGGCGCGCTCGCCGAGCGCAGCCTCGTGGGCGTGCTGCCCGATCCCGAGGACTTCCCCTACACCATCCGCATCGTCTCGGACATCACCGAGTCGAACGGCTCATCGTCGATGGCGTCGGTCTGCGGCGGAACGCTGGCGCTCATGGACGCGGGCGTGCCCATCAAGAACATCGTGGCGGGCATCTCCATCGGCCGCGTCACCGATGAAGATACGAATGAAGAAACCTACATCACCGACATCATCGGCGAAGAAGACTTCTTCGGCGACATGGACTTCAAGGTCTGCGGCACCCGCGAAGGCATCACCGGCATCCAACTCGATCTCAAGGCGCGCGGCCTGAACTTCGAGCAGATCACCCGCATCTTCGCCCAGGCGCGGCAGGGCCGGCTGTGGTTGATCGATGAGATGAGCAAGGTCATCGCCGAGCCGCGCGCCGACATCAGCCAGTATGCCCCGCGCATCATCACGCTGCGCATCAGCCCGGACAACATCGGCAAACTCATCGGCCCCGGCGGCAAAACCATCCGCGCCATCCAGGAGCGCACCGGCGCCACCATCGACGTCGAGGACGACGGCACCGTGATGATCGCCACCGCCAACGGCGAGGCCGCGGCCCAGGCCAAGGCCGAGGTCGAGGCTCTCACCGCCGAGGTCAAGGTCGGCACCGTCTACACCGGCAAGGTCGTCGCCGTCAAGGACTTCGGCTGCTTCGTCGAGATCGCTCCCGGCACCGACGGCATGTGCCACGTCTCCGAACTCGGAGACGGCTTCGTCAAGAACGTCAGCGACGTCGTCAAACTCGGCGACACCATCAAGGTCAAAGTCATTTCGATCGACGACCAGGGCCGCATCAAGTTGAGCCGCAAGGCCGTGCTCAAGGATGAGGCCAAAGCGCAGGAGCCGGCGTCGACGTGATCGTGCGATGAATCAGATTACTGGAGGCCGCGCCGGCCCGGCGCGGCCTCCATGCGCATCCGGACCGCGCCGCCGGTCACAAAACACCAGGGAGCGCACGCTCGATCGAAAGTGCGGCTTTATACTTCCATGTTATGACATGGACCCGCATCACCTTCGACCTTCAGCAATTCGGCGGCATGGCGTGCGTCCGCAACCTCCGCATTCCCGTCGCGACCGTCGTCCGATGCGTGGCGAACGGGATGACGATCGCTCAAATCATCGACGCCTATCCAGACCTTGAAGAGGCCGACATTGCGGAATCGCTCAACTACGCGGCGGCTCTCACGGAGGACCGCGTGATTCCGCTGAGGCCGACGGGTACCTGAGTGCGGTTCCTGGTCGACCAGCCCGTTTCCTGGCGGTTGGCTCTCGCCCTCCACAATGTCGGGCATGATGCGGTTCACGTTCGCCAACTGGGCATGGCAAGCGCTCGCGACGATCAGATCATTGACCGCGCCGTCGCTGAGAGAAGAATCATCATTACACAGGATGGGGACTTCGGAACCCTGCTGTTCGTCGCGGGCCGAACGACTCCATCGGTCGTCTACTTTCGATTGCGAACAGGCGATCCCAGTGCATAGGCGGCGCTGCTTTTCGAACACCTGCCCACGATCGGGCCTCACCTTGATCGAGGCGCCATTGTGGTCATCGCGGAAGGGGCCATTCGCATCCGGGATCTCCACATCGAACAACCTTGATACAACTGAAGATCCCCCCTACCACGGAAACGACATCCCCAGGTAGACCATGAGCGCATCGCGGCCGGGGTTCTGGTCCTCGCCCTTGATGCGCGCGTTGGAGATGTGGTGCCAGCGAACGCCGGCCATCAGCCGCGCCCCGTCGTTGCCGACGTCGAGCGTGCCGCCGAAGCCCGCCTGGGGGGTGAAGTTGAAGTTCGTCCCGTCGTCAGGCACCTCTTCGCCGGCCAGGAGCAGCCCGCAGCCCGCGTCTGCGTAGATCGTCCAGTCCTCTCCGTGCAGGAGATGCCAGCGGAGGAGGACGCTGAAGTTCGCCCCGCCGGTGTCCTGCAACTGATTGAAGTAGAGCGCGCCGAGTTCCAGATTGATGCTGAAGTACTCCGCAAGGAAGTGCTCGGCGGAGAAGTGGAGGTTGTAGTGCTCGGCGTCCTCGCTGACGTCAGCCGCGCCGCCGCCGTAGATCGCCCATCGCCACGAGCCGACCTCGCCGAAGGGCGTGATCGCCAAGCCCGATTTCGGCTCCACCGGCGCAGCGGGCTGCGCGGCAGGCACGCCCTCCCCGCGAACGAGCCAGGCGAAATCGTCGTCCGCCATCACCGATCCGTGAATCAGGATGCACCCCAACCCCGCCATCCACCACGTGATTCGCTTCATGGGCACGATCTCCACGAGTTGACAAGTGATCGGAATCGATCCGGTGACGGCCCCGGCGCGGGAAGAGGCCGCCGGCGACCGCGAATGATCCCGCCCTGCCGACCAAAAGCAACGCCCGGCGAATCATCTATCGACGATTCGCTGGGCGGTCTCTTGAAGTTCGTTCAGTACGGACCGGGCCGTGAGCGCGCGGTCGTGCAGGCTCAGCCCTGCTTGATCATCCCCTGCCCCCGGAGGAGCTCAATGAGCGCGATGACTTCCTCGTCCAGCGACATCTCGGCCGTGTTGAGCACGAGTTCCGCCTTCTGCGGCGCTTCGTAGGGATCGTCGATGCCGGTGAAGCCCTTGATCTCGCCGGCGCGGGCCTTCTTGTAGAGGCCCTTGGGATCGCGCGCCTCGGCCACTTCCAACGGCGTCTCGACGTAGACCTCGAAGAACTTCATCCCCCCCTTCTCGCACGCCTCGCGCGCCGTCTGCCGGTCGCGAAGGTAAGGGCTGATGAAACTGGTCAGGGTGATGATGCCGGCGTCGGCGAAGAGTTTGGCCACTTCGCCGATGCGGCGGATGTTCTCGGCCCGGTCTTCCGCGCTGAAGCCGAGATTCTTGTTGAGGCCGAAGCGGATGTTGTCGCCGTCGAGGCGGTAGCAGTGGTGCCCGAGGTTGACCAGGGCGGATTCGAGCGCGCAGGCGATGGTGGACTTGCCCGAGCCGGAGAGGCCGGTGAACCACAGCACGCACCCCTTCTGCCCGAGAGCCTTCCACCGCTCTTCGCGGCTGACCTCGCCCTCGTGCCAGTGAATGTTCGTCGCCTTCTGCATCGTCATCGCCCGCCTCCTCGAAACCGGTTTGCCTGTGATTGGTGTGTGGACGGGCCGGTCGGATTGATTCCTGCGCCGCCTTGTCGCAGAATGCATAGTTTAGGCGATCGGCCTGTCCTTCACCAGCGTTCCGAGGCTCTTGGACCGCGCGATGCAGGGGGAAACCTGAGCGAGCGGGGCGGCCTGCAACTCCCGTGAAGGAAATGGCCGCCCCGCCAGAGCCGCCTCATTCGAGCGGCTGCGGCTCGATGCGGCTGACGCGGTCGTTCTCGAAGTGGATGGTGAACTGGATGCCGCCGAACCCGGTATCGAAGCAATACACGAGCGGCGCATCGCGATCATCCCCCGTCTCAACGCCGTGAATGCCGATCCGGTTCGGTTCGCCGAGCACCTCCAGCACGCGCCGACGTGACACGCCGACCTCCGGAAAGTGCGCGAAGATGCGCTGCGCCGCCGCGATCGCCTCGCCCGTTGACCAGGGCGACGAACCGCCGTCAATTCCCCGCTGAGTCTGCCGCATCGTCCGAAGATCGGCGGCGAAACCGGGATAGAACTCTACGCCCTCGTGTGTCCACGGCGCTGAAGCCTCCACCTGCGGCATGTGGATCGCCAACGTCAGATCGGCGTCCGGCAGCGCCCACACGACCAGCCGCCGGCACTGCACATGCCCTTCCCAGCCGCGCAAGGTAAGCCCGCTGTGCGCGAGGCGCTCCATCGGCATCGTCCCGAGATAGACGCCGTTGAGTGTGAATGAAATGCCCTCGGGCGAGACGTCAATCAGGTAATGATGAAAGCGATGGCTCGGGATGGGGTAGATGACGTTGGGAACCCACCCGCCCTCCAGGTGCGGGCCCTCGCCGTCGCCGAAGTACAGGCGCGTGCCGCCGAACTCGAACACCGTGCCTTTGAGCAGATCGCTCCACAGTTCGGCCTCGATCTCATAATGCTCGACTCCGGCCGGCGGGAAGTGCTCGAGCGTCTCGACAAAGCCGGCGCGGTTGGCGACGAGCGTCGCCCGGCCCTCGTGCAGCGCCAGGTGCGCCCATGACCCGCTGCCTTCGCGGCCGTGGCCGCCGCGGAAGCGCAGATGCTCCTCGATCCAATCGGCGCTGGGCGGATCGCCCGCGTCGAAGACGAAGAGCGGGCGGCTGAGCATGCGCTCCTCGATTTTCAGCCGCGTCAGGCCGGTAACGGACGGGTAGACTCGGCGGTCAATCTCATCGGCGTGGAGGAGGATGCGCCGCCGTGCAAGGCCGCGGTGCTTCGCCGCCAGGTCGCGCCACTGATCGGCTACGGCGAGATGGGCGTGGTCATCCCCCGCGCGGAGATCAGCCTGGGCCAGCGCGGCGAGCGCCTCATCGCCGCCTCCGGCAAGGTGCGGCAGCCCAAGACTCCACTGGCCCTTCGTGAAACAGAGGTACCGGCCCACGGCCAGCCGGGCCTGAGCGTCGCGCGGCTCCTGAACGAGGCGCATCGCCGCCCGCTCCGCCTCGCGGACGGACTGGGACCACTCGACGACAATCTCAACCCAGCGCGCGACTTTCGTTTCGAGCGCGAAATCGCCGGAAGGCGAGGCAGCCTGCTTCGCCAGCGCCAAGACGCGATCGGCAAGATCAACCCGGTCCGCCACCAGCGACTCTTCAATGAGTCGAAACGCCCGCCTGGCTTCCTCGGCGGCTCGATCCGGATCGTCGGCGACTGCCTCGACGCACGCCGCAAGGAGTTCACCTCTCAACTTGAGCGAATCAATCCGAAACGACCTGGCGATGTCGTCGATGACTTCGCGCGCCAAGTCAGAATCGCCCGATCGCAGGGCGCGATCGTAACTCATGCGCAGCAGGACGTAGCAGGCGGCCGGGTCATCGACCGTGCCCCGCGCCAGGTCGCGCAGCGACCGACACAGTGCGGCGGAATCAGGCGAGTCGAGATCGATGCGGCCCTGCAACACCCGCTTGATCTCGACCTCCGCCTCTCGCTGCTTCTCGTCCGAAGGAGGCGGTGGCAGACGCCACGGCTCCGCGACGCGAGCCCGCGGTGGAAGACCAGTCTCGATGTCAACCGGCTGGGTCGCAGCGGACATGGAGCATCCGCAGACCGCGAGAACGACCGAGAGCACCCTGCAACATGGTTTCATGTTCAATCCTCCTGACGACCGGATGCGCGATCCCGCCGATCTGAGCATACGCCCGCCGCCGATCGCCGCACCCGGTCGGACCCGCGGCCGCCCGGTCTCTCAGGCACGAGAGGAGGGCTGGCGGTACAATCCAGACATGGAATGGCAAGCACGAATCTCCGTCGATCCCGCCATTCGCGGCGGCAAGCCCTGCGTCAAAGGCACGCGCGTCACCGTCCACGACGTGCTGGAGTATCACGCAGGAGGCATGAACTCCAACGAGATTCCGGCTGACTTTCCCGACCTCACTCGTGTGGGCATTCAGGCATCTCCGGCGGTCGCCGCGGCCCGCTGAGCGCGCGTGGGCAACTCCGTCGCGTGAGTACCCGCTTCAACACAATCCGCCCTATACTCGGGTGAGGCCCTATGAAGTCGCCCGTTACTGCTAATCCGAAGATCATGCACGGATCGCCTTGCTTCACCGGCACGCGGGTGATGGTGCAGTCACTCTTCGATCATCTCGAAGCAGGGTATTCGATCGACGAGTTTCTCGATCAGTTCCCCACCGTCTCGCGCGCGCAGATCACCGAGTTGCTCGCGCAACTCCGACAGCGTGCAGATCAGGACTTTCGGGCTGCGGGGTGAGGAAACTGCTGCTCGATGAGAACCTGCCGCACCAGATCAGGCTGGAGATCGAGGGCCACGAAGTTCTGACCGTCGCATTCATGGGCTGGAGCGGAGTGGAGAATAGCGAACTGCTTGATCGAGCGGCAGCCGAGAGGTTTGACGCACTCATCACAAACGACCGGGGAATTGCGTACGGGCAGAACGGCGCCGAATTGCCTGTCGCCGTGATCATCCTGCGTGCGAAGGCGAATCACATCGAAGCAATTCGGCCGCTCTATCCAGCACTCCAAAGAGCCCTGCATACACTCAAACCGCGAACCATTGTGACGCTTGACGATTCGGCGCCCTGATCCGACTCGCGATTCTCGAATGAATCTCGTAGCGTGAGTTGAACCTGTCTCGTGCCGACGGCGGTTCACCGGCTGCACATCACGAGATTCGTCACTCCCCCGCTCGCACCCGCACCACCACGCGCGTGCCCGGGTCGGGCATGGCTGCGGTGTTCGCTTCCCATTCCGGGGCCATGACGCCTTCCTGGTCGGGGAGGACTTCGCACCAGCCGAGGAGTTCATCGCCGAAGGTGACCAGGCCCGCGATGGAGCCGGTGCGGTCGGCGACGTAGGTGACGACGCCGGTGTAGTCGGGCTTCATCATCGACCCGCCGAAGATCCACGGGCCTTGCGGGAGCAGGTCGTGCGTGTGGAAGTCGCGGACCCACTCGCGGGCCGTCGCGGAGCGCTTTGTGCCGTCCGCTCCCGTCCACTCGAAAGTGATGCTCACCTTTGAGCCGGTCGGCGGCTGGACGATCCATTTCTTGCCCTCCGGATCATCGGGGTCGATCTTCCACCAGCCGGGCGTGCCGGGCTCGAGTCCGATGAGCAGCAGGGCCGCGTGAATGTGGCTGGGCTTGGCCTGCGTGGCGACGAGGGATTCGTGAGTGCGCGTCTCGGCGGTGCAGATGATCTGTTCGAGCCAGCCGGAGTTGAGGGCGCAGACGCCGTCGATCTCGACGACCTTGGCGTTCATGTCGATGCGCACATGCGGCCAATCGACGGGCGCGTATCGAGCCTCCGGCGGTCTGTCGGGAGCGGGCGGGGAAACCGGCGGCGGCGGCGGCTCGGTCGGCGGCACAGGCGGGACCGGCTCATCAACCGGCGGCGTCGCTGCATCCCGCGGCATAGCGGCCAGGACCACCTCACCCCGCGGCGCATCGGCCGGCGCCGGTCTCGACGATGAAGTCGAATTCGACTCGCAGCCGTAAGCGCACAGGCTCAGCGCGAGGGAAACTCCAATCAGAATCGTGAAGCGGCTCAGCACGAGACCCTCACATCTGTGCCGCGGAACTCTCGTACTGCTCGAAGAGGCGGTAGATCTCTTCGGCACTGCCTGCGTTGTACGCCGCTTCGCGGAAGTCATCCTGCGTCATCAGCCGGCTGATGCGGGCCAGAGCCTGAATGTGCCGACTCGTCTGGTCCGGCGGGCTCACGAGCAGCACGACCAGTTTGACCGGCTGGCGGTCGATGCTCTGAAAATCAATCGGCTGCGCGGGTTTGCCGATCGCCAGCATGAGGTCGTCGCAGACCTCCGACTTGCCGTGCGGGATCGCCAGCCCCTGGCCGATGCCCGTGGTGCGGGTCTGCTCGCGGCTCCAGACCGCCTCGTTGAGCGCCGCGGGATTGGAGACGCGATGCACCGAGCAGAGGAGATCGACCATCTCGTCAATGACGGCCTTCTTCTCGCGATTGACGAGAGGAACTCGGATGCACTCGGGTTTGAGGATGTCCAGGAGATTCATGCGTTGCCGTCCGCCCACAATGCGCATGGCCCGTGCTTGGTGGGAATCGGGCCGCTTTCGATATGGTATGCTAGCGAATCAGCGCGAGATAGCCGCCGTCGGTGTATCGGCTTGGATTGTCGCCGGGCAGACCCGCCGGCCGCCGACCCCGCTCGGCGACGATGCGCAGGTCGTGCCATTTGCAGATCCACCGCGCCTGCTGCTCATTCTCCTCCGGTTCGAGGCTGCAGGTGCTGTAGGCGACCAGCCCGCCGGGAGCGCGAAGGGCGAGGTGATCCGCGACGATCTGCTTCTGGAGCGCGATGAGCGAGTTCAGGTGCTTTTCATCCACGCGGTACTTGGCCTCGACGCGCCGCGCCAATGTCCCCGTGTTGGTGCAGGGCACATCGAGGAGCAGCACATCCGCGGTTCCGGCGTGCTCAATCAGGCGCTGCTGCTCGACGACCTGCACGCGCGCCGAACCGGCGAAGCGCTCCGTCAGCAGCCCCGCACGTCGCGCATCCACGTCGCTCGCAATGATCGAGGCGTTCGGGAATGCGGCCGCGAGTTGGGCGGTCTTGGTTCCCGAACCGGCGCAGGCGTCGATGATGAGACCGGCGATCTCCGCGTGACGCCGAATCCCCTGCACCACGTCGTGCGACGCCGGATCCTGCACGCGCGCCTGAGGACGCTCCGCGAGGAATGCGGGCAGTTGCTCCGCTTCACCTTTCCACACCGCAAAGCCCGGCTCGGTGTGCGCCGTGAGGTCATCGCGCTCGGCGATCACTTCAGGAGGCAGGCCGGCGATGATCGTGGGCGCCTGCATGAGATTGTGCAGCGCCAGCCGCTCCACCTCGACCGGCGCCAGGCGCCTGCCCCAACAGCGCAGGAGTTCGAGCGGGTGGCTCGTCCGCACGGCGAGGCGCTCCAGCGGGTCGTCGGGCCACACGGCCTCTCGCAGCACGACATACCGGCCGTCCGAGAGCGGAAGCGAATGGGTCTTCGAGTCAAGGCGGCTGCGGTTTTCGACGATCTCGCCGCGCAGGTCGATCATCCGCCTCAGCACCGCGTTGACCATCCCCCCCGCCTTGGCGCGAACGTTCCGCTTGGCCCAGGTGACCGACTCATCGACAACCGCGTGGTCGGGCAGGTGGTCGAAAAGGAACACCTGAGCCGCCCCGACGAGCAACACCGCCTGCATCTTCGGCTCGAGTTCGCGCAGCGGTCGCGCCAACCGCGTGTCGAGTAGAAACGCCAGTGTAATCCAGCGTCGGATCGCCTGCCCGTAGATCGCCTGGGCGAGTCGCCGATCGCGCGCTTCCAGGTCGGCGACGGCGATGGGGCGCACATCGAGATCGGGCCAGCGCGGAATCTGCTCGGCGATGCGCCGGATGACGCAGTCGCGCGCACTGCGTTGCCGGTGAATGGGCTCATCGTTCATCGAGCCGAGCATATGCGCGCTAATCATGCCGCAACGCCACGATCGGATCCTGGCTGGCCGCCACGTTGGCGGGATAGAGGCCGAAGATCAATCCAACTCCGCACGCGACGATGAAACTCACCGCGATCGACCACCCCGTCACTTGCGTCGGAAACTGCTCGGGCAGCGCGGCGCCCAGCGCCATCGCCCCGAAGACCCCCACGAAGATGCCGATCATCCCCCCGAAGAGCGAGAGGACGCCCGTCTCGACGAGGAACTGCCAGGTGATGTGCCGCCGCGTCGCGCCCAGCGCCCGCCGGATGCCGATCTCGCGGGTGCGCTCCGTGACCGACGCGAGCATGATGTTCATGATGCCCGTTCCGCCGACGACCAGTGCGATGGCGGCGATGAAGAGCATGACGCGGCTCCAGATGCGCGCCGTGCGCTTGGCCATCTCCTGAAGTTCATAGGGGATGATGACGGTGACGTCTTCGCCGCGCCGCAGGCCGACTTCGATGATGCGCTCGGCCATGTGCCCGGCTCGCGAGACCTCGTTGACGGTCTTCATGCCGATGTAGATCTCGCTCAGTTCCATGTTGACGATGTCGCGGCTGCCGGCGCTGCGGCGCATGATGATGTCGCCGAACTTGGCCAGCGCCGTGCTCAGCGGGATATGCACATCCTGATTGAGGTCGCGGCCGACCAGCGCGCTGCCCGCGCCGCCCGCCAGCCCGATGGGCGCCAGCATCCCCACCACTGTGAAGACCTGGTCGTCCACCCGCAGCGTCTTGCCCAGCGCCTCCTCGAGCGGGAAGAGTTGCGCCGCGACGGTCCGGCCGATCACGCACACCGACGCTTCCGTCTCCTGGTCCAGCGGAGTGAGATAGCGCCCCTGCGTGAGGGGGAGATTGGCGCACTGGCGCAGGTCCGGCGTCGTCCCGAAGGTCTGGCTGCTCATCTGCCGCGAGCCGCGCGTCACCGTCGATCCGCACAACTTGAGGGGCACGATGACCTCGGCATCGCCGGCGAACTGCGCCTCGAGCCGGCGGTGGTCCTGCCGCGTCAATCCATACGAGAGCACCATGTCCGTCTGCTGGCTGCTCGATCCGCCCATCTGGTTCTGCTCGGGCGGCTTGACGGAGCGCACGATCACGTTGCGGGCGCCGAGAATCTCGAACTGCTTGAGCGCGCTCTGCTTGGATCCTTCTGTGATCGCCATCATCACGATGACGGAGGCGATGCCCAGAACGATGCCGAACGCCGTGAGCAGCGAGCGCAGCAGGTGCAGCCGCAGATTCTTGAGGCCCAGGCGGATCGTTTCGAGCAGAAAGGTCATGGCGTCCTTCGCGAAAGCCCTGATTATACTCCCGGGGAGCAATTCGGTGGCCGCCTTTGACATTCAGCGCGAAGAAGAGATCGAATCCGCCTGGCGCTTCACCGTGCAGGTGACCGGCGCCGAGGGCGCCTCGCCCGCGACGCTCACCTTCACCCTCTCCTGGGCGGATTACGAGCACTGGTCCCACGGCACGGAGCGCCCAAGCGACGTGGCCCGGCAGGTTCTGGAGTTTGTGCTGGCGCATCGGCCGCTGCGCGATCTGCCCGATCGACTCGATGCGTCCACGGTCCGCCGCTGGTGGCCGGAGATCGATCGCGCTCTCGCCCCCGATCGGCATCGGCCGTAACCACGCCCTTGCCTTGCGCCGCGTTCAGAAGCCCCCGCTGCGCATGCGGTCCAGGCCTTCGGGGAAGGGGTACGCCGCAAACACCCCCGTCGGGGCGCACTCCCACATCCCCAGCGAGGGATACACGTCGCCTCGGTAGCCCGACTCGAACATGATCCGCAGGACTCGCTCGAAACTCGGTTCGCGCCCGTCCGAGCCGACGAGCCGGTTCGACTTGGCGCCGAGGAAACTCACCGAAGCGCAGGGCATGCGGTCGCGGCGCGATTCGAGCATCTCCGCCACCTTGACAAAGCCGCGCTCGAGCATCGAGAGCGTGAAGTGCTCGCGCGCCGGCGGCCGCAACAGCGCGAAGACCTCCACCGCGTCAAAATCGTACTTCATCACCAGCACCTCGTCCTCATCGAGGGATCGGGCGAACGCCTGCGCATGATGGGTGATCGACTTCTCGTTCCACTGGCATCCCGGCAGAAGACGAGCCAGTTGGGAGATCATCCCCTGCGAATTGTCATTGGCGTTCACGCCGCACACGAGCGTGCGGTACTTGAAGGCGAGGAGATCGGCGAGAAGGTGCTGCCCCCACTGAATGCGGATGCGGTGCCGGCCCGGCGTGGCCTGGCGCGGATCGCCGCAGGGCAGCAGGACAATGCGATGCGCCAGTTCATCCGCCTGCATGAGCAGGCCGACCTCCTCATCGTAGATGCGCGGCTTCTCGCCCGTGGTTCTTTTCGCGGTTCCCTGCGCCATGATGCTCTCCTCATTGCTCTCAGAACGCTCTGCGATCGATTCCGCGCTCCGGCGCAAGTGTAGCCGCGCGGAGCGGCGGCGCGATCGGGGCGGTGAGCCTTCAAGACAATTGCGTTCTCGTCGTCATGCCTGCGGAGGCGGGCATCCAGCGAGGTGGCAAGGCCCATGCGAACCGGTTCCGGCGATGGAAACCGCAATTTGCAGCGCGACTGGATTCCCGCCTGCGCGGGAATGACGAAAACGCGATCGCCCTGCAAGATGCACTTGACGCCTCGCAAAGGCGTGCTATCCTCGTTCCCGATGGTCAGTCAGTTCCACATCGCGACGGACATGATGATGTCCATGCCCAGCCCGGGCGCGGGAGTTGTCTCCTGCGGCTGGTTGGGCGTCGCCGTCCGCTGATTCGACCGACTCCCCCGCCACTGCCGCATGATTCGACTCCCCCGTCCGGGCCTCGCCGGACCGCGTTGTGCTTTCCGCCTTTGCACCACCGAATCATGGGGAACCGAATCATGCCCTATCGCTTTGACACGCTGGCGATCCACGCCGGCCAGCCCAACGACGCCCTGACCGGCGCCGTCGTGACGCCCATCTACCAGACCACCACCTACGCCCAGGACGAACTGGGCGGCCAACCCGACTGGTGTTACGCCCGCACCGGCAACCCCGGACGCGCCGCCCTCGAAGCGAGTCTCGCGGCCCTCGAAGGCGCGCGTCACGGCCTGGCCTTCGCCAGCGGGCTCGCGGCCGTCAACGCCCTCCTCCAGACCCTCAGCGCCGGCGACCACGTCGTCGCCTCGCAGGATCTCTACGGCGGGTGCTATCGCATCTTCACCAAGATCTTCTCGCGCTTCGGCGTCACCTTCTCGCTCATCGACACGACCGATGTGCGCCACGTCGAGCGATCCATCACCGGCGCGACGAAACTCCTCTGGCTGGAAACGCCCTCCAACCCCCTGCTCCGCATCACCGACATTCAGGCCTGCTGCACCCTCGCGCGGAATCGCGGCGTGCGCAGCGTCGTGGACAACACCTTCGCCACACCGGTGCATCAGCAGCCGCTTGGGCTCGGGGCTGACATCGTGCTTCACTCGACGACGAAATACATCGGCGGGCACTGCGATGTGCTCGGCGGCGCGCTCATCACCAGCGACGATGATCTCTACGCCGAACTGAAGTTCGTGCAGAACGCGACGGGCGCTGTGCCGGGGCCGCAGGACTGCTTCCTGCTGCTGCGCGGCATCAAGACGCTTTCGCTTCGCGTGCAGAAGCACGCCGCCAATGCGCAGCGGCTCGCCGAACACCTTGCGGCGCATCCCGCTGTCTCGCGCGTCATCTATCCGGGCCTGCCGAGTCACCCGCAGCATGATCTCGCCAAGCGGCAAGCCTCCGGTTTTGGCGCGATCGTCAGCGTCGAGTTCGAGGGCGGCGTCGAGCGCATCCGCTCGCTCGTCGGGCAACTTCGCCTCTGGCCGCTGGCGGAGAGTCTCGGCGGGGTCAAGTCGCTGCTGTGCCACCCCGCCACGATGACGCACGCCGCCGTCGAACCCGCCGAGCGAAACCGAATCGGCATCGGCGACGGTCTCGTGCGCCTGTCGGTCGGCATCGAAGACGTGCGCGACCTCATCGAAGACCTCGACGCGGCGCTGGAGCGCTCGACGAGCGCGGCCGGGCGTGGAGAGGCGGTGCGGGCATGATCCGCCTCCTTGACGGGCGCGAGGAAACTCGCGCCGCCGCGCCCCTGCGCGTCGCCCTCCTCGGCTGCGGCAACGTCGGCGCCGAGGTCGCGCGCCAACTCTCTGCCCGCTCCGGCATTGTCATCACCCGCGTCCTGGTGCGCGACACCGCCCGTGAACGCCCCGTCGCGCGCCCGCGGCTGACCGATTCGTTCGATGAGATTCTCGCCTCGAAGCCTGAGGTGATCATCGAACTGCTCGGCGGCGTGGAGCCGGCGCGTTCGCACATCGAGACCGCGCTGCGCCGCGGCGTCCATGTCATCACCGCCAACAAGTCGATCATCGCACGTCACGGCGAAGCGCTGCATCGCCTCGCCGCCGCGCATGGAGCACACCTGCTCTACGAAGCCGCCGTCGGCGCCGGCGTACCCATCCTCGCCGCGCTCGACCAGTTGCGCGGCGACCGCATCACCGCCCTTCGCGGCATCGTCAACGGCACCTGCAACTTCATCCTCCATCGCATGGCGGCCACCGGCAGCACGCTCGACGAAGCCCTGCGCGAAGCGCAGGGACTCGGCTACGCCGAACCCGATCCGACGGCCGATCTCACCGGCCGCGACAGCGCCGAGAAACTTTGCGTCCTGACGCATCGCGCCGGCTGGGGCTGGATTCATCCAGACTCGGTCGTCGCGCAGGGCATCACCACGATCACCGCAGAGGATGTGCGCCATGCGCGGAAGCAGCGCTGCGTCATCCGCCTCCTTGCCGAGGCGCAGCGTGCGGAGGACGGCTCGGCGAGCCTGCGCGTCGGGCCGTGTTTCGTGCCTGCCGCCCACCCACTCGCGCGAGTCGCGGGGTGCGAGAATGCGTTCGAGATCGAGGCTGAACTCGCTGGCTGCATCTATGTGCAAGGCCCCGGCGCCGGACCACGGTTCACCGCCTCGGCCATCCTCGGCGATCTGCTTTCGCTCGCTTCGACTCGCCACGATCCTGCGCCGGCCGCACACGCTTTCCCGCGCAGCGAGCCCGCGCGCCGGCCCAAGGCCCCGCGCCGCCACTACATCCGCACCGACACAGCCACCACAAGCCTCGATGCCGAGGCGCTGCTCCACTCCCTTGAGCAGAGCGGCCTGCGCATCGACTCGCTCGAACTGCGGCCCGACCGTGCCGTCATCCACACCATGCCCGTGACCTTCGACGCGGCTTCAGACCTCGCCGAATCCCTCGCCGGCGGCGAGGCGGACCGCTGTCTCGTCGCGCCGCTGGTGGAATGAAAAGTACTGCCTGGAGGTTGTGCCGATGGAATATCATCTTCAAGCCACTTCCGCCAGCATCCCAAATGGGAGAACCGCCATGCTCATGCATCGAGATCCGCTCCGCATCGCTTTTGCACTTGTCACCGTACTGATCGGCACATCGTTCGCCGCCGCGCAGCAGCCTGAGCAGCCGGGCATCCACTGGCTGCGCGACCTCGACGAAGCCGCGCAACTTTCCAAGGCCGACGGCAAACCCGTCATCGCCTACTTCACCTTCAACGCCTGCCACTGGTGCAAGAAACTCGAGGAGGACACCTACTCCGACTCCTCCGTCATCGAGTTGAGCCGCGCATTCCACTGGGTGAAGGTCAACCGGGACGACACGCCGGAAATTCCGCCGCGCTTCAGCGTCTCGGCCTATCCATCGCTCATCACCCTCGGAGACAAGCAGGAGCGAGTGCATCGCTTCTCGGGCTACATGCTGCCCGATCCCTTCAAGGTGCAACTCGCCGATGCGCTGCGCCGCTACGACCTGTACAAGGCCGGTCAGGAGTGGGACATCCCCGAGCCGCGACCAGCGCAGATCTGCGATGCGCCCGACGTGGCGATCGAGACCTTCAAGGCGCCGAGCGAGGAGGTTCCCGCAGGCTTTGCCTTCATCGGCGATGCGATGTGGATCGCGCACATGGGTTCGCTTTTTGAGTGCGATGCGCAAGGCAAGGTCAAGCGCACCTTTCCTCTCGAGGGCTCGGTGCTCGACATCTGCGCCGACGGCACACACCTCTACGCCATGACCAGCGGCTGGACCGCGGGAGAGCCGATCTACGTCATCGACCCGGCGACCGGCGAGACGACCCGCTCCATCATCACCGAGGCAAACAAGGAGAACCGCAGCCACGGCGCCAAGGGCATCGAGTTCATCGACGGCCGGCTCTACGTCCTCGAAGGCATGGGCGGCGTCATTCGCGAGGTCGATCCGCAAACCGGCGACATCCTCTCGTCGATTCAGACGAAGGAGCGCTGGATCACGGGCCTGGCCTTCGACGGCGCGAACTTCATCACCGGCGGCCGAGACCGGCTCTTTTTCATCGATCGCCAGGGCGAGACCGTCTCATCCACGCCGGTGAACTATCCCCTGCGCAGCGTCGGCTGGCGGAAGCAAGGCGCGGGAGGCGCGGTGTATCTCATGGAGCAGCCGATCTTCGACTTTGATGCGCAACACAACCGCATCCGCCTCTGGCCGAAGGAGACGGTGGTGTACCAACTGCGTTTCGATGCTCCAGCCAAGGCGGCGCCGCCCCTGGGCTCGCGCGAGAACCCGGTGCGCTGCGACATGCCCGCCGGCGAGCAGGCGTACCTCAATCGCCTCCGCTGTCCCGACGGCTCCAAACCCTCATTCACGCGAGCGGGCAGTTATGGCGGCGGTCCGCACGGCCACCTCCTCGACGGCTACAAGGTGAAGTGCGCCGGCGGCGAGGGGGTCACGATCTTCATGGACATGTACCACGAGGGATTCATCGAAGAGTCGCCGGTTCCGGGCTTCACGATCGTCGAGTGATGAGGGTGATTCGTGAAGCAGACTCTCATCGTTGCCGGCGCATGCCTGCTTCTCGGCGCCGTGGTCAACCTTGGCGTCGCTTGGGGGCTCGCCGTACGTCAGCCGCCCGCTGTCGCGAGGCAGACCTACGGCTTGAACGACTGGATGGTGCTCGCCCCGCAGCGATGGAGTCTCAGGCAGGCCATCATGTGGCGAGCCGCGGGCCAATTGAGCGTGACCGAATTCCTGAATCATCAGCCGATCGAGAGCGCGCGCACGCCCGTCGCGAACGAGGCAGAATTGCTCGCGCTCCTTCCCGCCGTCTCGGACCTCCACCGCGGCTCGTCAATCGAGCGCGACGACCAGGCGGACGCGCTTCTTACGGAGTTGCATCAGCCCGCCTACTCCTACGCCGAGTTCTACGCCGGCTGGCCGATGCTCTCGCTCCGCTACCAGCAGTGGACGCGAACGACTCGCTCAGAGCCCAACGCTGGCGCGGTGCATCGATCGCGTGGCCTCTCGACGATCTCCGAGGCGCTCAGGCCATACGTCGGGCGGCATGAACTTCCATGCTCTCCGCTCTGGACCGGCGTGATCGTGAACTCCGCGTTGTATGGAGCATGCCTGGGCCTGATCGGTTTGAGTCTGCGGTCGGCGCATCGAGGCCTTCGCCGACTTCTCCGTCGATGGCGCAATCGCTGCGCCGCCTGCGCCTATGACCTGCGCGGAACGGCGCACGAGCGCTGCCCGGAGTGCGGCCAGGCAATCCGCGCAAAAATGAACAGCGACAAGACCTGAACCTTGTCGCTGCATGAAGGAACTGATTCCGCGCGCCGGCGACGGAAGTCGTGCGGCCGCGCTGGCTCAACGCGCAGGCGGTCGCGCTCCGAGTGCGCGCGCCAAGGCTGCGCGGTGATGAAAGGCTCGCCGCGCTGATTGTGATTGCGATCGACGGTCGGCTCATCGCCGCCGTGGAGGCGTGAGGCGTAGGTTCCCACGGTGATGTGCCAGGCGGTCCGGTTCGGGTTGAATCGCCCAGGAGTCATGCGGCGCCTTCTACTCGCGTAGCGAGTGAAAGAGCACAGCGAGCGAGCGAGCCGGACTGTATTCAGTCCGACGAGATTTCGTCGCGATTCGCGTCAGACTCGCGCAGAACGCAGCGCTGCCTGCCTCGTCGGAGCGACACGCTCCGGCTCGCCAAGCACGCGCAACGCACAACGGCAAGGCGTGAAGCCTTGCCGTTGCGAATGTGTTGCACTTGTTGATGTCGCACTGCGGCGCGAAGAAGCAGAGAGCAAGATCAGTTGATTGAGACCGCCGCCTTGCGCTTGCGGCGCGAGATGATCACGACCCCGGCGAGCCCCGCCAGCCCCAGGCCAAGCGGCGTGGGAAGGGGGATGGTGAGGATCAGACTCTCGCTGTCTCCCGCAGTCCCAATCCCCTGCACGTGCATGGCCACGCGAAGAGACGGGGCATCCGGGTCGAAGCCAGACCCCGCCGACTTGGCGAAGCCGTTGCTGATAGCCGCCAAGACGTCACTATACTCGAACCCATCAATAAGTTCGAATATGACCTCGAGCCATTCCCCGGGGTTGTCGACACCATTTGGCTTAACAGGGCTATCTGCACTAGCTCGATAACCAGAGGTCGTAGCGAACGAAGGCGATAACGACTCTCCCGAGGGGACGTTGAAAGAGCCATGGCTTCCCGGAAACTCGAAATCTACCCCTGAACTCTGGTTGAGCGCATCAATGCCAAGGAGCGTACCATCCTCGAAATGCACGCTCGTGATCGACGAGGCCAGTGTGCCCCCGTTCTGAAAATTCTGGAACACGAAAGACACGAACCCACTTCCGAGCGGATCCCCGGAGTCGAAGTCGAAGTTATTCACCTGAAGCGTGATCTGCGACGCAGGGTTCTCAGTTCCGTTGGCTGTGAATCGGCTGAAGCCATAGGTCACACTGTCCGCAAAGGTCGCAGTGCTCGCCAGCGCGACGGCTACAGCCGCTGCGAGTGCGCAGAGTCCCTTCACATTCTTCCTGATCATCGTGCCTCTCCTCTCGGTTTTTCCGTCCGTTCGTCTGGCGCTGACCCCGCACGAACACCGGCCGCAGGAATCCGCTGCCGGAAGACCGTGTATCAATATACCTGCTCCTGAGTCGCCTGGCAAGGGGGAATCACGGATTTTCGCAAAAAAGTTTCCTAACCCTGAAAAATGTCGGCGGAGGGCCGCCTTTCGCGAGGAACCGCGAAGGGCATAGGGCGAACTACGTCCTATAACTGTCACAAAGCCGTCAGCGAGCCGGGGCGTACTCGCTCCGACGATCTGCTCTCTCCTCTTTGCCCTCCCGGTTCGCTCTGGTCTCTTGCTCGCCACGTCGCAGCGAGATCTTGTCGCCGGGGTGATTACACTCCGGCTCGCTGCTTCGCTACTCGCTGCCTCGCGGCCCCGCTGCCGTCCGCTCTCCCGATCCCCCCTATTCTCCACGTGCATGAGCAGCACTTTGTCCGCAACACGTCTGCGGCGCCTGCGCAACATCGCGTTGCGCTGGACGATCCTGCTTATCGTTCTCGGCTTCTTCTTCTGGAGCACCGGGTGCATGGAGCGATTTTTCTACTACCCGCAGCGCGGCCCGACGCCGCTTTCGCTCGCTCCGCCGAGCACTGAGGCGGTCGATTTCACCTCCGCCGACGGCACGAGACTGCACGGCTGGTTCGTCCCCGCGCGCGACGCCGCCGCCATCGAGCAGCGCCGCGCGCAGCCCACCATCCTCCATGTCCACGGCAACGCCGGCAACATCATCAGCCACGTCTATTTCACCGAACACCTTCCGCCGGCGGGCTTCAACGTCTTCATCTTCGACTTCCGCGGCTACGGGCAGAGCGAAGGCGCCGCCACTCGACGCGCTGGACTCATCGCCGACACCCAGGCCGCTCTCGATCATCTCCTCGCTCGCGCCGATGTCGATCCCACCCGCATCGGACTCTACGGCCAGTCGCTGGGCGCGGCGATCGCGCTCAACGTGATGGCGGAGAGGCCGGAGATTCGCGCGGCCGTGTTCGAGTCCGCTTTCTCAAGTTGGCGCGACGCGGCCGCGAGCGCCATCGGAGGCGATCCTCCTTTCTTCCTCGCCGCCTGGACCGCCGCCGTGTGCATCCCCGATCACGCCCGGCCCATCGACGCGATTGCCCGCATCGACCGGCCGATGCTTCTGCTTCACGGGAACGGCGACACGATCATCCCGGTGGGCCACAGCCGACGCCTCGCCGCGGCCGCAGGCGAGAGGGCGCACCTTGTCATCCTCGAGGGAGGCGGGCACAACACGCTGCGCGACTCGCATCCGGAGATCGATGGGCGGATGATCGACTTCCTCCGCGAACACCTCGGGTCGCCGCCGTAACGTTCCTGCACTCACCCTGCCGCAGACAAGGCCGAGCGGACCTTCGCGGGCCAAGGTCGTCGCGGTGTTCGCGCCGGCGCGGTCGCAGTCAGCGCCGAAACCCGGCCATCTGAATCAGGCGACTCTTCCCGCGCGCCGCGCCTCCGGATGGCGAAGGTCGCAGATGCCGCGCCAACGATGTCTTGTGGGCGAAGTCAGGCGACTCGCGCAGGAAAAGGTTCCTGGGACCTTTTCCTCGCCCCGTTCTTTCCGGTCCAAAGATCGAGCCTTGACGCGGCACTACGCTTGCACGTCGTCCACAGACTGCGGCTGCGGCCGCCGCACCGGGAGCCGCCGTGGCCACTGACGTTCGCCTCAAAGTCCTGCCCCGCGTCGAATCGCGCGGCCACCGGTACGTCTGGCTCCGCGACCTCACCCAAGGGATCACGATCGGCATTCTCTTCGTCGTTCCCCTGTCCGGTCTCGCGCGCGTCGATCTCTACGGCGGCGATCACCGCATGCTCTATGGCGAGGCGACGCTCAAGGAGGGACTCGCCGCGGTCATTCTCGGCATCGCCGCACTCTACATCATCACCTTCCTCATCAACTTCGCCTGCGGGCGGATGTTCTGCGGCTGGGGCTGCTCCGTCGGGTTCCTGAATCGACTCGCGGATGTGGCGCACCTCAAGCCCGACAAGCGGCACGCCCGCTGGCGCCGCTGGCGCGATGCCGCCGGACCGATCGGCCAGAGCGCGCTCCTCACCGTTTCGTGCATGTTGTGGTGGACGAATCCGGCCACGTACGTCGCGTTCGAGTCGCCGATCGCGCTGGCGTGGGTCTGGGGCCTCACGCTCGCGGGCGTCGCCTCGCTTGCCTCGCTCGGGTGGTGGTGGCGCTGGGGCTTCTGCATGCGCGCCTGCCCGGTCGGGCTGTACTACTCCTTCGTGGCGCCCAGCAAGTCTTTTGGCATCTACTTCCGCGAGGCCATGGAGGCCGGCGACGGCGACGCCGACGCCGACGCCTGCCTCCACTGCAACGCCTGCATCAAGGTCTGCCCCGTCGATCTCAACCCGATGGACCTTGATGTACCGATCGCGGCGCGAGGCGGGGTGAGCGTGAGCGACGCCCCGGCGAATAACCACTGCCTCAAGTGCGGCGACTGCATCCAGGCGTGCGAGATGATGATCGATCTCGCCGCCCCGAGACGCGGCATCACCGAAGTTCCGCTGCGCTTCGGATTTTTTGATGGCTCGCAACGTCTGGTGCGCCAGCGGGATAGAGTCTAATTCAGGAGAATCAACCTTATTTGGGGTTCTTGAATCAGCGCTTGATCGCGTCAATCATGCTCCCCTGACCACCGGCGACTGGCTGCTCGACCGGCGAGGGTTCGTTCTTCGGGCCTTGGAGACCGCCGTTCATGTCTGAGCGCGACGACCTGCTCCGACAACTCGAGTTTCACGTGGCCGAGACGCAGCGGCTTCGCGATCTGCTGGACACCGGATCGGCGGTCGATTGGCGGCCGCGCGGCTTTTACACCATGTATCACATCATGGCGGGGATCACGCTCGGTGGAATCGCCGCCGCCGTCAGCCTTCTCTGGAACGTCCTCGGCGCCACGCTCATGCTGCCCGATCAGCACCCCCTGCGCATCATCCAGGTCTACCTCACCTTCGGAATGGGAGAAGAGGCGCTGAACCTCGAACCAGGCGCGAACCGCAGTCTGCTGCTCTTCGCCGGCTCGTTTCTCTACCTGGCGACAGGGGCGCTCTTCGGGATCATTCTTCAGTTCATCCTCCAAGGGATGTTCGCGCGCTCCGGCGCGGCGGTGCGGGCCATAGTGTGCGGCGTGTTCGGCGCGGGGCTGTGGGCGCTGAACTTTCTGGTGATCCTGCCGTGGCTTCAGCCGGCGTTGTTCGGAGGCAACTGGATCGCTCAACTCACGCCGTGGTACGTCGGCCTGACGACGCACCTGGTTTTTGCGGCGTCGTACTTTCTGTTTTCCGCGTGGGGCCGGTTCGACCCCAACCGGGAACTCGCTCCGTGGGCGGACCCTCCTCGCCCCGCGCCCGACTCGTAGCGGCGGACTGGCGTTGGCTTTCCCGAATCGAGCCGATCCGTGGTGGATGAAATGACGAATCAACCGGTCTCTTTCATGCGGTGGATCGGCCTGGGCGCGGCGGCGATCGTGTGCGCATCGCTCGTCGGCTGCTCGCGCGACACAAAGCCCACGGAGACGATTGCAACGATGGAGGATCTGCCGCCCGACGTGCGGACCGCCGTCCTCGCTTCGCCGGACCTGAAACTCGGTTTCGCCGTCTATTCGCGCAACTGCGTCGGCTGCCACGGCATCAATGGCGACGGCAAGGGGCCGGCGGCGGATCGGCTCGTGATCCGCCCGCGCGACTTCACCTCCGAGGTGACCGTCAACGCGAACACCGGGCTCGTCAGCGTCGAGCGAGGCGACTTCAAGTTCCGCTCGACTCCCAATGGGCAACTGCCCCTCGATGAAGACCTGCACCGCACCATCCGCCAGGGTCTCAAGGGAAGTTCGATGCCCTCCTTCGAGTTCATGCCCGAGCGCGAGCGCAGCGCCGTGATCAAGTTCATCAAGATGTATTCGCCGCGCTGGACGCTGGCGACGGAGGTTCGCGAGCGCGTGCCGCTGCCGGCTTCGGAGCCGCCCGATCTGCTCAGCGAGGAGCGCGTGTGGCGCGGGCGCTTTGCCTACGTCGCGATGGGGTGCAACATGTGCCACGGCATGACCGGGCGCGGCGACGGCCCGAGTTCCTACACGCTTCTGGACGACTGGGAGCAGCCGGTCCGGGCGTACAACTACCATCGCGGCGCGCCCAAGGGCGGCGCCACGCCCCTTGACATCTACCGCACCTTCCGAACCGGCGTGACTCCGATGCCCAGTTACCAGTCCGACACGCTCGGGCTGGTGACGCGCGACCTCAAGGCGGTAGTCTTCAACCGCCTTCACGAGGCGGAGCAGGAACTCATTGAGCCGTTCGTCGATTCGCTTCCCAGCCTTGAGGAGGTGAACCAGTGGAAAGAGCAGTCCCCGGAGCGCTACGAAGCCCACAGCGATGATCGCGCGTGGGATCTCGTCGCGTACACCCTCTGGCTGCGCGAGCAGAGCAAACCCGTCGGCGAGCGGGGCGCCGCCATCTGGCCCGCACGGGACAAACAGGAGAACCCGGCGGAAGAGAGCGGCGGTTACTGATTCCTGTATGTCGAATGTCCGCAGAGCGCCACACGCTGAATGCTCACCACAAGGATTGTCCGTTGAAAGTCAAGTGTGGAGTGGTTGGATTTGGAATGGTTTTCCGTTTTTGAGTACGCCGTAGAGGATCTGGAGGAGTTTTCGGGCGACGGCGCCGTAGGCAGCGGGTGGGGCGTGGCCGGTGGCGAGGAGTCGGTCGAAGAGG
>Ga0326597_10003080_pt1 | contig 24334 bp, 21 predicted proteins | sample RVTome_12_FD_203789 | JGI IMG/M metagenome (GOLD analysis project Ga0326597, IMG submission 203789) | Soil microbial communities from uranium-contaminated site in the Upper Colorado River Basin, Wyoming, United States - RVT100D185 | ecosystem: Environmental > Terrestrial > Soil > Contaminated >... | reverse complement strand
CTTGTCGGGGTTGGCGCCGAGCCAGAACGCGAGCCGCAGCCACCACATGAGCAGGATCGTGCGCGCGACGCCGTGCTTTTCCCAGCGCCGGCCCGAGGTGACGATCCGGTGCCGCAGGCAAAGCGGCGGCCCGACGCGCTTCAGGCGCCTGGTCAACGCAACGTCCTCCATCAACGCGATTGGCGGAAAGCCGCCTGCTGCGTCGAACAGCGTGCGCCGGACGAACAGGCCCTGGTCGCCGGTTGCGATGCCCGTCAGCCGCGAGCGCAGGTTCATCAGCCGCTCGACCGCGCGCAGCAGAGGGTGCCGGCCGTCGATCGCCACGTCGAACCGCCCCCAGTTGCGGCGCGAGCGCGCGAGCCCGTCGATGATCAGCCCGTCGGCCTGCGGCGGCGGATTGCTGTCAGCGTGCAGAAAAAAGAGGATCTCGCCGCGCGCGCGGGCAGCGCCGGCATTCATCTGCGCTGCGCGGCCGGGCGCCGCGCAGATGACGAGATTCGCTCCGGCCTGCGCCAGCGCCACGGTGTCGTCGTAGCTGCCGCCGTCGACCACGATCACCTCGGCCCCGCGCGCCCGCAGCGGCGCGAGGCTGGCGAGCGTCTCCGCAATGCGGGGGGCCTCGTTCAGGCACGGCACGATGATTGAGAGCAAGCTATCCTCGCATCCAGGCGTGGTATTTCTCCAGCCAGTTGAGTGCGGTCCGGGGCGCGTGCGCGCGCTTCCAGTTGCCGGCGGCGTACTTGTTGGCCTCGGCGAGCGTGGGGTAGATGTGGATGGTGCCGAGGATCTTGTTCATTCCGATGCTGTGCCGCATGGCGGTGATGAACTCGATGATGAGGTCGCCCGCGTGCTCGCCGGCGATGGTCGCGCCGAGAATCTTGTCCTTGCCCGGGGAGGTCAATACCTTGACCACGCCGTGCGCGTCCTCGTCGGCGATGGCGCGGTCGAGGTCGTCGATGCCGTAGGTCGTGACCTCGTACGGAATACCTTTCTCCTTCGCCTCGGTCTCGTTGAGACCCACGCGCGCCACCTCCGGGTCGGTGAATGTCGCCCACGGAATGACCGAGAAGTCGGCGCGGAATTTGCGGAACCGTCCGAACAGCGCGTTGACCGACGCGTACCAGGCGGTGTGCGCGGCGGTATGAGTGAACTGGTACGGCCCGGAGACGTCGCCGCAGGCGTAGATGTTGGGATAGATCGTCTGCATGAATTCGTTCACCTCGATGGTGCGCGTCTTGGAGACCGGGATGCCCAACTCCTCCAGTCCGTAGCCTTTGAGGTTGGCGATGCGCCCGACCGCGCACAGCAGGCCGTCGAACGCGATGCGCACTTCACGCCCGTCCGCCCCGCAGTACACGACCTTCTCGCCGTTCTCGATTGCGAAGCGCTGCGCCTTGTGACGGGTCAGCACTTTGACGCCTTCCTTGCGGAACTGCTGGGTCACCATTTCCGAGATTTCGGGGTCCTCGCGCACCATGATGCGGTCGAGCATCTCGATCTGGGTCACCTCCGAGCCCAGGCGCGCGAAGCATTGCGTCAACTCCGAGCCGATCGGGCCGCCGCCCAGGACGACCAGCCGTTTTGGCTGCTCGCGCATGTCCCACAGAGTGTCGGAGGTGACGTAGCCAACCTCCTCGATGCCGGGGATCGGCGGCACGAAGGGGTGCGCGCCGGCGGCGATTACCATCGCGCGCGTCGAGAGCGTGCGCGTGCCGTCCGCCGCCTTCACCTCCACGGTGTAGGGCGAGGTGATCTTTGCCTCGCCGCTGAGGCACTCGACGCCGAGGGTGGTGTAGCGCTCGACCGAGTCGTGCGGCTCCACCGTTTTCACCACGCGCTGCACCCGCTCCATCACGTCGGCGAAATCAAATTCCGCGTGAGCTGATTTCAATCCCAGCTCGCGCGCGCGCTTGATCGTCGCCAGCGTCTTCGCGGTCTTGATCAGCGCTTTCGACGGCACGCAGCCGGTGTTGAGACAGTCCCCGCCCATCTTGTGTTTCTCGATCAGCGTCACCTTGGCCTTGACCGCGGCCGCGATGTACGACGCGACCAGTCCCGCGGAGCCGGCGCCGATCACGACCAGGTTGCGGTCGAAGCTGGCGGGCTTCGGCCACTTCGCCAGGACCTTGCGCGCCTTGATCGTGTTGACGATCCAGCGCGCGATCAGCGGGAAGACACCGAGCAGGGTGAAGGAAATGATGAGACCGGGCGAGAGGATGCCGGACAGCGATTCGATCCGGGCTATCTGGGTGCCGGCGTTCACGTAGACAACGGTGCCGGCGAACATGCCGACCTGGCTCACCCAGAAGAAGGCCCACGTCCTGATCGGCGTCAATCCCATCACCAGGTTGATGACGAAGAACGGGAATGCGGGCACCAGCCGCAGCGTGAAGAGATAGAACGCGCCGTCGCCCTCGATACCGGCGTTGATCGCCTTGAGGTTGGATCCAAACTTCGACTGGATCGCGTCGCGGAACAGGAATCGGCTGGCGAGGAATGCGAGGGTTGCGCCGATGGTCGAGGCGAACGACACAATCACCGTGCCCCACAGCAGGCCGAAAACGGCACCCGCGATCAGCGTCATCAGCGCTGCCCCCGGCAGCGACAGCCCGGTCACCGCGACGTAGATCGCGAAAAAGCCGAGCCCGGACGCGAGCGGATTGGCCGCGACGTAGGCATCGATTGCGGCCTGCTGCGACTTGAAAAACTCGAGCGTGAAGAACCGCCCGAGATCGAGCGCGAAAAACGACGCGATCAGCACGGCGATGACGGTGAGCAATATCAGCCTGTTCCTATTCATCAAACCTCCCTCTTCTCGAGTCGTGGTGCAAGCATAGGCGAATCATGCGCAGGGCGCGAATCCGCACATCGGACAGCGCCGTTGCGGCGCCTGCGGTTTGGGTGAACGGTGGCGTAACCAGGATCGCAGCAGCGGACCATTCCTTACGGTGGATCGCCTGCGTTTTAGACGCGCGCCAGCGTGCCGTGCGGTGGCAGCGCACGAGCGAGGGCGCACGAAGGACCATCGGTGATGCGCCCGCAGTACGAGGCGTGTGCAGGGGAGCCTTCGGGCCAGTTCGCGCTGAACGCGGCGAGCCAGCGCCGGTGATCGTAGCGCAGCGGCAGTGCGTCGATGTGAACCGCGCCAAGGCGCGTGCCGTAGAGCGCGTTCAGGCGCCCGGCCGGACGCGTCGATATCCGGGTGACGATGCCGTAGCGGGTCCCCGCGAAATTGGGCATTCCCGCTGCGCCGTTGTTGATCAGCACGCAGCGTCCCGACGCGGCTTCGCAGTCGGTGAGCGCCGGGAGGCAGGTATGGCTGCTGGCGATCACGCGTGCGCGCGCCAGCTCGAAGTCGCTGGCGATACGCCGGCGGTGCGCCGGGTGGGCGAGCTGCTCCTGCGAGTAGTCCCAGCCAGCGAGCGAATGCGCATCGCCGTGCACGATGGCGACGCGCATCCTGCCCACCTCCGCGACGAGGTGCATCGGCAGCGCGGCGAGCCGAGAGCGGATGGCGGGGAACCGCCGGGCGGTATCTCGCAGCCGTTCGAGAATGCGGTTCGAGCGCTCGACCTCGGCGTCATTAACCCACTCGGGATAGCCGCAGCCGCAACCGGCGGCGGTGTCCTCGCCCGCGATTTCCGTCTCGACGTTGCCGCGCAGCGCACGGAGACGCAGCACTTCATGGTTCACGGTTTCGAACCCGTCGGCATCGACGTTGAACCAGTTGAAGTCGCCGTTGAACACGATCACGGGCGGCGCGGTTTCCCGCGCGGCGAGCGCAACTAGGGCCGCCAGTGCCGGCCGGTTGCCGTAGAGGCCGCCGGCGACGTACAGCGTCTCGGCGCCAAAATCGGGCGCGCGGGCGAGATCGGCGGGCTGGTAGCGGTAGTGGAGTGGACAACTGCGGCCCGGACGCTCGTCGGGTGATTCGTGGTCGGTGCTTGGTGATTCGCGCGCCATCGCGGTTCGCAGATCCTGCCGGAATGCTCAGGCGGATACGGAGCGCACGCGCTGCACGGCGAGCGGCAGCAGGAAGCCGGCGAAGCAGATCGCGAGGCCGTAGAGATTGGTGCCGAGAAGCGCAGCGTACTTGCCGCTGCCGATCGCCCACGACGCCGGTATCGCGCCCGTGGTGAGCATGACGCCGAGGATGACGCCGGGCCAGAAAGCGAGGTGGAAGCTCCAAGGCGAGAACTTCACGAGCGGGGCGAGCAGGAACACCGGGGCGAGCCCCATCACCATGGTGCCGCTCACCGTGGTGGCTTTGAGGATGTCGGCGCCCGCGATCATCGGCAGGTTGCCGAGCACGGCGAACGCCAGCATCGCCCACATCCCGATCATCACCGCGCGCGCGCCCGGCCGGCGGCCGGCAAGCAGCGCCAGCTCCTGCCCCATCGACTTGGCAAGGGACGAGAAGGTCGAGTCGAGAGTCGAGCCGGCCGCCATGATCATGATAACAGTCATCAGCAGGTACGGAACGACGCCGAAGGCGAGCGCCACCGCGCCCGGCATGTTGTCGCCGGCAGGCAGTCCCTCGATCCTGGCATGCACCCCCACCAGGCTGAACGCGAGGATGCAGACGAAGCCGAGCGCGCCCGATACGATCATCGCGCGGAGCATCGTTTTCTCGCGCGTGATGAATCCGCGGTCGGTCAGCACGGGGTCGTGGAACGGGTAAGAAAGCGCTTGCAGCAGCGCCACCAGCAACAGGTCCACCCCGGCGGCGAGCCGGAACTCGCCGACCCCGAGCAGCGTGGTGAGACCGTGCTGGGGCAGGATCACGAGCAGCACCACGCCCATGATGCCAACGAACAGGACCGACTGAATGATGTCGGTCACGATTGAGCTGCGCAACCCGCCCTTCATGCTGTAGGCGAGCGTCACCGCGGTAAACAGCAGCGCGGCGCCGATGAACGTGATGCTGCCCGGGCTGCCGTAATAGGCGCCGACCACGGCGGTGTTGCTCCAGACCTCGTTGTAGAGCCGGATCAGGATCGCCAGCGTGAAAGCGAGCGCGGCGAGCCGCCCGTAGCGGCCGATCAGAAACGGCACCAGGCCGGTCGCGCCGTGGCGGGTGCGCAGCCAGTAGATGACGATTCCGGCCACCGGAATCGACAGCCAGTAGGTTGCGTAGGCGAGCCCGCCGACGACGCCGTAAGCGGCGCCCAAGTTGGCGGCGTTGGTGACCGACTTGGCGAAAATCCAGCTGATGAAAATGCTGCACGTGAGCGCCCACCCGGTAGCCGGCCGGCCGGTCTCGTCGGTGCCGGCGTAGAAGCTCGACACCGTGCGCGAGCGCGGCGAGATCACGTACATCACGGTGCCGTACAGCAGCAGGAAGCCCCAGAAGTAGATCCCCGTCGAGATGTCAAACGTCACCGGTTTTCCGTGTTATTGGATTGATAAGCGGTGAGCAGTGAGCGGTCCACGGTGGCGGCGCGATTACGCTACCAGGCACCGATCACCGGCCACGCCTCATGCCAAGGCGCCGCCGCAACTCGAGCCCTGCCCGGCGGTGCAGCCGTAGCAATGGTTCTTCACCACGATCGGGTTGCCCTCGAGATCAGTGCCGATGAGGTCGCGCAGGTGCACCCGCGGCCGGCCGCTCCGGGCCAGCGGTAACCCGAGCATTTGGTTGAAGTCGCAGTCGTAGGCGTAGCCGCGCCAGTCGACCGAGAGCATGTTCCGGCACATCAGCGATTCCAGGTTCTCCGCCTGGTAGGCGTTCCTGAGGAGATCCATGTAATCCTCGAACTGGCCCTTCGTGATCAGCGTGCTGCCGAAGCGCTGGATCGGCATGTTGGTGAGCACGTAGAGCCGATTGAACACGATCCCGTAACGGGACTCGAGCTGCCGCTGGTAATCCTGCTCGAGCTTGACCTGCGGCGGCGGCAACACCGCGCCCTGCGGGTTGTAGACGAGGTCGAGCGCAAGTTCCGAGTCCGGGCGGCCGTAGCCGAGGGCGTTCAGGTGCCGCAGGCCGCGGATGCTCGCATCGAATACGCCCTTGCCGCGCTGGCGGTCGACGTTCTCCTCGAGGTAGCAGGGCAGCGAGGCCACCACCTCCACTGCGTGGTCGGCGAGGAACTGCGCGAGGTTCTCCTGTCCCGGTTGCTCGAGGATGGTGAGATTGCAGCGGTCCATGACATGAACGCCGAGCTCGCGCGCGGCAAGAACCAGCATGCGGAAATACGGGCTCAACTCGGGCGCGCCCCCGGTGACGTCGAGCGTTTTCACGCCCGAATCCTTGAGGAAGGCGATGACCTCGAATACGGTCTCGCGGCTCATGATCTCGGTGCGCGTGGGACCCGCGTTGACGTGGCAGTGCACGCAGGTCTGGTTGCACTTGTAGCCGAGGTTGACCTGCAGCGTGTCCAGCCGCTTGCGGCGGATCGCCGGAAAATCGCTCGCTTCAAGTTTGGGCAGCGTGGCGCGCATTCAGGGAGCTCCGTGGCAGAATTTCATAATTGGTCGGGCGGCGCAACGCAATCTTACAGGGCAGCGACAGCCGGCTTGCTTCGATTCCGGCGGCCCGCCGGTGCCGGGGCGCAAGCGCCCGATCGATCAGCTCATATGATAATCGACACCGGCGACCCCGCCGGGCGGTTGCGGTGCCGGATGTCGCGGCGTGCTTGCTCGTTGACCGCAACCCTCTGATTGCGCTATGTTTACAGTTTGCCTCGCGCTGCCGTAGCAGAAATGTCCAAGCCGACCAAATCCCAACCGCAAACCTTCGAATCGGCACTGGTCGAGCTCGAGCGCATCGTCGAGGGCATGGAGGCGGGGCAGTTGCCGCTCGAGCAGTCGCTGGCGGCGTACAAGCGCGGCGCGGAGCTACTCAAGTTTTGCCAGGCGCAGCTCGCCGATGCGCAGCAGCAGGTGAAAATCCTCGAGGACAACGTCCTGAAGAATTTCGGTCCCGCCGAGCAGTAAGCACACCATGGATCGCGTGATGTGCCGGCACGAATTCCGCCCAGGACCCTGAACGTTGAACGCTGCCATCGACTTCAGCAGCTGGGCGCATGCCCGGCTTGCCCGCTTCGAGTCGCTGCTGCAAATGTTGCTGCCTTCTCCGGACGTCGCGCCGCAGCGCCTGCACCAGGCGATGCGCTACACCGTCCTCGGGGGCGGCAAGCGCGCGCGGCCGTTGCTCGCGTTCGCTGCTGGAGAGCTCTCCGCTGCGGACCCCGAGCGTGCGGCGATCGCCGGCGCCGCGGTCGAGCTGATTCACTCATATTCGCTGGCGCACGACGACCTGCCGTGCATGGACGACGACGACTTGCGTCGCGGCAAGCCCACTTGTCACGTCGAATACGACGAGCCCACGGCGCTGCTGGCGGGCGATGCGCTGCAGAGCTTCGCGTTTCAGCTGCTCGCCGACTACCGGCTCGCCGACGACGCCGCGAGCCAGCTCGACATGGTAAAGCTCCTTGCGGCGGCGGCCGGTTCGCGCGGCATGGCCGGCGGGCAGGCGATCGATCTCGAGAGCGTGGGCAAGGCGCTCTCGGTGCCCGAGCTCGAGTTCATGCACATTCACAAGACCGGCGCGCTGATCCGCGCTGCGGTGCTGCTCGGCGCGCGCTGCGGCAACAGCCTGGATAGTGCAGAGCTTGCGCGGCTCGACCATTTCGCGAAATGCGTCGGCCTCGCATTCCAGGTCGTGGACGACGTGCTCGATACCGAATCTTCGACCGCGACGCTCGGCAAGACCGCGGGCAAGGATGCCCAGCAGGGCAAGGCCACCTACGTCAGCACGCTCGGCGTGCCGCGCTCCAAAGAGCTCGCCGAGGAGTTGCGCGGCGACGCGCTCGCTTCGCTGGAGGGTTTCGGGACGCGCGCGCTGCGCCTGCGGCAGCTCGCCGACTTTATCGTGTTGCGCAAGTTCTGATTAGAAATGTATGAATTGCTGAACACGATCAACTCTCCGCACGATCTGCGCCAGCTCGAGAGGAGCCAGCTGCCGCGGCTCGCCGACGAGCTGCGCGCATTCCTGCTCGAGTCGGTGAGCCAGACCGGCGGGCATCTCTCCTCGAACCTCGGCACGGTGGAGCTCACGATCGCGCTGCACTATGTGTTCGACACCCCGCGCGACCGCCTGGTGTGGGACGTCGGACACCAGACCTACGGCCACAAGGTGCTGACCGGCCGGCGCGAGGGCATGAAGAAGTTGCGGATGTGGGGCGGGCTTTCGGGCTTCCCGCGGCGCGAGGAGAGCGAGTACGACACGTTCGGCACCGCGCACTCGAGCACCTCGATCAGCGCCGCGCTCGGGATGGCGATTGCCTCCAGGGTGAAGGGCGAGCCGCGCCACTGCGTGGCGATCATCGGCGACGGGGCGATGACCGCGGGCATGGCGTTCGAGGCGCTCAATAACGCCGGCGACGCCGAGGCCGACCTGCTGGTGATCCTCAACGACAACGACATGTCGATCTCGCCGCCGGTGGGGGCGCTCAACAAGTACCTCGCCAAGCTCATGTCGGGGCGTTTCTACGCGGCCGCGAAGGGGCTGGGCGAGAAAATGCTGGGTGAGCTCGCGCGCCGCGCCGAGGAGCACGTGAAGGGCATGGTGACGCCGGGCACGCTGTTCGAGGAGTTCGGCTTCAACTACATCGGCCCGATCGACGGCCACGATCTCGACGCGCTGATCCCGACGCTTCACAACATCAAGCAACTGAAGGGGCCGCAGTTCCTGCACGTGGTGACGCGCAAGGGGCAGGGCTACAAGCTCGCCGAGGCCGACCCGGTGCTGTATCACGGTGTATCGAAGTTCGACAAGGTGAACGGCATCCCCGGCGGGAAGTCCGGCGGCAAGCTGACCTATACGCAGGTTTTCGGCGACTGGATGTGCGACATGGCCGCGCTCGACGCGCGCCTGATCGGCATCACGCCGGCAATGCGCGAGGGCTCGGGCCTGGTTAAATTCGCCGAGGAGTATCCCGACCGTTATTTCGACGTCGGCATCGCCGAACAGCACGCGCTGACGTTCGCGGCCGGTATCGCATGCGAAGGCATGAAGCCGGTGGTGGCGATCTACTCGACGTTCCTGCAGCGCGGCTACGACCAGCTGATCCACGACGTGCAGATCCAGAATCTGCCCATCGTGTTCGCGCTCGACCGCGCCGGGCTGGTGGGGGCCGACGGCCAAACGCACCACGGCAGCTTCGACCTCACGTATCTGCGCTGCCTGCCGAACATGACGGTGATGACGCCGTCCGACGAGAACGAGTGCCGCCAGATGCTCTATACGGCATTCCAGATGTCGACGCCGGCTGCGGTGCGCTACCCGCGCGGCACCGGCCCGGGCGTCGAGGTGAAGGCGGCGATGACGGCGCTGCCGATCGGCAAGGGCGAAGTGCGGCGGCGGGGAGCCAAGGTCGCGCTCCTGGCCTTCGGGTCGATGCTCGCGCCGGCACTCGCGGCAGCCGAGGAATTTCATGCAACGGTGGCCAACATGCGCTTCGTCAAGCCGCTTGACGAAGCGCTCGCGGTTGAACTTGCCGATAATCACGATCTCCTGGTGACGGTCGAGGAGAACGTCGTGATGGGTGGCGCCGGCAGCGCGGTGCTCGAGGCGCTCGCGCGCGCCGGCCGCAGCATTCCAGTCCTGCAACTGGGGCTGCCCGACCGCTTCATCGACCAGGGGGATCCGGGAATCCAGATCGCCGAGGCCGGTCTAAATCGCGACGGCATCGTCAAGGCCATCCGCGAGCGGCTAGAGTCCTTGGTTCACGGGCTTTGATGTAAATGAGTCAAGTTTCATGCGGCGAGCTTGAAGTGTTCGCAGCGCTGGTCGATGGCGCGGTGAACTCGATCGAACGCGGTGCGTAGCGGCGAGCGAGAGTGCGCGAGGGGTTCGGTGATCTCGGCCAATCCGGGACGCAGCAGTCTGGCTTAGGAGCGGGTGAAGAACATGGCGATCTTCAGACCTTGGGGGGTGAGTGGGTAGCGATGGGTTTTGGCAATACGTTGGATCAAGCCATGCAGTCTGAGGCGGAGCGTCGCCAAGACTTTGTCGGGCTTGGCATCGACAAACCCCTAATGCAAAGCCGGCGCCGGACAGAATGCATAACAGGATGACGGATATGCGAATTCCCTCTTGCTTTGCTTCATATTCGAACGCTGCGAGGGAGTTCCGTCAGAATCGTCAGCCGGATTTGCTTTTGGCAGCCTGTCGGAGCGCCAGGTTCGACAGGCTGCCAGCGGAGTAGAATGCTTGATGGTTTTTCCGGAACCGGAGTACCCATGACCCCGCTCACCCGCCAGATGCTCGAAGAAAACGAGATGGACGGTTATGCGAAGATCGACCAGTACAATCCGGCGTCGATTCGCCGCATCGCGGACGGCTACCGCGCGATCCTGCAGGAGATTGGTGAGAACCCCGACCGCGAGGGCCTCGCCAAGACACCGGAGCGGGTGGCGAAGGCACTGCAGTTCCTCACCCACGGCTACGATCTCGATCCGGACAACATCCTGCGATCCGCGATGTTTCGCGAAGAGTACCAGCAGATGGTCATTGTCAAGGACATCGAGGTGTACTCGCTGTGCGAGCACCACGTTCTGCCGTTCTTCGGCAAGGCCCACGTCGCCTATATCCCCAACGGCCAGATTGTAGGGCTGTCGAAGATTCCGCGCGTGGTCGATGCTTTTGCGCGGCGGCTGCAGGTGCAGGAGCGCCTGACGGTCGAGATCCGCAACTGCATCCAGGAGACGCTGAAACCGGTCGGTGTGGCGGTGGTGATTGAGGCGCAGCACATGTGCATGATCATGCGCGGCATCCAGAAGCAGCACTCGATCGCGACGACCTCGGCGTTTACCGGCGAGTTCAACGTCGAGAAGACGCGCGCCGAGTTCATGCAGCTCATCACCCGCGCATAGCGGCGGTGCACCCGTCATGGGCAGCGACCAGACCAGCGAATTTATTGTCGAGCAGATCCTGCCGGACGTGCGCCGCGGCCGGATGGTGATCCTGGTCGACGACGAGGACCGGGAAAACGAGGGAGATCTCTTCGTTGCCGCCGAGCGCGCCACTCCCGAGGCGATCAATTTCATGGCGACCCACGGTCGCGGGCTGATCTCGCTCGCTCTGACCGAGGGGCGCATGCGCGCGCTGGGGCTTGCGCTCGTAACCGACGACCAGGGCAACCAGACCAGGTTCGGCACGGCATTCGCCACCCCGATTGACGCGCGCGAGGGCGGGGGCTCGGGCATGTCGGCGTACGACCGTGCGCGCACCATCGCCGTGGCGATCGCCGAGAAGTCGAAGCCCGCCGATCTCATCCGGCCCGGGCGGCTGCAGACGCTGCGCGCGGTCGACGGCGGAGTGCTCGCGCGCCGCGGTCATACCGAGGCGGCGGTCGATCTTGCCCGGCTGGCCGGGATGAAGCCAGCGGGCGTCATTTGCGAGGTCATGAAGGACGACGGTACGATGGCGCGCATGCCGGATCTCCAGCGGTTCGCCGCCGAGCACGGGATCAAGATACTGAAGATCGCGGATGTCATCGCATACCGCGAGATGGAGCGCGTCATCCGCCGCCGTGCGGAGACCGTGCTCCCCACCAGCAAGGCGGGCGAGTTCCGGCTCATGATCTACACAGACAATCTCGAGACGACGCTCTACGTCGCCCTGGTGAAGGGAGCCTTCGCGCCCGAGGAGCCGGTGCTGGTGCGGCTGCATTCGCAGTGTCTGACCGGCGACGTTTTCGGCTCCGAGCGCTGCGACTGCGGCGAGCAGCTCGACACCGCGATGGCGATGATCGAGCAGGCGGGCAGCGGCGTGCTGGTCTACACGTTCGACGAGGGGCGCGGAATCGGGTTGCTGAACAAGATCCGCGCTTACGCACTGCAGGACCAGGGCCACGACACGGTCGAGGCCAATCACGCGCTCGGGTTCGCGGCCGACATGCGCGACTACAAGGCCGGCGCACATATCCTGTTCGACCTCGGCGTGCGCAAGGTGCGGCTGATGACCAACAATCCGGGGAAGGTCTCGGCGCTCGAGCAGTTCGGGCTCGCCGTCACCGAGCGGGTGCCGGTCGAGGTCGCGCCGCGCTCGGCCAATCGCAACTACCTGCAGACCAAGCGCAGCAAGTTCGGGCACCTGCTCTCGATGCTGGGGCAGGGCGAGAAGACCGACTAGCGGCGCGGATCGTGCGCACGCCCGAACGGGCGACGAACGCGGATTGTCTTGGGGACTGTGCTCGCGCTCGCGACGGGCGCGGCACAGGACTGGTTGCCGGAGGCGGGCGAGATTCCGCGCGACCGTTGAGTTTGAAGCACATCATGATCGGGTGTCGGTTGGTGCGTGACCGCGTTGCGCCCGGCAAGGACCTGGCAGCCTGTCGGACTTCGCCCCGACAAACTCCCGGGCTACTCGTACCGCGCTGGCGGCTTGCGGACGCGGGGGGCGGCATCAGTAGCGGCGCGTCAGCGTCATCTGGTCCCCGTCCCGCCGCATCTCCGTGCGGTTGAGGAAGCTCAAGCCGAGCAGCCCGGCGCCGCCGAGCGCATTGCCCTCGATCACGAGGCCGTCGACGTTGGTGAGCGTGATACTGCCGAGCTTGACGCTGTCGAACTTCACGCGCCAGGCGTTGGCGACACCGTTCGCCGTCTGAACTCGCGCGCGCTGTCCGGAGAGATAGAGCACGCCCGCACGCTTGGCGTCGGCGCGGCTCAACGTTACCATGGAGGCGCCAGTGTCGACGATGAAACGCAGCGAGATGCCGTTAACGGCAGCGGTGGCGAAGAAATGACCCCCGGCGTCGGCGGTGAGTGCCGCCTGCTGCCGCCCGCTCTCGAACGGTCCGACCGAGATGCGGCCACCGAGGGGGACCGTGCGCCGCCGGCCGTCGATTTCGACCACTGCCTCATCGCTGGTGGCGCTGATGAGCTTGACGTTCTCCGGCGTGACCTCGCCGACCGTGACCGTGCGTGGTCTCCCGCCGTCGATTACCAGCACCGCCTTGCCTTGGGTGAGCGCGACCGCGCTCACGTCCGCGGCGGCGGCGGAGCCAACCGCGGTTAGGAGAAACGCGCAGAGTACGATAACGTTTCGCATCGAACGGCGGCGTGAGCCAGATGAAACCGGTAGCGATATTCCGCTTCGCCCGAACCGAAGGTCCGGGTTATTTTGCCACATATCTTTCGGGGCGCGGCATTCGATGGCAGGTTGTGCCCGTAGACGAGGGTGCGGAGGTGCCGGACGATCCGCGCGCGTTCAGCGGCGTCGCGCTGATGGGCGGACCGATGAGTGTCAACGACGACTTGCCGTGGATCGCGCCGGTGTTGTCGCTGATCCGAGCGGCCGCCGGTGTCGACGTACCGGTCATCGGGCACTGCCTCGGTGGGCAGGTCCTGGCAAAGGCCATGGACGGCGTCGTGACGCGCAACCCGGTGAAGGAGATCGGCTGGGGCCGCGTCGAACTGCTCGATGTCGCCGAGGCCGGGCGCTGGTTCGGCGACGGCCTCAAGTCGTTCGACGCGTTTCACTGGCACGGCGAGACCTTCTCGGTGCCTCCCGGCGCGGTGCGGCTCGCGGCGAGCCCGCACTGCGTGAACCAGGCATTTGCGCTGGGGCCGCACCTCGGCATGCAATGCCATGTCGAGATGACCCCGGATCTCGTTCGCGTCTGGTGCCGGGACTGGGAAAAAGAGGTTGCGCGGCTCGCCGAGCGCGTGCCGTCGGTGCAGACGCCGGCGGAGATGACCGAGCGCGTAGACGACAGGACGCGCGCGCTGAATGCCATCGCGGACCGGGTCTATGACTGCTGGGTGGAGAGGCTGAGAAATTGGTAAGCGGTAAGCAGTGAGCAGTGAGCAGGAAATTCTGCGAAGGGCCGAGTCCAAACTCACCACTCACCGCATCAGTCGCGGAAGTTCTTGAACTGCAGCGGGAAGTCCGTGATCGACTTGCGCACGAGCGCGATGACGTCCTGCAGGGCGTCCTTCTTTGCGCCGGAGATGCGTACCGCGTCGCCCTGGATACTGCCCTGGACTTTCGTCTTGCTGTCCTTGATCAGCTTGACGATCTTCTTGCCGAGCTCCTGCTCGATGCCGGCGCGCAGCATGATGTCCTGCTTGACCTTGTTGCCGGAGATCTTTTCGATCTTGCCGAGCTCAAGGCAGCGAATGTCGATGCCGCGCTTCGCGAGCTTGCCGGTCAGCACATCGCGCAGCTGTCCGAGCTTGAAGTCGTCGTCGGCATAAGCGGCGAGAATCTTCTCTTTGTCGTTGACTTCGACCCTCGCCTCGGAACCCTTGAAATCGAAACGGTTGGAGATTTCCTTGTTGCACTGATCGACCGCGTTGTTTACTTCGACCTGGTTGATTTCGGAAACAATGTCGAAAGATGGCATGATTGTTTCCCTTCCGTGGGAAAGGCGCAATTATACCGCGCCGGGGGCGTCCGAGCCGCTCAGCGCCGGGCTAGCTTCACCGATTGCGAGGTGACCGGCAGTGCAGTCCCGTCGTCGAATTCCCCTGCGGCCTCGATCGCGAAGCGTGCGATCCTCTCCGCGCCCCAGCCCGCCCGGTCGTAGACCGCGTAGATCGCCCCCAGCGCATAGTCGCTGCCGCTGCCGAACGCGTAGAATCTGGAAAACTCCTGCGCCGTGCGATGCGCGGCGATGCCGAAAATGCCGCGCGGGTTGGCGATCAGGACGTCCATGCGCGAGGACTCGAGCGATTCGTCTTCCTCGTCACCCACGACGAGAAAATAGTCGCGCTTCAGCGCGGTGTGGAGCTTGTGCCAGGTCCGGAATATCTCGATCGGCGTGTTGAAGCGCGCATGGACACGCGGCCGCGCGAAGTAGTCGGTCAGGATCGTCTTGAACGTGGCGCTGCCCGTGACACCGAGGTAGCTCGCGCCCACCTTGATGATCTTGTCGTGGTTGGCAATGTAGGCCGCCGACTCCTTGCCGCTGCCCCACTTGGTGAGCGTGTCGGCGGCGATCGCGCAGTGGCCGCTCTTCCTGACGACGGCTATCGTGGTCATCGCGACACGGCCAATCCGAAGTAGATGCTGGCTTTCTTGACGACTGAAGCATTGTCGAACTTGGGCATGCGGCTCCCGGGTTATCTGCGGCGCTTCGCGGCGATGCGCATGCGCAGCGCGTTGAGTCGTATGAAGCCCGTAGCGTCGGCCTGATTGTAGGCACCCTTGTCGTCCTCGAAGGTGGCGATCATGGAATCGAACAGCGAGTCGGACTTCGACTCGCGCCCCACCACGACGACCGTGCCCTTGTAGAGCTTGACGCGCACGGCTCCGTTGACCGGCTTCTGCGATTCGTCGATCAGCGTCTGCATGAGCCGCCGCTCGGGGCTGAACCAGTAGCCGTTGTAAATTAGGCGCGCGTAGCGCGGCATGAGGTCGTCCTTCAATGCCAGCACCTCGCGGTCGATCGTGATCGACTCCATCGCGCGGTGGGCCTTCAGCATGATGGTGCCGCCCGGCGTCTCGTAGCAGCCGCGGGACTTCATGCCGACGTAGCGGTTTTCAACCAGGTCGAGGCGCCCGATGCCGTGCTTGCCGCCGAGCTGGTTCAGCCGCGCCAGCACGCGCGCCGGGGTCATTTTCCTGCCGTTCACTGCGACGATGTCACCGCGCCGGTACTCGAGCTCCACGTACTCCGGACGGCCGGGCGTCTTCTCCGGCGAGACCGTGATGCGCCACATCGATTCCTCGGGCTCATAGCCGGGGTCCTCGAGCACGCCGCCTTCGTATGAGATGTGCAGCAGGTTCGCGTCCATCGAGTATGGTGCGCTGCCCTTCTTCTTCGTGTAGTCCACCGGGATGCCGTGATTCTGCGCGTAGGCGAGCAGCTTTTCGCGCGAGTTGAGGTCCCACTCGCGCCACGGCGCGATAATCTTGACGTCGGGCATCAGCGCGTAGGCGCCGAGCTCGAAGCGCACCTGGTCGTTGCCCTTGCCGGTCGCGCCGTGCGAGATCGCATCCGCGCCCGTGTGACGCGCGATTTCGACCAGGCGCTTGGCGATGAGCGGCCGCGCGATAGAGGTGCCGAGCAGATATTCGCCCTCGTAGACGGCGTTGGCCCGGAACATCGGGAACACGAACTCGCGCACGAACTCTTCGCGCAGGTCCTCGATGAAGATCTGCTTCACCCCGGCCATGCGCGCCTTGCGCCGAGCCGGCGCGAGCTCTTCGCCCTGGCCGATGTCGGCGGTGAAAGTCACCACCTCACAGTGGTACACGTCCTGCAGCCACTTCAGGATCACCGACGTGTCCAGCCCGCCCGAGTAGGCGAGAACCACCTTATTGATTTTGCTCATAATCCAACCAAGAACAAAAAATCGGTCTTGCTACTCGAATCACGCTGGAAGCCGAACGGCGTCCGCGCCGCACGGCATTGGCCCGCGCGCCTTCCGTGTTGTTCGCCGCCACGGTCCTAGGACTTTACCCGCCCCAGGAGGAGGTATTCCATCAATGCCTTCTGAGCGTGCAGCCGGTTCTCGGCCTCGTCCCATACCGCGCTCTGCGGCCCGTCGATCACCTCCGCGGTGACTTCCTCCCCGCGGTGCGCGGGCAGGCAGTGCATGAAGATCGCGTCAGGCTTCGCGGCGCGCATCATGTCGGCGTCGACGCGCCAGTCCTCGAAGTCGCGCTTGCGCTCGGCGTCCTCGTCCTCCATACCCATGCTCGTCCACACGTCGGTGGTGATGAGGTCCGCGCTTTTGACCGCGTCCATCGGGTCGTGGAATTCCTCGTAGTGGTCGGTGCCGTAGAGCCCCGCGCGCTCGGGCTCGACTTCGTAGCCGGGCGGCGTCGAGACATGCACGTTGAAGTCAAACGCCTCAGCGGCCTGCAGCCAGGTGTTGCACACGTTGTTCGAATCCCCGATCCAGGCGATCGTCCTGCCGCTGATCGATCCGCGCTGCTCGATGAACGTGAAAATATCGCCCAGGATCTGGCATGGATGGTACTCGTTGGTGAGCCCGTTGATGACGGGCACCCGCGAGTGGGCGGCGAAGTGTTCGATGATCGACTGCTTGAAGGTGCGTATCATCACGATGTCGACCATGCGCGAAATGACGCGCGCAACGTCCTCGATCGGCTCGCCGCGCCCCATCTGGGTGTCGCGCGTCATGAGCGTGATTACCGAGCCGCCGAGCTGGTGCATGCCGGCCTCGAACGACACGCGCGTGCGGGTCGAATGCTTCTCGAACACCATGGCGAGGGTGCGGTCGTGCAGCGGGCGGTACGGCTCGTAGCGCTTGAATTTGCGCTTGATCCAGCGCGCCCGCTCGATCAGGTAATGGTACTCCTCGCGGGTAAAGTCCTTGAACTGCAGAAAGTGCCGGATTTGCATGGCGCAACGCCGTGAGCGGGACCGTGCCGGTCTAGGCCGGCTGGATAGCCGGCTGCGGTGCGGGTTGCCGGGCGAGGAAAGCGAGCACCAGCGCCGAGAGTTTCTCGACTAGGTGGTCGGCGTTCTCGCGGGTAAAAATGAGCGCCGGCAGCAGGCGGATCACGTTCTCGGCGGTAACGTTGATGAGCAGGCCGTCCGTCAGCGCCTGCTCGACCAGCTCGCCGCACGGGTAGGCGAGCTCGATGCCGACCATGAGGCCCCGGCCGCGGATTTCCCGGACCCCCGCGTTGCCGGCGAACCGCGCTGCCAGTACCGAGCGCAGGTAGTCACCTACCGTTACCGCGTTGGCCATCAGACGCTCGTCTTCGATGATCTGCAGTGTCGCGAGCGCAGCAGCGCAGGCGAGCGGATTGCCGCCGAAAGTCGAGCCGTGATTGCCGGGCTTGAACAGCTTCGCCGCCGGGCCGGCGGCAAGGCAGGCGCCGATCGGAAAGCCGTTGCCGAGCCCCTTGGCGAGCGTCATCACGTCCGGCTTCACGCTGGATTGCTGATAGGCGAACCAGGTGCCGGTGCGCCCGATCCCGCTCTGCACCTCGTCGAGCATCAGCAGCCAGCCGCTCGCGTCGCAGATCTCCCGCAGCCCGGCGAGATAAGCGGGATGGCTGACGTTCATGCCGCCTTCGCCCTGGATCAACTCGACCAGCGCCGCCACCACATTGCGATTGTTCTCGGCGACGCGCTTCACCGCCTCGAGGTCGTCGAAGGGAACACGCACGAAACCGGAGACGAGCGGCTCGAACCCGGCCTGCACCTTGCGGCTGCCGGTGGCCGACAGCGTTGCGATGGTACGGCCGTGGAAAGCCTTCTCGAGCACGACGATCGCCGGGGACTCGATCTTGCGGTGATGGCCGTAGAGCCGGGCGAGCTTGATCGCCGCCTCGTTCGCCTCGCAGCCGGAATTGCAGAAGAAGACGCTGTCCATCCCGGAGATCGCGGCAAGCTTGTCCGCGAGCTGCTCCTGGAGTGGTATGCCGTAGAGATTGGAAGTGTGAACCAGCCGTGCGGCCTGTTCGGTGAGCACTGCGGTAAGCCGCGGGTGGCTGTGCCCGATGCCGCATACGGCAATGCCGGCGAGCGCGTCAAGATATCGCTTGCCGTTCACGTCCCACAGCCACACGCCGTCGCCGCGCTCGAAAGCGACCGGCAGCCTGGCGTAGGTATTCATCACGTGTGACATAGCTCACTTGCCCAAAAAAACTAACGGCGGCCTGCGCCGCCGTATCGGTATGACGGTATTCTTCCCCATAAGTGCGTGATATGCAAGCCGGAATCGGCGCGGATTCGGGGAGCTATTCGGCCGCTGGGCCGCATCCGGATGCGGACGGGAAGCGGCGCGCAGAACGTCGCGCCGCCCGGTCTCGGCCTGGTTACGCCATCGCCTTGATGGCGGCGGCGAGACGGCTCTTGTGGCGCGCTGCCTGGTTCTTGTGGATGATGTTCTTGTCGGCGATGGTGTCGATCACGCCCGTCGCGCGGCGGTACACGTCCCCGGCGGCTTTCTTGTCGCCGGCTTCGATTGCCTTCCTTACGCTCTTCACCGCGGTGCGCAGCTCGGAGCGCAGGCTTGCGTTGTGCTGGCGGCGAACTTCGCTCTGCCGCGCGCGTTTTCTGGCTGATGCGATATTGGCCATGTAAACTCCGGATTTTGAATCAGAAAAAGGGCGCTATGATACGGGCTTTACGGTACTTTGGCAATGCGCGGGGCGGGCCGCCGCGCGCGGGAGATCGAAGAATAGCATGAATCTGCTCAAGGCTCTGGCGACGGTCAGCGGTCTGACGCTGGTGTCGCGCATCTTTGGGTTCGTCCGCGACGTGGTGATCGCCCGGATTTTCGGCGCCGGGCTTGCCACCGACGCCTTTTTCGTTGCGTTCAAGATCCCCAACTTGCTGCGGCGCCTGTTCGCGGAGGGCGCGTTCTCGCAGGCGTTCGTGCCGATACTGGCCGAGTACAAGGACCAGCGCGGCGAGGCCGAGACGCGCAAGCTGCTCGACCATGTCGCCGCCTTCCTCGCGCTGGTGCTGTTCGTGGCGACACTCGTGGGTGTCGCCGCCGCGCCGCTCATCATCACCGTGAGCGCGCCGGGGTTCATCGCCACGCCGGAAAAATTCGATCTGACGGTGAGCCTGCTGCGGGTGACATTTCCCTACATTCTGTTCATCTCGCTCGTCGCGCTGGCGGGCGGCATCCTCAATACCTACAGCCGCTTCTCGGTGCCGGCAGCAACGCCGGTGCTGCTCAATCTCTCGTTCATCGGTTTCGCGCTATGGGCCGCGCCCCATTTCAACCCGCCGGTCATGGCGCTCGCCTGGGCCGTGTTTGCCGGGGGCGTGGCGCAGCTCGCGATTCAGGTGCCGTTCCTCATGCGCCTGAAGCGCCTGCCGCGCTTTCGGCTCGACCTTAAGGATTCCGGGGTATGGCGCATAGTGCGGCAGATGGGTCCTGCCGTGTTCGGCGTGTCGGTTGCGCAGGTGAGCCTCCTGATCAATATGATCTTCGCCTCGTTCCTGGTCACCGGCAGCGTGTCGTGGCTTTACTACGCCGACCGACTGATGGAATTCCCGACCGGGCTCCTGGGCGTTGCGCTCGGCACAGTTCTTCTGCCCAGCTTGTCGCGGCACTACGCTGAGCGCTCGGCGGCCGCGTACTCGGCGCTGCTCGACTGGGGCCTGCGCTTGACGCTGGTGCTCGCGCTGCCCGCGGCGGCGGCGCTGGCGATACTGTCGGTGCCGTTGACGGCGACCCTGTTCCAGTACGGCGCGTTCGCGGCGAGCGACGTCTATGCCACGCGCAGCGCAGTGATTGCCTATAGCGTGGGGCTGGCCGGGCTCATCCTGGTGAAAGTGCTTGCCCCGGGCTTCTACGCGCAGCAGGACATCAAGACCCCGGTGAAGATTGCCGTGGTCACGCTGGTCGCGACGCAGATCATGAACTTCATCTTCGTCTGGCCGTTGAAGCACGCCGGCCTGGCGCTGGCGATCGGGCTCGGCGCCTGCCTCAACGCCATCCTGCTCTACCGCGGCCTGCGCCGCCGGGGGATCTACAGCCCCGCGACGGGCTGGGCCGAATTCCTGTTCAAGATCGCGATCGCGATCTACGTCATGGGGATGGTGCTGTGGTGGATGGCCGGAACGTCCGCTTCGTGGTTGGAGGCGCCCGCCGTCGAGCGCGCGATGCGGCTCACGCTGGTCATCGTTGCCGGTGCGGGCGCCTATTTCGTCTCACTGTGGCTTCTCGGCTTTCGGTTCCGCGATTTCTGGCGGCTCGGGTAACACACCATTCCGTGTTTTTGTGTTAGCGTGTTTCCTGCATCCGACGGCGCCGGAAACCCGATGGCGTCTCGCCAGCCGGATGCGCCGCGGGCTCGGCCGAGCGTCGCGCACGTTTTCATCCTTTATCGGAGGTCGTATGGATCGCAGGACTTTCATCAAGGCCGGTGTGGCGTTGCCAGCAGCCGGCGCGTTTACTGGCTTGCCCGGCATGGCCCTTGCGGAATCCGCCGGCAGCACAAGCTGGCGTGTGTTCGAGGTTACCACGCGAGTCGATGTCGCGAATCCGACGGGCGTGACCCGTGTATGGTTGCCGGCGCCGCTTTCCGCGGACACCGCGTACCAGAAGGCGCTGGGAAATGACTGGTCCGCAGAATCCGGTTCAGTGCGCTTGCTGCGGGACCAAAAGTACGCCGCGGGAATCGTTGCGGCGGAGTTTCCCAAGTCTGCCGGCAAACCCGCGCTTACCCTGGTGAGCCGCTTCGCGACCCGTGACCGGGCCGTCGATCTGTCGCGGCGGGGCAGCGGGGCCGCCGAGGATCCGGCCGTCCTCAGGCTCAGCCTCGAGCCGACGGAACTGATACCCACGGATGGCATTGTTCGAGAAACGGCCCAGGGTATCGTCAAGGACCAAAAGACCGACGTAGGCAAGGCGCGGGCGATATATGAATGGATCGTGGAGAATACGTTTCGCGATCCAAAGGTTCGCGGCTGCGGCTGGGGCGATATCAAGGCGATGCTCGAAAGCCGAAACCTGGGCGGGAAGTGCGGGGATCTGAATGCGCTCTTCGTGGGGCTGGCTCGCTCCGCCGGGATTCCGGCGCGCGACGTCTATGGCGTGCGTGTCGCGGCCTCGCGGCTCGGCTACAGGAGTCTCGGCGCCAACTCGGAAGTGATCAGCAAGGAGCAGCATTGCCGCGCCGAGTTTTACGCTGAAGGCTACGGTTGGGTTCCGGTAGACCCGGCGGACGTGCGTAAAGTCGTGCTCGAAGAGCCCCCGGGACACCTCGCGCTGACCAGTCAGAAAGTGGAGGCGGCGCGCAAACGGCTCTTCGGTTCCTGGGAAATGAATTGGCTCGCCTTCAATTACGCGCACGACGTGCAGCTGCCGGGCGCGCAAGGGCCGAAAATCCCGTATTTCATGTACCCGAACGGCGAAACTGCGCAGGGCAGGCTCGACCCGCTCGATCCCGTCGCGTTCAAGTACAGCATGACCACGCGCGAGCTCAAGAGCGTGTAAGCGACAGAGGCCGCGGCGGGACATGCGTCCTGCCGCGGTTTTCTGGCTGTGGCATGCGTTTGCTACTTCGCATATTGCTGGCTGCTCTGCTAATGGCTCCGGAACCGGGATTTGCCGGGGCCACGCTCCGGACATGGTCGCGGGGACCGGCGCCCGGGCTGTTCTTGAGCGATCTCCGGGGGCGCGACTTCCGCCTTGAGGACTATCGCGGGACAGTCGTCCTGGTACATTTCTGGGCGACATGGTGCGAGCCATGCCGCGAGGAGATGCCATCGCTCGAGAAGCTCAAGCGGAGGTTCACGGGTCGGCCGCTTCTGGTGGTGGCAGTGAATGTGGATGAACCCGAGGCGCGAATCAGGAAGTTTCTCGCGCAGTTTCCGTTGAGCTTTCCGATCCTGCTCGACCCGGGGCGGCAGGCAACGAAGGCCTGGAACGTACGCCTCATGCCCACGACGTTCGTGATCGGGGCGGACGGCCGCATCCGGTACGCCGCGTCGGGCGGGCTCGACTGGAGCGCGCCGGAGGTCGTCGAGCGCATCGCGGATCTGTTCGGCAAAGGCTGATCGAATCTACAGCTCGTAATCCGAGCCCTCGCCGCGCAGCGTGGCTTCGATCACGCGCCGGGTGAGGTGCGGCGCGAACATCTCGATCAAGTCGTAGACGTAGCTGCGTAGATAGGCAAGTCGCCGGATTGCGATGTTGGTCGTGCTCGGATCGAACAGGTGGCTCGCGTCGATGAGCCGCAGGCCGTGGTCGCGGGCCGGATCGAACGCCATTTTCGCGAGCACGCCGATACCGAGGCCCAGTTCGACGTAGTGTTTGATGACGTCCGCGTCGATCGCCGTGAGGACGACGTTGGGCTTCAGTTTCCGCGCGTCGAACGCGCGCTTGATCGGCGAGTCCCCCTGGAACGCGAAGTCGTAGGTGACGATGGGGTAGCGCGCAATCGCCTCGATCGTGAGCGGCTCGTCAAGCAGCGGGTGCCGGAGCGGGGTGACGACGCAGCGGCTCCACTGCGAGCAGGGCAGCAGCACGAGCCCGGCATACACCTCGTATGCCTCGGTAACGATCGCGATGTCCGCTTCGCCTGTCGCCATCAGTTCCGCGATCTGGTGCGGGCTGCCTTCGCGCAGTGACAGCCGCACCCTGGGATAGCGCTGAATAAACCGCTGGATGATCGGTGGCAGGGCATAACGAGCCTGTGTGTGAGTGGTCGCTATGGCCAGAGAACCGCTGCCTTGCGCTGCGAAATCTATGCCTACTTTCTTTAAACTGTCGGCATCTTGCAACATTCTGTCGGCAATATCGACTATCACCTTCCCTGGTTCGGTAACGTCGACGACGCGCTTGCCATTCCGTACCAGGATTTGAACGCCAAGCTCTTCTTCCAGGAGACGAATCTGCTTGCTAACCCCAGGCTGCGAGGTGTGTAGCGCTGCCGCAGCCTGCGACACGTTGAGGTCATTCCTAGCAACCTCGCGCAGATAGCGTAATTGTTGTAATTTCATATAGTTATGTTAAAAGGCCTAATAGTTCTTACACTATAACATAATATTCTTTTTAGATATAAAGATCGGTTGCTACCATCATCCCGACGGCTTTCTGAGGACCGGACAATGTACGTTTACGACGAGATAGACCAGCGGCTGGTCGACGAGCGGGTGGCCCAGTACCGGGACCAGACCAGGCGCTATCTCGCGGGCGAACTGACCGAAGACGAATTCAAGCCGTTGCGGCTGCAGAACGGGCTGTACCTGCAGCGCCATGCCCCAATGCTCCGCGTCGCAATTCCCTACGGGGAGCTCTCGTCGCGCCAGCTGCGCAAGCTCGCGCATATCGCGCGCACCTACGACCGCGATTACGGCCACTTCAGCACGCGCCAGAACCTGCAATTGAATTGGCCGCGGCTCGAGGACACCCCGCAGATGCTGGCCGAGCTCGCCGAAGTGCAGATACACGCCATCCAGACCAGCGGCAACTGCATCCGCAACATAACCACCGACCATTACGCCGGCGTCGCGCCGGACGATATCGTCGATTCGCGCGTGTGGTGCGAGATCCTGCGCCAGTGGTCGACCTTCCATCCCGAGTTCGCGTATCTGCCGCGCAAGTTCAAGATCGCGGTCAGCGGCGCGCAGAGCGACCGCGCGGCCACGCGCTTTCACGACATCGGGCTTCATGCGCAGCGCGGCCCGGACGGCGAGACCGGCTTCCGCGTTCTGGTGGGCGGTGGCATGGGCCGCACGCCGATCCTCGCACCGGTCATCCGGGAGTTTCTGCCCTGGCAGCACGTCCTGACCTACATCGAGGCGATCTTGCGCGTGTACAACCGCTACGGCCGGCGCGACAACCTGTACCGTGCCCGCATCAAGATTCTAGTGAAGGATCGGACGCCCGAGCGTTTCCGCGAGGAAGTCGAGGCGGAGTGGGCGCACCTCGAGGA